>Ga0209426_1000603_pt1 | contig 33027 bp, 36 predicted proteins | sample Deesub1362B_J571_FD_187697 | JGI IMG/M metagenome (GOLD analysis project Ga0209426, IMG submission 187697) | Deep oceanic, basalt-hosted subsurface ecosystem from Juan de Fuca Ridge flank, Pacific Ocean, CORK Borehole 1362B_J2.571 (SPAdes)... ...
TTGAACCTTCAAGTGTTCAGGAAGCTAAAGATTTTACAAAGCTTTCCTTCGAACTCTCTGAAAAATTCAACTTGCCTTTTCTTCTCAGAACTGTTACCCGTCTGAATCACGCCAGCGGCATAGTTGAACTCAGTGAGATCCCAGAGAAAAAGCTTAAGAAGGAGGAGTGGGCGAAGAATCCCCAGTCTGACGTCCTTGTACCCGCAATAGCCAGAAGGAGAAAGCTGATTTTACTGGAGAAGATAAGGAGGGTTACTGATTATTTCAACAATTCGGATTTGAACTGGGTTGAAGGTGGTGATGGAAAGGCAGGAGTTATAGCCAGCGGAGTCAGTTACAGATATGCCCGGGAAGCACTTAGAAGGCTTGGAGCTGATTTACCACTCCTCAAGATTTCAACAACGTTCCCCTTACCCGATAAGCTCATTGAGGACTTTGTGAGCGGGCTTGATAAAATTGCAGTGGTTGAAGAGTTGGATCCTTACGTAGAACTCCACGTAAAAGCCATTGCCAAAGACTACGGAGTTGAAATTTACGGCAAGGAGAATGGATACTTCCCTGAGAACTATGAGTACAATGTCTCAGTGGTCGAGAAGGGAATTGCAGGAATGCTTGGAAGAGCTACATTAATGGACTACGATTCTCTTCTTGAAAAGGCATCAAGCACATCGTCGATAGCTCCGCCCCGCCCGCCGGTTTTCTGTCCTGGTTGTCCCCATGCTGCCAGCTTTTACGCAATAAAAAGAGTCTCGGGAGAAGAGGCGTTCCCAAGCGACATAGGCTGCTACACTCTTGGTGTGAACAAACCATTCGAGGCAGTTGACATAACCCTCTGCATGGGCGGAGGAATTGGAGTTTCAAACGGTCTCAGCAGAGTTGTGAAAAACAAGATAATAGCAACAGCTGGCGATTCCACCTTCTTCCACGCTACGATTCCAGCCCTGATAAATGCCGTTTATAATAGGGCGAATCTCGTCTATATAGTTCTGGATAACTCAACAACAGCCATGACAGGTCATCAGCCCCATCCAGGGATGGGTGCTAAAGGCTGCGGAGAGGAAGCCAAGACCGTCAGGATAGAGGACGTAGTGAAGGGAATAGGTGTTGACTTCGTTGAAGTTGTGAACCCATACAACATATCAAGAATGGAAGAGGCATTGAAGAAGGCCATGCAGCATGAGGGCGTTTCAGTAATAGTTGCCAGACAGCTCTGCGCCATAATCTGGAACAGAGAGAGAAAGAGAAAAGGCATAAAGATTAAGCCTTTCGAAGTCAGAGAAGGGTGCACGAAATGTCTTGAATGCGTGACATCCTTTGCCTGCCCTGCCATAATATACGATGGTGAAAATGTCTGGATAGATGAATCCCTTTGTGCCGGATGCGGAGTTTGCACTCAAGTCTGCCCTGAGAAGGTTATAAGGCCAAAAGCAGTGTAGCTGTTGTACTGTTTTGCCCATAATTTATTTATTTGATTAATTCATTAGAAATGGCATGGAAGAGTTTCTAAACAAGGAATTCTTCGAGTGGGTGGATAAAACAGCGGAGAAACTCAAGAGATTCATGGGTGAGAGGGTTACAATTGTCCACCACAATGATGCTGACGGTATCTGTTCTGGAGCCATTCTTTCCAAGCTGTGCGAATCTCTCGGCTTCGAAGCTGATCTAATATGTATAGAGAAGGTGTTTCCCGCCGTAGTTAAGAAGATACACGAAAGGCAGGAGGGAGGGGTTATAATATACACAGACCTCGGCGGGCTCGCAGCAGAAATGATTGAGAAGATAGATGCTGGAAGAAATGTGGTGTTCATCATTGATCACCATCCTGCAAAGAGCATTGAGAGTGATCACGTCTTTGTTCTCGATCCCGAGCTAGCCGGAATTTCAGGAGATATTTTTGTTTCTGCATCAACTCTCAATTACATTTTTTGCAGAAGAATAAGGCGAGAGATGTGCAGATACGCATATCTGGCAGTTGTTGGTTCTGTAGGAGACTACCACGACCGAAGTGGTGGAGTTCTTGGATTTGACAGATTTGCATTGGATGAAGCCATTCACATGAGACAAGTAAAGGTGAAAATAGAAGGGACCAGAGAGAGGTACTACATCGAGTTCTTCGGCGAGTACGCTGGAGAAGTTGCAAGAAGGTTGACAAACCTTGGGGCGGTAGGTTACGAGAGGATGGGATACAGGAAAGGGATAAAAGCCTGCTTTGAAGGATTTGATGAGGAGACGCTGAGAGAAGCAGAGGAGCTTGAAGAACTCAAGACGGAAAAGTTCAGGGAGGCAATAGAATACCTCAAGGATGGAGGCTTGAATCAGGGCAAGCACGTTCAGTGGTTCCACCTCCATGACATGTTTTCTCCAATGGGTGTCAAAGCTGTTGGAGAATTCTGCCAGCTTATAAAGGACATGACCTTTGTTGAGGAGGACAAGTACCTAGTAGGATTTCAGAATATACCCAAGAAAATTCCTGAGTTGGGAGAAATTGACTGGAATGCCGTCAAGATGAGCGGGAGAGTTCCAACACCTCTTGAAAGAAAGATATTCCACGGTCAGGCTTTAGGTCTAGACATCCTCGTTCCAAAAGCAAGCGAGGCAGTGGGTGGATTTGCCGACGCAACTCACAAAATCGCCGCAGCCACAGTAATAGATAAAGGAAAAGAGGAAGAATTCATACAGGCTTTTGAAAAGCTGATAGAGGGTGGAAGAATATGAAAAGGCTGGTGATAAAGGATATTGAGAAATGTGTGGGATGTAGCCTGTGTATGTATGCATGTGCCAGAAAAAATGCTCATAAGCCAGAGATAGGTATAAGCAGTTCTGGAATACTTGCTATTAGCCTTAGTGGCTTTGAAAGGGGAGCAACAATCATCTTCTGCCGTGCATGTAGAGAGCCACCTTGCAGCGAAGTCTGTCCAACAGGTGCAATGAGTGCTAGGAAGGAAGGGGGCGTAACATTCCACGAAGACCTGTGCATTGCGTGCGGTAACTGCATGAAGGCCTGTACAATTGAAGCAATCTTTATGCGGGAAGATGAGAAGCCTGCAGTTTGCATCCACTGTGGCTACTGTGTTGAATTCTGTCCTCATGGAGTACTGGGTTTTGAGGAGGTAAAAGCATGAGCACGGGTATGAGAAGCAAGGTACTCACAATAGACCTGTCAAGGTACAGATACGAAATTCAGGACAGGAAGGACCTTTTTGAAGAGTGGATTGGTGGCGTGGGTGTTGCGGTACAGCTCCTAAAGGAGGAGTTTGGAAGCGATGCAGCCAATATCGACCCCCTTGGCGAGGATAATGTGATAGTCTTCGCCACCGGCCCTTTTACGCCTGCCTATCCCCTTGCGTCAAAGACGGTTGCCTTCTTCAAAAGCCCCCTGACTGGAAATCTTGGAGAGACACATGCAGGAGGCAGAACAGCCACGAGCATAGCCAACGCCGGATATGGGGCTATTGTAATCAAGGGAGTAAGCAGAAAGCCCATATATATTGTGATTGATGAAGATAAGGTTCATTTCAGGGATGGCAGGGTCATCTGGGGAATAGAAGATTCCATAGTAGCGGGCAGGATAATAGCAGAGCGGGAAGAGGGGAGAGGAATAAGAACCGTTATGAGAATAGGCGGTGGTGGAGAGAGGCTCGTGAGATATGCGTGTGTAACAACGGAAACTTACCGGCATTTCGGAAGACTGGGACTGGGAGCAGTTTTCGGCAGCAAAAAACTGAAAGCACTAGTTATTATGGGAAGGAAGAGATATACGCCAGCCGACAGGAAGAAATACAGGGAGGTGTACCGGGAGATATTCAAGCTTGCAGTGGAATCAGATGTAATGAAAAAGTACCACCTTCTTGGAACTGCTTCAAACGTTCTGCCCCTCAACGAACTGGGAGCACTGCCTACCAAGAACCTGACTGACAGAAGGTTTGAGGATGCTGAAGAGATAAGCGGTGAAGCCTTTGCGGAGTACAACCTTGGCAGGAGGATCGCATGCAACCACTGCCCCACAGCATGCATCCATATAGCTGTTCTGAGGGAGCCCTATGAGGAGGAGGAGTACTTCTTCAAGACTCTCATGGTAAGTTATGATTACGAACTGCTCTACGCTCTTGGCTCCATGCTTGGCATTGGAAGTAGGGACGGGCTGCTGAAGCTGATACACAGGGTTGAGAGCTACGCTCTGGATGCCATAAGCACAGGCGTATGCTTGGCATGGGCAACGGAGGCGTTGAAGAGGGGAATCGTGACGAAAGATGAGACAATTGTTGACTTGGAGTTCGGAGATGTTGAGTCTTACCTGAAAGCAATTGAGTTCATCGTAAAGCAGCCCAATGAGTTCTATAAAGCTTTAGCTAGAGGTGCTGAGGAGGCTGCAAACATCTATGGCGGAAAGGAGTTCGCAATGTGCTTTGGCAAGAATGAGATGGCAGGGTATCACACAGGATATGCCGGATATGTAGGGAACCTGATTGGGCTGAGACACAGCCATCTGGATGCTGGAGGATATTCTATGGATCAAAAGTGGAAAGGTTACTCGCCAAAGGAGGTGGTGGATGCCCTAATCAAGGAAGAGATGTGGAGGCAAATTCTGTCAAGCCTGGTGGTCTGCTTCTTCGCTAGAGGTCTCTACACTCCCGAAATAGTGGTTAAAGCATTCCAGCCGCTAGGCGTGGAGATTACAGAAGACGAATTAAAGAAGACAGGAGAGAAAATATACCATGAGAAGTTAAGGCTTAAGAAGGAACTCGGCTTCACTCCCGAATCACTTGAGGTGCCGAGAAGGGTCTTTGAATTGCCAACTCCTTTAGGAGACCTTGATGAAAAATATATTAGGGAAGCGTTGGATTACTATTCAGAGGTTTTCCAGCGTATAACCCAGTGATCAGCGGTTATCCAGTAATCAGCCTTTCAAGAACTTCCTTTACCATTTTTCCATTGTACAAGACATCATATATTGCTGTCAGAAGAGGAAAGTCATCCAGTGATGCTCTTCCCTGACTTTCAAGGGTTTTCAGCAATTTGTATGCTCTTTTAGCTGTTCCATATCCTTCAACAACTCCCACACCTCTTCGACGTAGCTCTTCTAGAGCCTGTTCAGTTGTCAGACCTTTTCCGAGCAATTCGCCCAGCATTCCATTTCTTCCACCCCTGAATGTGGCAATGAGGTCACCAAAGCCTGAGAGGCCAAAAACTGTCTCTTTCCTTCCACCAGCATCCTCCACGAAATGCCCGATCTCACTTATGGCCATGGCTGCAATAACACCTTTAGCGTTGCTCATCTCAATACCACCATGTAGCTCTTCATGTCCTCTAATCCAAGCTATTCCAATAGAATAGACATTCTTCAGGGCTGAAGTGATTTCAGCTCCCCTTATGTCATCTGTGATTTCCACACCATAGTATTTGGTTCTGAATACCTTCGCAGCCTCTTTTGCAGCCGCTCCATCAACGCTACTGAATACCACTCTTGTAGGCATTCTCTTGGCCACTTCTCTCGCTATAGATGGACCAGTTATAGCAACCGTCTTCTCCTTCAAATCTTCCTTTTCCATCCATATGGCTTCTGGAATCGTCACTATTCTCCCATTCACGTCCAGCAGACCTTTGGATATTGTTATGAGTATCGAGTCCCCAATCCTGTCCTTTATTTTTGCGAAAGTTGGGAAAACACCATCAGTGCTTACAGCCAATAATATTATATCCGTATCGAGCGCATCGTTCAGCTGCTCAGGGTAGAGTATTTCCACATCCGGAAGTGGCACACCAATTCTGGGATGCTTATCTCCCCTCTCCACAGCCTTCAGTATTTCCAAATCGTATTCAGTTCCCCACAGCAGGACTTCGTTGCCATTGTCAGTCAATGGGACTGTCAAAGCCGAACCCATGGCTCCGGCACCAAGGACCGAAACTCTCATGGTATCAGATTGTCTTAACCTTTAAAAAACATTGTTAAAGCTTAAAGCTAATGTGAAATCAGATTTTTGAAATCCGGGGATTCCAATCTGACCTAATAAAAAGAGATGGTGGGTTACCTACTCTTCCACACCGGCTTTCTTTTCTCCAGAAATGCATTCAGTCCTTCAACAGCATCTTCAGTCTTTATGAGCTGAGAGAGATATATGTCATTGATTATATCCGTCAGAGAGTCAAATGGTAAGGAGATAGAAGCCTTAATCGCCTTTTTTGTAATTCTGAGTGCCGCCGGACTCTTCTCCAGCAAGCCCTTAACGTACTTCTTCACGTCTTCATCAAAGGTATCATCGCTGAAAACTCTGCTGACTATCCCCATCTCCCTAGCTCTGTTTGCATCCACTGCCTCACCCGTCAGAATTATATCATAGGCGTTCTTCCACCCCACCATTCTCGGTAATAGAGCAATGGCTATAGGAGGATAGTGGGAAAGAGTTATTTCAGGCACACCCATCTTTGCGTTCTGGGAGGCAAGAATAATATCGCATGCAAGAGGGATTTCGAAGCCACCACCTAGAGCATAGCCTTTAACCGCAGCTACCGTAACCTTCTCACATCTGAGTATTTTACCAATCAACTCGGTAAAAGTGGAAATAAGCTCTGGAGCTTTATCTGGGAAGTGTTCCTTTATCTCAGCCCCAGCACTGAAGTGTTTGCCTTCACTTCCGATTACCACAACATCCGCCTCTTCTTCAGCTTTCTCAACGGCTTCAATCAGCTCCCTCATCATTTTCAAGTCCACAACGTTAAGTGGTGGGCTGGCAAGCTTAATCCATGCAGCCCCCTCCTCAACCTGATATCCTATCTTTTCGAACCCCATACTGTTCTTTTCTTCCCACTACATATTTAAGAATTGCTATTTAAAGGAGTTTTACAAAGTAAAGTTTTGGGTTCCAATATTGTACATGTTCAAATGAGTGAAAGGGTGAATGCAAAATTGCTATTAAATTCCAAGCTTCCCTCCTGTACCTTTTTTTGAAATTGTTGAAGCCTCGAAATCAGTTCTTCCCAGTCTTGTACTTTCTCATCTCTTCTGAAGAGGAGAAAACCATTTTCTATCGGATAATTCAATTATTATAGTTTTTGCATAGCTGCCGGAAAAGACAAACGTTTAACTGTTCTATTATTATTTTTAATCCCGCCTACTCAACCCCTTCTCCATCCCGTTAGCTTCATTTTATTGAATTTAACACAATTAGAGTATTAGTATTGCTGTTAGTATGAAGCTTGGGGACGGGTGGGTGGGCTAAAAGAAGTAAATAAAAATAGCTTTTATAAAGACATTATTAAGACTCAGTTGTATAACCCAGTATCCACAAATCTATACATTTTAGTTGTATATAAATATCAACATCGTTTACTGACTAATCACTCCTCAGAAGCGTCAGAACACTGCCTGTGATGGCTGTAACTCCCGCAAAGCTAAGGGTTACAACGAAGTTTCCGGTCAGATCAGCGAGGTACCCACCGATGCTTGGACCAATCATCTGTCCTACGCCGAAAAAGAGCGTTACAAATCCAATGGCTGCAGCTGCAGCTTCTCCACCGGCAATATCCCCGCAGTAAGCCTGAACGATGGATGGGATGGCGAAGATGACTGCTCCGGCCATTACTGTCCCCAACAGTATGCCTGGCAAGGAGCTTGATAGTCCAAAAACCAGAATTGATGTACCTAGGAGAAAATAAACAATCGCTAACCCCTTCTGTCTCCCTATTCTATCAGAAACTGCTCCCCAGAATGTTGTGCTGAAAATTGAGAAAAATCCCACAAATGACCAGAAATAGCCGGCCATGGCAATATCAAAGCCGAGATTTACCAGATGTGATGCGTAAAAAGTAGCGAAAATTATGTAGGAGAGGCCAAAAAGGGTGTAAACCAGACCCAGTTTTAAGAGGGCTGAAGAGCGATAGACTGCTGTGATGCCAAGCACCCCAGCACTGGATACAGCTTTTTCTGGAGATTCTTTTAGGAAAAGGGAGAGAATCGTGACAATCAGTCCAACAACTCCCATGAAAAGCCAGCCTATTCTCCAGCCTTCAGGAAAGCTGGCAACTATTGCAGGGATGGCGAAGCCCACGGTTATTATTCCAACGCTTGACCCGGCATTGATGACACCAAGAGCCAGACCTCTTCGTTCCACTCCAAACCATTTAGAGGCGAGGCCCACGATGGATACGTTGACCCCCGCAGAGCCCGCTCCGGTCAGAAACCTCAGAAATGCAGCCTGAACAAATGAGTTGACGAAGCCCGTAAGAATCATTGTAATGCTTGTGAAGAAGAGAGATACGGCTGCAACCCTCTTTGAGCCGTACTTCGATGCGAAATAGCCCACAAAAGGTGAAAGAGCAACGTAACCAAGAAAGTTAGCGGAGGCGATCATACCCATATGAGTGTATGTGAGCTGTAAAGCGTCTCGCATGGGTTCCAGAATCGGAGTGTAGCCAAATCTGGCGAGACCAAGGCCAACGAATATACTCAACATTCCGATGAAAACAACTGTCCAGTGACGGTTTTTCCAAATCATCAATAGTGATAAATTTTAAGGAAATATATTCCTTTCGGGAATAGTTTTTAAAACAGACAGTACAGCCTTCAATTCCTCATAATTCGTTGAGATTTTCGCCAATTTCTGAAAATAAGCAAAAAATATAAGTGGTCTCAGTTTTATAATGTTAAATGGTGATAGTATGGCCTTGGCGCAGGAAAAGTTGATTATAAGACCCCTCCGAAAGGAGGACCTCGAAGATGTGATAAGAATAGATGCCGAATATACTGGGGTCAGGAGAGAAGAATATTATAAGAGGTTGATGAGGGAAATTCTCGAATCAGAATACGCTATTGTCACTTCTCTGGCTGCTGAATATGGCGGTAAAGTTGTTGGATTCATAGCTGGAGTCATATTTTCTGGAGAGTTTGGAATCCCTGAAAGCGTTGCGTATCTTACCACTATTGGTGTTGACAGACAGTTTGCCGGCAGAGGGATAGGTAAGGAGTTGTTTGATCAATTCGTCACCAATGCAAAGGCCGCTGGCGTCACAAAAATCTTCACCATGGTTGAGTGGGATAACTGGCAACTTGTGGACTTTTTCAGAGGGGCTGGCTTTAGACCCTCAAGCACTATGCTGAATCTGGAGCTGGAGATTCCCTGATTGCTAACAAACTTTAGAAACAAAGCTTGGTACTTTGTATTTCATTTGAAGAGGTCATCCTTCAATTTTACTTTTTTAGACATTCCATCCCTATATCTTATTATGATGCCTTTATTCTCTAGTTTATTTAGTATCCTTGAAATTGTGGGTGAACTCAGTCCAGTTTTTGCCGCAATTTCGTTTTGCGATATATCATTCGCGTTCATTAAAACTTCAAGCACTCTCCTTTCATTTTCATTGAAGATTTTCAGAACCCCCTCCAATTCTGAATTTGACAGGTGTGTTCTTTTATTATCTTTGTCTCCGCTTTCACCGTGATTTGTTTCGTTGAAATCCTTTCTATAATCTGGATACAACAAATAAATTCAGTATTATTAGTAACCCGGAAATAAACCCCATTAGTAACCCAAAAATGACTGTAAGAGTCCAGAAATATTTATTTCTACCTTTTTTTCTTGCATCCAAATAAATAATGGCTCCTGAAATTAGCAAGATGAACAATACAACTATCAGCTCCGCCAAGCCAATGCTACCTATCACTGCCATAACTCAGCCTCCTTTCTGGTGCGTATGTAAAAAACTGTCCATGACGCAAGAATGGTCATAAGAAGCAATATAGCAACAATTGTAAAATTAATTTGCTCTTGTGGCATTCCGAGATAGAATTTTGAAAACGCTACAGCGTAAATAATCGCCAAACCACCCGAGAGTAGAATAATTGATGTGACTATCAAGAAGTACTGAAGTAACATGAAAGAGTGTGAGAACTTAAAAACCGGCCGATAAGCTCTTTTGACAAATCCAGAATATGTTATGGCTTCATAGATTGCTATAACAAAAAATAGGAAAACTCCACCGTACTTAACAGCAATCATTATAGGAGTATTGAACTCTTTTGCATAGTACTCTGTCATATTCTTGACCCTGTCATCTCTTAAAATTATCTGATCATACGATGAAATTGGTAAATTTACAAGATCATTAATTAATTTCGCATAATGCTTTTTGTCCTCTAAATCACCATCCTTGAACTTGATATAGGCCTCACCGTAAAGCGCATTATATGGTAAAGATTTCCTGAAGTATTCCTTGTATTCATTAGGATATTCTAGAATTACGTCTGCAATATTTCCGGTTATCGTTTGAGAACGGAAGATTCCTGTAACTTTCAGAGTAATGGGATTTATAGAACGAATTGAGTTTATAATAACAACATCACCCATTTTTATACCAATGTCTTTTGCCAATTTTTCGCTAACAACTATTCCTTTTTCTTCGAATTTTCCAGACTTTAACGTAGCGGAATTATATATCGTTAGGTTTGCTTTGTTCAAATGGTCTATCAACGCTCCAGTCACTCTTTTATCGTTCAAATATAAATCAGTCACCAAAACGAAAGCAATTTTTTCCACGTATGGATTCTCATACCACCTTGTCTCATTACTATCGTTTATCAAAGCCACAAGTTTGTAATCGTACTGAGCACTTTTGTAGGGTTCAATTGACCAATTTACAATAGCATTGATGTACATCACTAGAGCGATAGTTGAGAAAATTAGAACACTGAATAAAATAATTATCCTGAGATATCTGAATTTGTTGTCGTACAGTTCTCTGAGAAAAAATAAATAGTTCATACAAACACCTTTTGTCAGTTCACATAGAGATACCCAGTTGCCCAATAATCCCAAAACGTTCCACCATGTTCTGGTCCTGCACCCGCTTTTCCAATGTATGTTCCAGAGGAGGTTGCGTATGTTTCAAGTTTGGCCCAAACTGTAATTGGTGCGACTGCAGCCCATCCAGTTTGAACGATTTCCCATGCTCCACCCGGTATTACAGTACAATCTCCATGATAGACTATTTCTGGTTGATTTGGCAAATTGGTGGCTATAACTTTCGGTTTAGCAAGGCTTCCATCAATTAAGAGGGCAAAATACCACATAAATACTGGTGAAGGGGCACTGGACCATTATATGTCTCTCCGTAGGCAATAGTTTTTTGATATGTCCCAACGGAATAAGGTTCAAAATACATTTTTGCATTATAGAGTGCCTGTGGTTGAATTTCCCCATCATTTGATTTTGCTGTCGTCACTGTTGGTATTGCTATTAAGATTGGAGCCAGTAAGACAAAAAATACAACCAACACTCTCATCAGTTTTTTCACCTCCTCATTTTTTACTTAGAGAAATTGATGAAATACCTTAAAAAATTTTAGTGAAAAAGCTGAAAAATCTGAAAAAAGAATTACCTGTTAAATTGTTCCAATATTTCTGATGAGGCACCATCACGGATTGATAGCATAAGACCGATGTTAAAACATATCTGTCGGAAGCTTTACTGTATCTTCTTTTGTTCGATGTTATTGCCCTGTCACGGCTACTCATGACAACTTCAAACTAAACCGTAATTAGGCTCTGTTTCAGTTGTACAGCCTGAATAATATTTGAGTGATGGTTTCTAAAAACTATCTCCTTTATTTTATCTTTCTGTCCTGCCTAAGTTAATCTATATACATTTGAAGTATTACTTGTCCAGTATGAAGCTTGGGGACGGGTGGGCGGGCTGAAAAGATTATTAGAAAATGGTTTGGGGGAGTTTGTTAATCTACGCAACTCACGAAAGTCCGGCAACTGAATTACAACGGTAAATGTGGAAACCTTTAAATTTTACAATGTAAAGTTATGAATATGATTGCGCAGTACGGATATAAGGATGGCTCAGGGGTATACTACATAAGCATAGACACCGAGAAATGCAACGGCTGCGTTAATGCTGACAGTCCAAAATGCGTTGAAGCCTGCCCAAGTGGAGTTTTTGAAGTTGGGGAGGATGAGATAGATCCCTTCAGGGAGGAGCCCGTTGCAAAGGTGAGGGAAGACCACAGGAACAAGCTCCGGTTCAGCTGCGCACCATGCAAGCCTGCATCCGGTTGGGATATTGAAAAACTGCCGTGCGTGGCTGCTTGTCCAAAGGGAGCCATAGCTCACTCATGGTGAGGTATAGGAGATATGGAAGGGATTGAATCCGCTGAAAAAGGATGGAAAAAGGCCTTTACTGTTGAAAAGGAGAGAGCTGAAGAGTACGTGGAGCTGTACCAGTCCATGGGTTACGATGTTAGGGTGGTTGACGCTTCCACCTGCAATTCTGAGTGTAACGTTTGCTATCTGGCTGGCGGCTACGTAGAAATATGGATACGGGAAAAGGGAGGAGAAGACAATTTTGGGGATGAGGAATTAACCCAGAATGATGAGAATAGCACCTGACACTGTCAGAAGAACTCCTGCCACAGTCTTCCCGGTTATTCCTTCCAAGGACTGGATGAAGAAGTAGGAGAGCAGGGTTGCAAAGACAGGATAGAGGTTGGAGAGGGGGACAGCCACCACAACAGGAGTCATGCTGAGGGAGAGGAAGTAGAGATAGGTTCCTGTAAACAGCACGGTTCCAGAAGCCAGTAAGTATGGTGAGAATTTTCTTTCCACTTTAATCCCCTTTGCCCTGACGAAAATGCTCAGGGCAGCAATTCCTGAAATCAGGGATATCAGGTTGCTTAACGACACGCTTTCCAGCATTCCGGCTTTTATGAATATTGCCGCCAGGCCATAGGCAAAGCCAGCTAAAACTGATAAAGCCAGCCCCCTTCCGTCTATTTTCTCCGATGATAGCGTATACAACCCCACCATCATTAGTGCACTGCCAAGAACTAGCAATGCTGTTATGGTTTCGCCAAGCAGAAGTACGCCAAGCAGTGCTGAGAAGAAGATTCGGGTGGATGTCCCCGAATACGCCCGGGACGAGCCGATGATAGCAACAGATGAATATGTCAGTGTTCTGCCCATAAACTGCTGGATTAATCCTGCAATTGCAAGGAGCAGGATTGATGTGACTGTTAAATCCGGTGGGTTTGAGAGGGTGCCATCCAGAACTACCAGCAACAGCAACCAGAGGGTGTTGACTGTCAGGATTGCAAGGGTTCCGGCAATGGGATTGATACCCAGCAGCGCCTTCCTGACAAATATGCCGTTGAGACCCCAGAAAAAAGAGGCCAGCAGAGCAAGCATGGCGCCAAGCAGCACTTCCATTGTGGTGACTTGAGGATGTGATTGAAAAAACCTTGCTTCACATCCACCTCACTCTGCTCACATGATTTATTAATAAAATCATACATCGTAGGTATTATATAAGATATTGTACTTACACATTCCCATGGACTTCGATCTAAGGACGCCGATTGTAAGGCTTGACAAGACAAGAATAGCAATTCTCCGTGAAAAAATCGAGGACCCGAATATAACAACAAGAAAGCTCAGCGAGATTCTCAAGGACAAATACGGGATAACACTTAGCCATGCCAGAATTGCAGAGATAATCAAGGAGATGAAGGAGACCGAGGTGTTCAGAGAGACCGTGATACCCAACGAGAACTACTTCATCTTCTCTTTCTTGGAACTGAGCTTCAACAACCAGAACTTCGCCGAGCACTGGCGAGAAACCTACGAATACCTGATAAACTCCCCCAATGTAATGCTATTCTTCATCACAGACGGCACTCATCGCTGGAAGTTCATAATGGTATTCAGGAGCTTCCAAGAGGTGTCGAAATGGGTTCACAATTTCCTGAAGAGGCATGGCGAGGTAATACAGGATCTGAACCTACTGATAATTTACAGAATACTGAAATTCAAGTTCGATGAGAAGCTTCTGGAAGACCTTTTAAGGTCGTCTGAAACAATGTAAAGTGTTAGACCATCTCTTATAACCAGATTTCAGAAAACTTTTTATACTAATTTTACGCAACTTCTTTAACAAGGGGTTAAAACTTGACAACATGACGCTGGAGGTGGACAAATGGGAAAGAATGTGGATGATTTAGCTCAGCTTAAGCAGTTCAAGGAATGGTTCGATAACAGGCATGAGTATGCCAAGAAATGGAAGAAGAAAACTGGCGGAAAAGTGGTGGGCTACTACTGCACCTATGTTCCAGAGGAGATACTCTACGCTGCCGGTGTGCTGCCCGTAAGAATTCTGGGCTCCCATGAGCCTGAGAGCATCACACGCCCGTATCTGCACGACATGTATTGCCCCTTCTGTCACGACACCCTTGCCCAAGGACTGGAAGGAAGATACGATTACCTTGATGGTGTTACACTTGCCCAGTCATGTTTACACATGAGGCAGTCCTACTTCAGCTTTGTTGACAGAGTCCCAAATATAGAGTGGGATTACTATCTGCCCTTCCCCCACGGTGTTACCAATCCTTATGCTGCTGATTTTGCAAAGCATGAGTTTGAGAATTTTAAGGCCGCTGTTGAGGACTGGCTGGGAGTAACCATAACTGACAGAGACCTTGACAGAGCTATTGAAGTATACAACAAGAATAGAGAGCTAATGACAAAGGTATTTGAAATGAGGAAGGCAGACAACCCACCCATAACTGGGTTGCACGCCATGTACATGGTTGTTTCTTCACAAGTGGTTGACAAGGCAGAGCATAATGAAGTGTTGGAGGGTTTTGTGGAAGAGTTGCAGGATGTGGAGAATGATAGAGAAATTGGCACACGCCTCATGCTTATTGGAAGTGAGGATTACGACAAGGAGCTTTTCGAGCTCATTGAATACGGGATGAATTATCCTGCAACATTCGTTTTCGAGGAGAACTGCACCGGAGCAAGATACTTCTGGGGTCTTGTGGAGAATGGAGATGACAGGCTGATGGCTCTGGCAAAAAGGTATGTCTATAGAGTCCCATGCCCGGCAAAAGACTGGGCCAGAGGAGATTTCTTCGGAAGGCGAAGATTCCAGTTCATAGAGGAGGTTATCAAAGACTACAATGTTGATGCAGTCATAATTGCTCAGATGAAGTTCTGCGATCCCCACGAGCTGGACATCCCTGCTTTGAGGGAGATGCTTGACAATATGGGCGTCACCCATCTTCACCTAGAGCTCGACCTCACTCAACCAGTGGGACAGTTCAGGACGAGAGTGGAAGCGATGATTGAGGCTATGGGAGAGGAGGATCTGTTTATCTGATGTTCTTGATGTTCAGAGGTGATAAAAATGGAGGTTAAGGTTAGGCCGTTTGATTGCTGGGATGATTTCAAGAATTACAGGATAGAGTATTACAAAAATTATCTGGAAGCTAAGGATAAGGGCGGAATAAGATGGGCCGGCTCTGCCTGGTCTTTTGACCCTGTTCCAGCAGGACTGGGAGAGGATGTATATCCCCTGACAGGCGAACCCTATGGTGCTACAGCAGCCTTCTTCAGGGAGTTTTCTGTCAGAGCCCTTGAGACAATTGAGAGGAAGGGTGCTGCCAGAGACCTCTGCGGTTACATGAGAAATTACTGGGGAAGCGTTGCAATGGACAAATACTTGCTGGCTGATGGCACAGAAATAGAGCCGTTTCCCAAGCCAGACTTCAATTTCACCATCCACATATGCTGTACACATGCGAAATGGTATCACTATGCTGCTGAGCTGGAAGGCGGAGTGCCAACTTATGCTGTGGACATATCTGTCGGCCCCGGCTACCAGCTGGATGACAAGAAAATAGAGTATGTTGTAAGGCAGCTTGAGGATGCAGTTACATGGATGGAAAAGGTTACCGGCAGGGAGTACGATGACGAGCTGCTCATCAAGGCAGTTGAGAATGAAGCCAAGTCCATGACTCTGTGGAGCAAGATATGCAAGCTGAATCAGGCTGTTCCGGCTCCCATGGAAGAGAAGTCCATGTTCTCCTTCTATGTGATGACGCTGCTTCGAAGAAGTGATGAGAAGGTCGTGAAGCTCTACGAGAAGCTCTACGATGAGGTGGAGAGCAGGGTGAAGAGAGGAATTGGAGCTCTGACTCACGAGCAGTTCAGGTTTGTAACGGATAACCCACCACCGTGGCCCTTCCTGAAGGTTTACCGCTATCTAGAGCAGACCTACGGAGCAGTTTCTGTTGGCTCCATCTACACCTTCGGACTAGGCGCATCCTGGATTGGTATGGACGAGAAGGGTGAGAACTGGATCTGGGAACCTGCTCCAACTCCTGAGGAGGCAGGTTACGAAATCCACGACAGAAGAAGTGCCCTCTGGTGGACAGCCATGTTCAATCTGAAGTATAGAGCATCTTGGCAGCACGAGTACTCCCACTGGATAAGAAAGCAGGAAACTCTGCAGATGGTGAAGGACTGGAAAGCTGATGCCATAATCATGCACCTCAACAGAGGATGTGAGCTCTGGAACATGTCAACACTTGAAGTTAGAGATTATTTGGTGAAGAACAATGTGCCTGTTGCGACATATGAAGGTAACATGGCTGACCCCAGGGAATTTGATGAAGCCAGAACCTTCAACGTCATCGACTCCTTCATGCAGAGCCTTGGGATAGAGAAATTGGCGTGAGTGAATGAGATGTGATGAAACGTGAGTGAGGTGAGATCCATGCCCGTAGCTGGTATTGATGTGGGATCAAAGTTAACGAAGGTCGTTATAATGGGTGAGAATAAGAAGGTGCTCTCATACGTGGTTATGAGGACTGGCACAGATCACAAAAAGACGTCAGAAGAGGCCTTTGAGGAAGCTTTGAAGAAAGCAGGTGTCGCAAGGGAAGACATAAAGAAGATTGTTGCCACCGGATTCGGAAAAATATCTGCTCCATTTGCCGATGAAGAACTCACACAGATCATGGCAGCTGGCAAAGGAGCATACTATGTCAGACCCACCACCAGAACGGTTATTGAGGTTGGAGCAGAGGAAAGCAGGGCTGTGAAGCTGGATGAGAACGGTAACGTTAAGGACTTCGCTCTGGCAGACAAATGCGCTGCCGGTGCAGGCTCCTTCGTTGACGCCATGATAAGGTATCTGGAAGTGACACCTGAGGAGTTCGGACAGCTTGCGCTGCAGGCTACAAGAGCAATACCTATGAATGCGCAATGTGTCGTCTTCGCTGAGTCCGAGGTTGTCTCGCTTCTACACTCAAATGTACCAAAGGCCGAGATTTCCAGAGCAATCCACGACGCTATCGCAGATAGAGTTGCTGCAATAGCTAGGCGTCTAGATATACAGGATGATGTGCTGCTTATTGGTGGTCTGGCATATGATATCGGCTTCATTGATTCCATGAAGAGAGAGCTTGGAAGAGAAGTTTACGTGCCCGAAGAATACCCACCAGAGGTGATTCCAGCCATTGGGGCTGCCCTTTCAGCCCTTTAGCTTTTAGGTTTATGTAGGGTTTATGGAGGTGGAAATATGGTTACGGTCCAAGAAAGCGAATACTGGAGATGGCCCGAGAGCATTTGGGTTGATGAGTCTAAGAACTGGCAGGATGCTGAAGTAATAAGCTGTGGAATTGATCTGGGATCGGTCAGCACTCAGGCAGTTGTGATGCTGGATGGTGAGCTCTATGCCTATGCAAATATGCGAACCGGTACAAGCAGTGCTGCAAGTGCTGAAAAGGCCGTAAATGCCATGCTGGAGAAGATTGGAGACATGAAAAGGGACGACATTCATTATATTGTCGGTACTGGCTATGGAAGGGTGAGCATACCCTTTGCCCAGAAGACCATAACTGAAATTGCCTGCCATGGGAGAGGCGCTGTTTACGTTTACGGAGACAAGGTGAGGACTGTTCTTGACATGGGCGGGCAGGATCTGAAGGCAATAAAGGTGGACAGCAGGGGCAAGGTGATAAACTTCCTGATGAACGACAAGTGTGCTGCCGGAACTGGTAGAGGCATTGAGGTTGTGTGTGATCTGCTCTCTATTCCGATTACTGAAGCGGGGCAGCTTTCACTGCAGGTGGATGAGGAGCCTGAACCTGTCAGCACAACCTGTGTGGTTTTCGCAAAATCTGAGATTCTGGGACTCATCAGAAAAGGCTGGGGTAAGGAAAGGATTCTTGCAGCCTTCTTCAACGCTGTAGCCAGCAGGGTTGTGGAGCTGCTGGAGAGAGTAGGAGTCGAACCCGAGTTCGCCATAACCGGTGGGATTTCCAAGAATATCGGGGTTGTGAAGAGAATAGAGGACAAGCTTGGCCTTAAAGCTCTGGAACCAAAGTATGATCCTCAGCTTGCTGGAGCCATAGGTGCAGCCCTCTTCGGAAGGGCCCTCTACATTAAATCCAAGAAATAACTCCCCTTTTTTAGGGGGATGGAATCTGACAGAGGTGGAAGGATGGTCAGAATAACCATAGATGGCGTGCAGCTTGACGTAGAGGAAGGCAAGACTATTCTCGAAGTGGCTTTGAAGAATAACATCTACATCCCGAATCTGTGCTACCATCCTAATGTTTCTCCAGCTCCCGGAAAGATAGCTGACGAGATTGTGTACAGAAACGGGGAGAGGTATCAGGGTGTGGAAGGAGAGTATGAAGGCTGTGGCCTTTGCTTTGTAATTGCCGATGGTGAGATTGTCAAAGCTTGTGATACTCCTGTCAGAGATGGATTAAAGGTTGATACCAGAGATGAAAGGGCAATAAAGGAAAGAAAAAGCAACCTAGTAAGAATCTTTGCAACCCACCCCCATGTGTGCATAACGTGTGAGTATAGAAATGGCTGTGACAGAATTCAGTGTACCTTTGGCTATCCTGTTGAAGAGAGGTGCTGCGACCTCTTTTCCAAATGCGAACTTCGCTTCACTGCTGAATACATCGGAATACCACCAGAAACCCCCAGATATATGTATAGGGGCCTCCCTGTGGTGGAGGAGAAGCTGTACAAGTGGGACTGGAACTACTGCATTAACTGCACAAGGTGTGTGAGGGGTTGTAGGGAAGTGAGGGAGGCCAACGCGCTTGGTTTTGTGATTGAAAGCAGTGCAGGAAACGTCATTGTGGGGAGAACTGCACAGACTGACGTAGAATCAGGATGCAAGTTTTGCGGAGTTTGCGTTGAAATATGCCCCACCGGAGTGGTGAGGGACATTAAAAAGAAAGCAAGCAATAAGTGGAGAGACTCAATTGTTGCCAAGAAGCTGCCTCTGCTGACAGAGGCATTAGAGCTCACACCTGAAAGTGTAGCATCTCTTCCTGATTCTCCTGGAGTCTTCAGACTTTATGATGAGAATATGGAAGTTGTCTATATAAAGGGTACTCCAAATCTCAGAGAGGAATTACACTCAGAAGTTGGCAGAGCAGCCTATTTTGATTACGAAGAGCATGAAATGTACACCATGCGAGAAAGTGAGCTTATTCAGGAGTTTTTGCAGAAACACGGAAGAATGCCGAAGCTAAATGATGAGGTGGATGACCTCTTCGACCTCTGAAATGTGAATCCCGAACCTTTGGGGATTGACGTGTGATGTGTGAAATGCGAATGTCTGAATCGATATTTGAGGAAATTTAATAATTTATGATGGTGTTTAGGAGGTATGGGAATGGGAAGTGAAACAAGAGTAGGAATAATTGGAGTTGGATGTACAAAATTTGGAGTTAGAGATGATGCCACAATACAGGAGATAGCCTTTGAGGCTGTTAGAGAGGCTCTGCAGGATGCTGGAGTGACGAGAGAGGACATACAGCTGAGTGTTGTTGGTACTGCAGGAACGAGGAGTTATGAGCTCATGCCTGCTGTTCCAATCAACGAATACTGTGGTTTTGCCGGGAAAGGTCCTATAAGGGTCGAGGCTGCCTGTGCCACTGGAAGTGCCGCTGTTTATACTGCTTATACCAGCATCAGGGCCGGAATAGCTGATCTTGCTGTGGCCATAGGATTTGAGAAGATGAATGAGGTTGATACGCCTACTTCACTGGCCGTTGGTGGCAGGAGCGGTAGCTACCTGTGGGAGTTCCATCAGTACGGCACAACCTTCCCCGGCTACTATGCCATGCTTGCAGCAGCCCACATGGCAAGATACGGCACCACAGATAAGCAGATGGCTATGGTGGCCGTCAAGAACCACAGGAATGCCGCAAAGAATCCCAAGGCCCAGTTCCGGAAGGAGATTACGCTGGAGAAGGCTGTGGGTTCAAGATATGTGGCATACCCGCTTCGTCTCTTTGACTGCAGTCCCATAAGTGATGGTGCTGCTGCCGCTGTTCTGGCCAGTGAAGAGAAGATAAAGGAGCTTGGAATCGATAATGTAGTATGGATTGAGGGTGTTGGCTACAGCAGCGACACCGCAAACATGCCGAAAAGGGCCGATTATGCGGGGTTGAAGGCTAGTGTTGAAGCATCCCAAATGGCCTACAGGATGGCCGGGATAGATGATCCGTTGAAGCAGATTGATGTTGCCGCTCTGCATGACTGCTTTACAATTGCCGAGATAATGGCCTACGAAGACCTAGGCTTCTGCAGGAAGGGAGAAGGCGGGAAGTTCATCGAGGAAGGTGAATCCGACTTCGGCGGCAAGTTGCCGGTGAATACCTTTGGAGGATTGAAGGCCAAAGGGCATCCTCTGGGTGCAACGGGTGTTGCCATGATATATGAGATCGTGAAGCAGCTCCGCGAAGAAGCAGGAGATTTGCAGGCTGAGCTGAAGAACTACAAGGGTCTTACACACAATATTGGAGGCACGGGCCATTTTGGCTGGGTTTACATTCTGGGGGTGTGAATGATGAGCAGATCAGAAGAAACAGGAGTGATGGAGAGCAGAACTTTCGTTTTGAGACACAAGCTCCCAATTGCCAGAGTTGAGAAGTACTGGAAGGGGCTTGAGGAAGGAAAGATATACGGAACCCAATGCAAAGCGTGCGGTGCAAAGTTCTCGCCACCTCAGGCTGATTGCAGTTACTGCTACTCCAGCGATATGGAGTGGGTGGAGATAAGCGGGGAAGGGGTTATAGAGTGCTTCACCCAGCTCTACAGCTTTCCACAGGGATTTGAGTTTGCCGGTAAGCCTTACGTCATAGCAGTTGCTAGCTTTGGAGATTTCAGAATAATGGGGTGGTTTGTAAGCGAGAAAGAAGGGGAGGTGAGTCTGCCCCAGGTGGGAATGAAGGTTAAGGCTGAGACTGGCCAAGATGAGACTGGGGTCTGGAAGGTGTATTTCAGGTCCGTAGAATAGTGTAAATGGGTAAATGAGGTGATTGGATGAATATTGACCCGGAAAAAATAAAATTTGGAGTTGAAGGACCAAATGCTCCGTGGGGGACTATAAAGGACATCGTCCTTTATGCTGAGAAGCTTGATCTGGACAGCTACTGGATGCCAGATCACACAGTTGCTACTGGTGTGAAGAGGTGGGATGCAATAGAAGCCTGGGGGGCGCTGAGCGCTCTTTCAGTTCTGACTGAGAAAATCATGCTTGCAAGCGGTGTCAGCGATACTTATCGCTATCATCCAGCAGTTCTGGCCCAGAAGGCTACGACGTGTGACATAATATCCGGAGGCAGAGCTATTCTGGGTATAGGGATAGGCGAAGCGATGAATCTCGTTCCCTATGGGATAGAGTATGACAAGCCTGTAGGAAGGACAATTGAGGCTCTTGAGGTCATAAGGCGACTGCTGAATGAGGACTTCGTTGACTTCGAGGGTAAATATTACAAACTGAATCGGGCATTTCTGCAGCCGAAGCCCGTTCAGAAGCCCCACTATCCCATATACGTGGCAGGAAGCTCTCCAAGAACCATGAGGATGGTTGGAAAATACGGTGATGGCTGGCTCCCAGCAAATCTGTCTGTTGAGAAGTATAAAGAGGGTAGAGAGGTCGTTATGCAGGCTGCCAAGGACGCTGGAAGGGATGCGGAGAAAATAGACATGGCCCACTTCATGTACGGCGTCATAGCAAACAGCAGCGATGAGGCAAGGGAGAGAGTTATGCTCCCTGCCAAGATGCTGCTGCTTACAAGGCCAAGAATTCTTGAAGCAATGGGCTTTGAGCCACCAACTTACGATTTCGAGATGACATTCAAGCTCGTGTTCCCCAGAGATGCGAAAGCCTGGTTTGAAGCTGCAAAGCAACTGCCAGATGAGGTGGTAGAGAAGTCACCCATCGTTTTCGGGACGGTTGACGACTTTATAGAGAGATTCGAGAAGTACTACGAGGTGGGATGTAGACACATCGTCATGAATTTCCAAGTATCGCCGAAGATTCTGAAGGACAATCTAGACCTCTATGCGAAAGTGGTGGAGTACTTCAGGGAGAGTTATTGATCTAATTTAATTTTTTATTTTAATTATTTTAAACTAAAAATTTAAATTGAAGGAGCCTCGGGATGGAAGAGGGGCAGGTGGGTGAGATTACTAAGAATCATTAGAAAAAAGAAAAAGATTAGCTTAATTATTCTGAAACTTCCTGAAGGATTTTCCGGAAGAATTTATTGGTGGCTTTCACATATGCTTCCTTTGGCATCAGTGGACGGCTTATAGTTTTCAGGGTTTCTTCTGAAATCCTGCCTTCTCTGATAAGCTGAATTCCTGCTTCTCTGGCTGCCTCAGTAATGTCGCCAACATCCATACCCCTCTCCATCATCTCTTTCAGTAACGGGCCGTGAGGGCGGAGCAGGGCTCCTACAAACTCCAAGTTCAGGTTTTTGCACATTGCTTTCATGTGCACCAGCAGAGGGTCGAAGTTGTCCATCTCCCAGAACCCACAGTTGGAAACCAGCACTACCTTTCCCCGCTAAACACCATCACGAATGGGATGGCGGCAGTGACCATCGCGAAGCTCAAAAAATGGCTCTGCAAGTGGAATTAGCCTGTCCAGCAGATTTTTCAACGGGCCAGTCATTCCATCAACGTAGACGGGAGTTGCAAAAACCAGTATGTCTGCATCCCTTACATTGGCCAAAACCATCTCCATATCGTCTTTCTGGTAGCATTTTCCCAGAGTTCTTAACCAGCAGTGAAACTCTCCGGTGCATGGATTTATTTTCAGCTTTCTGGTGTAAAAAAGCTCCACTTCAGCTCCGACTTCCCTCATCCCTTCCAGAAATGGATTCAGGATTAAAGCTGTATTCCCATCATCCGTTCTGGGACTGCCATTAAACGCAACAACTTTCATCTCGCTTCCTCCTGTCTAATTTTACCTGACGTTCGGCTTACATATGTTCTTTGGTATTACTCAAAGTTTTGTTATCTGCTTTATCTGCTAATTTGCTCCTAACAATCTAGTAGAAAAACAATTGTAACGTTTAAATCAGATGAATGTTTAAGGAAGATATGAAATTTCTCGATTTAGATGAGCTGGCTGAAGAGGACAAACTTTTGAAAGAAGAGGTGCACAGATTCGCTGCAGAAGTCATCAGGCCAGCATCCATAGAACTGGACAGAATGCCACCGGAAGAGAGGATTAAACCATCTTCACCATACTTCAGAGTGATAAAGCAGATGAAAAAGCTGGGATATCACAGAATTCACCTGACTCCGGAATACGAAGGGCCTGATCTGACACCTTTGCAGAGATACATAATAATGGAGGAGCTGGGGTGGGGTAGTCTAGGTCTGGCTACTGCCATAGGCGTTGATCAGATACCTTTTGTGAATGCAGCCCTCTTCGGCCCATCTGAGCTTTATGAGGAACTCGTCATCCCCTGGCTCAAGGATGAAGAGGGCAGATACCACGGTTGCTGGGGCGTGACGGAGCCTGAGCATGGAAGCGACTACCTGCTATGTTTCAGGGATGTGGAGGTGGACAGGTTTGGCAAAGGAGCGGTTATAGCCGAAAAAGACGGTGATGAATGGGTTTTGAATGGACAGAAGTCTGCATGGGTGTCTTCAGCTCCAGTGGCGACTCACTGCGGCCTGCATGCCCAAGTGAAAGACGGTAAAAACCTTGCCCACGGGATATTCTGCATCGTGCCTCTGGATGCGGACGGAGTACGAAAAGGAAAGCCTGTAGACATGTTGGGGATGAGAGACGGCCCGCAGGGAGAGCTGTTCTTTGACAATGTAAGAATTCCAGAGCACTATGTAATCGTCGCACCCACAACCTTTTACGGCATATTCTTCGACCAGCTTCTCTGCCTGACGAGCTGTGGAATGGGGGCTTTTTCTGTCGGACTTGCCAGAGCAGCTTTCGAGGAGGCGTTAAGATATGCAAGGCAGAGGGTGCAGGGTGGAGTGCCCATAGCCAAGCACAAGAACATCAAGCTGAAGCTCTATCAGATGTTCGAGAAAGTTGAGACGGCCAGATATTACGTGAGAAAGGCCATGGAGCACACCCATCGCAGAATACTTCACGAAAAGACCTTCGACGCCTCGCCGAGGCACACAAGAGCTGCTCAGATTTATGCGAAGAGGATAACTTATGAAGTTGCAAACGATGCCTTGCAGATTTTCGGAGCTTATGGCCTGAGCAAGGAGTTCATAATCGAGAAGTTCTTCAGAGATGCCAGAGCGCTGCAGATAGAGGATGGGACGATTGAGGTTCTCAGCCTGGATGCTGCGGACGACATTATTGACGGATATGAAAAGGATTACTACGATGTGGAGGCAATTTGCAGCAAGTATTAGGTATGGGCTTTGTTAGTTGACCCGGTTAAGGGTAAACTAAAAGGAGGTGGTGTAAAAATGTTGAAGGGAATACCGTTTGATTCCCCCCTCTACGAGGTGGATGAGGAAAGGGGAGTTGAATACAGGAATTGTGAGGCGATAACAGCCTTCTTCACGATTGAAGGAGACGTAAGTGGCATCCTGCCTGAGGGGCTGAAGCCTTTTAGCGATCCCCCTCAGGGCGGGATATGGATCTCCCACTACTCCTTCAGCACCGTTGGGGAGTACTACGAGTACCTGACGGTCATTCAGGTAGAGGACGAGGGCGGAGACATGGGCTACTATATTCCGTACATCTACGTTACCAATGATGCCGCTCTCGCAGCAGGAAGAGAGCTAGCAGGAGCACCCAAAAAGCTGGCGAAGATAGAGCTGACAAGGGAATACGATGTGGTTCAGGGAATTCTTGAGAGGCCCTCAGGCAAAAGGCTGGTAACATTCACCATGAGACCAGATTCCAGGGCTGCTGGAGAAATTATAGATGCTATCCTACCTAAACCAGTACCACTCCTTTCAGTAAGGCACCTTCCACCTATAAAGGGCAAGGGAGGCGTAACCCAGCTTGTGAAGTGGTATGCAGACATCGCATTCCATGTGGATCCTGAAGGGGAAAGAGTCATATTTGCCGGCCCCGCATCCATAACCTACGACTCTCCCTCAGTAATAGACCCCGTCCATAAAGTTGGCATTGGAGAGATGCTGATGGCAATATATTTCCAGTTCGACATGAAGCTGGGGTTCACCGACATTCTGAAAGAGTACTGAATAAATTTGGCTCTGAGGCACAGCTCACAGCTCATCAATTATTTTGATGATATACCTGCTCAGCTTCAATAATTTTTCAGAGATGTGCCCGGAATGAATGTTTCCCTCGTGTTTCAGGGTGTTATGCTTCAATTTATCCTGCCTGCTCACCCCACTCGGACTATCGTACTCCATCAACCTGTCGGAAACCACGCCAACCCAGCAGCATTTCAACCCCAGTATGCGACCTACCGTCAGGAATGCGGATGATTCGAGATCAATGGAAATAACTCCAAGCTCCTTCATGAGTTTTATCAGACTTCTCTCCTCCCTGTAAAGGGCATCGGTTCCGAAAGACAGTCCCATATGGTATGATTCACCATGTTCCACCAGCTTCTCCTTGATCCTGGCTGTCAGCTCAAAATCTGCAACTCCCGGAAATTCGAGGGGGGCGTAATATCTGGAGACTCCATCACCTCTGACAGACCCTTCCAGCAGTATTATGTCACCGATGCCGATGTGCTGCTGAAGAGTTCCGCACAGTCCCAGCCCGAATACGTACTTAATTCCGCAAGCAGAAAGCTGTTCTAGGGAGTTGGCTATTCTTGTGGATCCATAGGAAGGAAAGTGGATGGTAAATCTTTTCCTTCTTTTGGTTCTGCACAGCTTTAATGGAGTGGTGCTGTAGGGCCATTGAAATTCTTCTTCGACCTCTACATAATCACTTTTCAGCACTTTCTGAAACAAATCGAAACTGAAGGTCACTAGACAGGATGCTCCCAGATCAACTTCATCAGGATCCAAGCCATGGTAAAGAAAGTCTGATTTAGCTGTAACATAGCATTCCTTTCCTAGCCAGAGTTCTCGACCAAATATTGAACTCAATTCTTACACCTCCAAGGTTACAGGATGAGAATGATTTATGCAAATGACTATTTCTTTAGCTTTACTCTAGCTTAACTCTGAAAATTACAAATAGCTTAGATAGAAGTTCACAATGCTACTCAGCCTACATCCTCAGCCCAAGCATAAAAAACCAGCCAACCAAACCAAATCCAATGGCAAATAGAATTCTAACCCCAAAAGTCATTTGGGTGCCAAAGTATCTAGGTTTGCCGAAGTTCCTTTCGGACTTATAGAGTATAAACAGCGTCTTTCTTCTGGCTTCAGCCAATTCCACTTCTGAGACGAGTGGCCTTTTCATACGATTTGCTCCCGAAAAGTTGTGGGATAAATCTACAACTCTTCGTTTTTGATTATCTCCTCTTCTTAAATTTTTCTACTCTTTTAAATTTTATAACTCAGATGCTTTTATGCAAGTAATATAATTTCTCAATTTTCATAAGTCTTCAAATTGATGATTCCATTAGTCATAGGGCTCTACTCCAACTGAAAAAATAAACCAAAGAAGAGTCCCGCCTCCCGGATTTGAACCGGGGACCACGGGCTCTCCGCTTGCCAGCGGAGTGGCAAACTACAGGCCCGCGCTCTGCCACTGAGCTAAGGCGGGATTCGATAGTTGTTGACATTATCGTTATAAAAATCTTGTGGCAGTTAGAAAAGGTCATTGAACCTTATTTAAGCCTAGATTGACCTATTAAAGAGTGAACTCTTGCAAAAAATTTACCAAAAAACTTAAAATCAAGCTTCAGCCTCTCTGAAGCAGCATGATTGGTACGGCTATCAATGCCTTGTCAATAATATTTGCCGGATTGGTAGGTGCTGTTCTGGGGGCAAGAATTGGAGAGGAAAGAAAAGATGAGATCCTTAAGGTCTTGGCTCTGGCAGTTCTACTGATAGGAGTTAAAATGTCTCTCTCAACCAACAATCCTGTTCTGGTTACAGGCAGCATAGTTCTGGGAACTCTTGTAGGAGAGGTTATGGGAATTGAGGGGAAACTCAACAGCTTTGCTCTCAAAGTCCAGAAGAGGTTTTCCAGTTCCAATTTCGCCGAAGGGTTTGTAACTTCCACTCTCCTGTTTTGCGTTGGCTCCATGGCAATAATAGGGCCTATTCAGGAGGGACTTACTGGAGATATCTCAATTCTGCTGGCAAAATCAATGCTTGATGGGGTTGCAGCATTTTTCCTTGCTTCGGTTCTTGGCCTCGGCGTAGTATTCTCCTCACTGAGTGTGGTGGCTTATCAGGGGTTTTTCACACTACTTGCATCCTTCATAAGCCCATATCTGATCGACACAGCCATTACCGAGCTTACAGCCACGGGAGGCTTGCTCATAATTGCCATATCTATGAATCTCATGGGAGCCGTTAAGTTCAGGGTGGGAAACATGCTGCCATCTCTTCTCATAGCTCCGATTGTGGCAGCCCTGATATAGGGATGAAGGAGGTGAGAGTATCCCTCACGGTGATGATCACGTTGAACGGGTAAGAAAGTTGGCGGAATTTATTGCTTTAAAAGAGGAAGCAGATCTGGAAATTATCAGAGTTGCTGCCGAACTTCATGACATTGCCAGAGACTCCAGCACTGGGAATCACGCCTTAGAGGGGGCAAAGATGGCTGAGAAGATTTTGAAGGAGAAAGGCTACCACAAAGAATTCATCGAGAAGGTTAAGCAGTGCATAACATCCCACTCCTTCTCTTCCGGAGTTGTCCCTGAAACGTTGGAGGCAAAAATATTGAGTGATGCAGACAAGCTGGATGCTATGGGTGCCATTGGTGTTGCCAGAGCCTTTATGTTCGCTGGAGAGACCGGAAGGAGCATAGAAGATTCCCTTGTCCATTTTGAGGAGAAACTCCTCAAGCTCAGAGAAATCCTCCACACCAACACCGCTAGAAACATTGGAGAGAAAAGGCACAAAATTCTGAAAATTTTTTACAACAGGTTGATAGATGAGTTTTCGGTATTTCAGGATTCAGATGACCATATAGATTAATGAGAGAGTTGATGATGCTACCACACTATGGCCACAGGCCCCTGAGTCTCAGGGACTCAATAACCCTCCTGAGTGCTATGACCATGGCAGCATCCCTCCATAGAATCCTCCCAAATTCCTGGCGGGTTACAATCATATCCCTGAACGCCTTTACCAAAACCCTTTCCAGTTCTCTGTTGACTCTGTCGAGATCCCAGAAATACCGCTCGAGGTCCTGAACCCATTCAAAGTAGCTGACTATCACACCTCCTGAATTGGCGAGAATATCTGGAACTACCAATTCACACTTTCTGTTGAGATGTTCTTCCGCCTCCGGAGTTATCGGGCCGTTTGCTGCTTCAACTATCATCCTTGCCCGTATTTTCTTCATGTTGTCACCATGAATTACTCCTCCTATGGCTGCCGGAATCAAAACATCAACCTTCAACTTCAGCAAGTTTTCGTTGCTTATGGGTTCACTGCCAGGAAAGTCAACAACACTTCCAGTCTCCCTCTTGTACCTTGCAAGAGCATCAACATCCAACCCATCCCAGTTAATAACACCTCCCCTCGAGTCGCTTACGGCAACTATCCTTGCACCCATCTCTGAAAGGGTCTTTGCTGCCCAATAACCCACATTTCCGTAACCCTGGATTGCGATGCTTGCGTCCTTTATTGTGGAACCGATGGCCTTGGCAGATTCCCGAGTTATGATGGCAACGCCTCTCCCAGTGGCGCTCTCTCTTCCAAGAGACCCTCCAAGCTCAACTGGCTTCCCTGTGACGATGCCAGGAACAGTGTACCCTTTATAGACGCTGTATGTATCCATCATCCAAGCCATTGTCTGGGAGTCAGTATAGATGTCTGGAGCCGGTATGTCACGATTCTCGCTGATTATAGGCATTATCGCCGTGGTAAACCGTCTGGTAAGTCTTTCAAGCTCACTGTTACTGAGCTCTTTGGGATTTACTCTTACGCCTCCCTTTCCCCCTCCAAAAGGGATGTCAACCAGAGCACACTTCCAAGTCATCCACATGGAAAGGGCTATAACTTCCTCCATTGTCACATTAGGGTGGTACCTTATTCCTCCTTTATACGGCCCTCTGACGCCGCAGTGCTGGCTCCTATACCCCACAAAAACCCTAATCCTTCCATCATCCATGCGAACCGGAACTTTGACTGTAAGAACCCTATCCGGAACTTTCAGATAGTCAACCAGCTCTGAATCGAGGCCTATTAACTCCGCAGACCTTTCAAGCTGCCTACATGCCATTTCATAAGGGTTTGTTTCCGGATTGGTCGGATCGGCTTTCATCCTCACACCTCAAAAGATTCAGCATGCATCCGATTTCATACCAAGCCCACGCCCACACAACACATTCAAAAGCCCTCACAAGGTCACCTTTCGAAAGAAAATATTCAGAATCTCTTATATAAGCTTTGATATTGATTTCAAAATCCTTACCAGTTTCGTTGATGGCTGAAAAAGACTTGTCCTTTATCTTCTCAAGCCACTTTAGCGTTTCACTCCTGAGTTCCTCCTCAACCATGCCTTTCCACCTTCAATTTTAGTCCATCTCTCCCCACAACAACCACTTCATCCCCCTCTCTAAGCTCCTGATCGCTTTCTATTTGCCAGATTTCTCCATGAACCCTTGCAATTCCTTTTCCATCCTTAAACTCAATTATTACTCCTTTTTCACCAATGATTGCTTCTCCACCCACTTTCTTCCTAGCTTTTCTCAGCTGGAAAATTTTGAGGATAATGAAAGTCATTACTGCAGCGATGCCAAGGCTAATACCAGTCATCAGTGACGGAAACGTGGAGTAAAACTCTTTGGGCATCAGAGGCTCTTCGAAAAGCATTATTGAGCCGAGAGTTATGCAGATGACCGATGCAGCACCTAGCAGACCGTAAGTTGGAGTCATCAGTTCTGCCAGCAGAAATAGGATGCCTAAGAGCAGCAAGATCGCTGCGATATAATTGACGTTCATCACTCCCATCCCAATAAGGCTGAGAATTAACAAAATTGCTCCAACAGTTTCAGCAAACATCCCTGGAGACGTGAGGCCGAAAATTAGGCTGTATAGCCCAACAAGGAAAAGAATGGATGCTATAAAGGGATTTGATAGAACTTCAAACACTTTAGCCTTTAGGGGTTTTTCTACTTTTACTATCTCAACTGTACTTAAATCTAGAGTCATTTCAGCATCATCCGACCTTATCTTCCACCCATTGAGTTTTTCCAGCAGTTCGCTCCTCGAATCCGCTATGAGGTCTATGACTCCAAGCTCCAAGGCTTCTTTTGCCGTCAAAGTTCTCCCTTCAGTTACCATTTCTTCTATAACATGAACGTTTCTGCCTCTTTTCTCGGCAATACCCCTCACATATCCGGCAACATAACTTATGGTCTTTTTCTCAGCCGATTCTGATGCCCCTCCAGTAAATACGGGAGTTGCAGCGCCAACCGAGGTTGAACCTGCCATGGCTGCAACATGTCCAGATATCAGAATAATTGATCCTGCTGAAGCTGCGAAAGAGCCCGGGGGAACATAAGTCACAACAGGAGTTTCACTGGCAAGAATTAGCTCCACCATTTTGTTGGTTGAGGAGAGGAGCCCTCCTGGCGTGCTGAGCACAATAAGGATAGCATCAGCATCTCTTTCTTCAGCAATTCTGAAAGCTTTCTCAAGAGTGATGTAACTACCCTCATTTATTTCCCCTTTGATCTTTACCTCCACTATGGTGGCAGCTATTGCTGGCTGAATCGCTATAAATAGAATCAAAGGAATCAAAGGAATGAGTAAGGCTAACCTCATAAAATTAAATGGTTTTTCAGAAAATTAAAATTTATGCATTACATCTAGCAACATCATGCACCATGCGACGTCATGCAATATCTCTGGATGTGTCTATCTGCACACCCTCGCTGATATAGAACTTGAAGGTCTCCATCATTGGCTGTCTGTTTCTTATTTTCGGAATGGATAGCCTGCTAACAACCCTGTCTCCGATTCTTTCAGTATCTATATCGAAAATGACGTCGCAGACATCGAGAACCATGTTGACAAGATCTGTTGGATGGACCCCCTTCATCATATAGAGATATATTAGGTTCTTTGTCTGCTTGGACATTATGTAAAGCTTATTCAGCAACCACTGCTTTAGTCCAACACTCACATCAAGAGATAAAAAGAAAGATATTGAATCAAAAATGATGACGTAATCTCCTCCCTGCTGGGAGATGTTTGAGAGGTGATGATCAATAAAATCAAAAATTTCCTTGTCTCTGTAGCGATCTTCCAGTATAAACTGTCCATATTCGTTTAAATAGTACTGAGAGAAAACGTCAATAAATTCCACGTTTTCTATACTGAAACCCATGTTCAACATGTTTTCCTGTATGTACTGAGGAGGTCTGCTTGTATTGAAATAATAAGTTTTCCCAACACTGGCAAACTGATACAGAAAGGCCTCAGGCATGCTGAGTGGGTTAGCATAAACACAGGCCAAGCTACCCTCGGGCAGCCCCCCATCGAGACGGCGATCAAGAAGGAGGATACCAGTAGGTTTGGATTTTAAAGGTTCTTTTTTAAGCTGGAATCTACTCAGTTCTTGCATCATTATCACCATAACAATTACAATATTCTTTGGTCAAAACACTATAAAAAAGTTACTGCCTTAATAAATAAGACCCACAAAGCTTATATACCGCTGAAAAAGTGCAAGGAAGCACGTGATCCCGCATCGTACGGATGCGGGTGAGCAAAAGGCTTATAAATCACTAAGTCACAATACATGGTTACACTACGAAAAAGCCGCGGGACCGGCAAGTACCCCGACAGGGCGTAAGCCCGAGATGAGGGGAGGTGTTCCCACCCGCGGTATAATGGTGAAGACGTGCTTCGCGGCACGTCTGATGTGGGCTTGCCAACAGGGCAGATCCGGTGGGCAAAGGACGTATTCACCTTTTGCCCCCGTCAATTCTGGTTGATCCTGCCAGAGGCCGCTGCTATCCGGCTGGGACTAAGCCATGCTAGTCAAGGGGCTTGTACCCTTCGGGGTGCAAGCACCGGCGGATGGCTCAGTAACACGTGGACAACCTGCCCTCGGGAGGGGGATAACCCCGGGAAACTGGGGCTAAACCCCCATAGGTCATGGGTACTGGAATGTCCCATGACCGAAAGTCCGCTTTGCGGAGCCCGAGGATGGGTCTGCGGCGGATTAGGTAGTTGGCGGGGTAACGGCCCGCCAAGCCGAAGATCCGTACGGGCCATGAGAGTGGGAGCCCGGAGATGGACCCTGAGACAAGGGTCCAGGCCCTACGGGGCGCAGCAGGCGCGAAACCTCCGCAATGCGGGAAACCGCGACGGGGCTAGCCGGAGTGTCCGCGCAACGCGCGGACTGTCGGGGTGCCTAAAAAGCACCCCACAGCAAGGGCCGGGCAAGGCCGGTGGCAGCCGCCGCGGTAATACCGGCGGCCCGAGTGGCGGCCACTATTATTGGGCCTAAAGCGTCCGTAGCCGGTCTGGTAAGTCCCCCGGGAAATCTGGCGGCTTAACCGTCAGACTGCCGGGGGATACTGCCAGACTAGGGACCGGGAGAGGCCGAGGGTATTCCCGGGGTAGGGGTGAAATCCTGTAATCCCGGGAGGACCACCTGTGGCGAAGGCGCTCGGCTGGAACGGGTCCGACGGTGAGGGACGAAGGCCTGGGGAGCGAACCGGATTAGATACCCGGGTAGTCCAGGCTGTAAACGATGCGGACTAGGTGTCACCGGAGCTACGGGCTCCGGTGGTGCCGGAGGGAAGCCGTTAAGTCCGCCGCCTGGGAAGTACGGCCGCAAGGCTGAAACTTAAAGGAATTGGCGGGGG
>Ga0209426_1000606_pt1 | contig 32897 bp, 42 predicted proteins | sample Deesub1362B_J571_FD_187697 | JGI IMG/M metagenome (GOLD analysis project Ga0209426, IMG submission 187697) | Deep oceanic, basalt-hosted subsurface ecosystem from Juan de Fuca Ridge flank, Pacific Ocean, CORK Borehole 1362B_J2.571 (SPAdes)... ...
CCCCCACCCCTGCCCCTCCCCGCAAGGGGGGAGGGGGGCTAGCTACTTCCGCAGATCCGCCGGCGTCGTCGGCTCGCTGATCACGCGCTCCATGGCCGCCCAGCGGGCCGCTTCGGACTTGCCGGCGCGGTAGACGTGGTCGCGGACCATGTCCTGGCCGATGTTGTAGTTGATCACATACGAGCGGTAGGTCTCGATGAACGACACCCGCTTCTCGGCCCCGCCGCGCGAATAGAGGCTGTATTTCATCAACAGCTGGACGGCCTGGTCCTTGGTCAGCTTGCCGGCCAGGTAGTCGGCCGCGATGGTGTTGCTGGCGCTGGCCAGGGCGGCCTTGGCGTCCTGCAGCTGGCCGTAGACCTCGGCGGTCTTCGGATCGAGGCCCGCCAGGGCGTAGAGCTTGTCGCGCTCGAACGCGGTCTTGGCCTGGCCGGGGAAGGCCAGCTCGATGCCGAAATTGGCCGAGCCCTCGGCGATGAAAGATTGCGGCGAAAACAGCGGGTAGACGCTGAACTCGACCCAGCCCTTTTCCTTGGTCAGCTTCTCTTCCAGCAGGCTGTTGAGCACGTGGTGGCCGGGATAGCCTTCGTGGCAGCCCAGGTCCAAGGCGCGGCTGATATAGATCGGCAGGTCGGTGTTGATCTGGATCAGGCTGTGGGCGTCGCCCTTGTACCAGTTGTAGCCGCTCCAGGGCTTCTTGGTGACGAACTCCAGGTCGAAGCGCTCGCCGGCCGGCAGCTTGATGTGTTCCTCGGTCTTGGCCTTGCAGGCGGCGATGCCGGCCCGCATCACCGCCTCGACCTTGTCGGTCGGGATCACGTAGCGGTTCTGCAGGGCGTCGACCCGGGCGGCCAGGTCGCCCTTGCCCGGGACCAGCTTGTCGATCCGCGCCAGGATCGGGTCGTAGCTTTTCAGGGGCTTGAGGACCGGACGCACGCCGAACAGGCCCTCGGCCTCGTCCTGGAAGCTGAACTTGTCGCCGGCCAGCATGGCCAGGCGGGTCTGCGCGGCCTTCAATTGCCCCGCCAGGAACAGCTTCCGCCGGCGCAGGTCGGGCGAGAGGTCCTTGTCGGCGATCGCCGCCAGCAGCTTTCGCAGGCGATCGGCCTCCTTGCGCAGCATGAAGACCGGGCGCGGAGCCGTCTTGGCCACGGTCAGATATTCGCGCGGACCGTAATAGGCGTCGACATAGCCGGGCTCGCGCTCGCCCGCCTCCAGGGTCAGTTTCACATAGTCGATGGCGATCTGGTCGAGGCTGGCCGAGGCGACGGCGGCCGGCGTCGGAGACGCCGGGGCGGCGAAGGCGGGCGCGCCCAGCAACAGGACGACGGCGGCGGTCGCGAGAACGGCGTGACGGCGCTTCATAAGCTCAACCCCTGAAATTCAGGCCGGCACGCTGCACCGTTCCGGCCGGTTTCCGCAAGGGGCGGGTCAGAGGCTGGCGATCTCCAGAGGCCAGCAGCGCCGCGACGCATATGGTCAGTCCCCCGAAAGCCCGCCGATTGTCTCGCGAAGAACGCGGTTCGGTCAACCGCGCGCGGCGGCGGCCATGCCGGGGAAGTCGCTGAAGATCCCGTCGACCCCGGCGGCGTACAGCGCCTTGAACAGCGGCGTCACGTCGCCCTGGGTCGCCAGATAGGCCGGGTCCTTCGGGTCGCCCTTGCGCAGGGACGCGGGCAGGAAAAAGTTCTCGGCCCGCACGGTCCAGGGGTGGACGACCAGGCCGGCGGCGTGGGCGTTCTTCACCAGGTCCGTGGCCGGCAGCAGCGTTTCGGCGTTCTGTGGGATGACCATGGTCTTTTCCGGACCCAGGCCGTCGGCATAGACCGCGACCTCCTTCAGGCCCTGGGCGGTGACCAGGTCGGCGTATTTGACGTTCGGCAGGTCGGCCGGACCGCCCTCGCCAGCGACCAGGAACACCAGGCGCGCGGGGGTCTTGGCCCGCAGGCGCTTCAGCGTGCCGACCTCGAAGCACTGGACGAAGACCGGCGCGGTCGCCGAGTTCAGGTCCAGGGCCTTGAGCTTGGCCACCAGGCGGTCCTCGGTGGGCAGGCCGATCGAGGCGAAATAGGTCGGGTGCTTCAGCTCGGGATAGGTGCCGATCACCCGGCCGGTGCGCTGGGTCCCGGCCTTGGCGATGGCGACCATCTCCTCGTAGGTCAGGATCTGGGCCTGGCCGTCGAAGGCCGCGCTGGCCGGACGCAGCTGCGGCAGCCGCTCGCGGCAGCGCAGCGTCTTCAGCTCGGCGAGGGTGAAGTCCTCGGTGAACCAGCCGGTGATCCGCTGGCCGTCGATGACCTTGGTGGTCTTGCGGCTGGCGAATTCGGGATGGCTGGCGACGTTGGTCGTGCCGCCGATCTCGTTCTCGTGACGCACGACCAGGTGGCCGTCCTTGGTCGGCACCAGATCGGGCTCGATGAAGTCCGCGCCCTGGTCGATGGCGCGTTCGTAGCTGAGGGCCGTGTGCTCGGGTCGCTCGCCGCTGCAGCCGCGATGGCCGATGATCAGGGGCTTCTTGGCCTGGGCGCGGGCGAGGCCGGGCAGGAAGGTGCCGGCGAGGGCGGCGGTGGTCAGGGCGCGACGGGTGAGCAGGGTCATGGCGCGCGATTTAGCGCGCTGATGTGACGGTTTGGCTAGTCTGCCTAGCACCGTTCTCAAACCGTCATCCCGCGCTTTATGCGCGGGACCCATGGTTCAGCTCTCACATGGAAGGGAGAATGATCTCCGCACTTGCGGCGGATAAATGGGTCCCGCGCACAAGGCGCGGGATGACGATGTATTTTGAGCGCGCTGAGCCCGCCCTCAAGCCGCCCGCAGCCGCTCCAGGATCTGCGGATAGAGGTCCTGGTTGCTGGCCAGGATCGACTTGCCGGCCACGACGTCGTGGTCGTTCTCGTCGATCGTGGTGACCTTGCCGCCCGACTCCTGGACCATCAGCACGCCGGCGGCGACGTCCCAGGGCTGGAGGTTGCGCTCCCAGTAGGCGTCGAAGCGGCCGGCCGCGACCCAGGCCAGGTCGAGCGACGCGGCGCCGAAGCGGCGCACGCCGGCGACCTTCTGGCTGACCTGATGCAGCTCCTTCAGGAACTGGCCGTGGCCGGGCTTGCCGGCGAACGGCACGCCCGTGGCCAGGACGCTCTCCTCGAGGTTCCGGCGGGCGGCGACGCGCAGGCGCTTTTCCGCGCCCAGGAACGCGCCCTTGCCCTTTTCGACCCAAAAGAGGTCGTTGGTGATCGGGTTGTAGGTGACGCCGGCCACCACGCCCTCGCCCTCGCGCTGCAGGGCGATGTTGACCGCGAAGTGCGGGATGGCGTGCATGAAGTTGGTGGTGCCGTCCAGCGGGTCGACGATCCAGGTGTGGGTCTTGTCGGTGCCCTCGACCATGCCGCGCTCCTCGCCGAGGAACCCATAGCCCGGACGGGCCTTGGTCAGGATCTCGAACAGGGTCTGTTCGGCCTTGAGGTCGGCGTTGGTGACGAAGTCGGCCGCGCCTTTCTTGGAGACCTGCAGTTCCGTGACCTCGCCGAAGTCGCGGGCCAGGCCGCGGGCGGCCTTCCGGGCCGCGTCGATCATGACGTTCAGGAGGGCGGAAGGCGTGGGCACGGTCGGCTATCCTCGAATGAAGCCGTCGACGCCCGCCGGAACGTCCGGCGGCGGAGCGGTAGGTCGACGGTGTGAAAGAACGGGCGCGGAACCTAGTCGTCCACAGGCGGGAAAGCAAGTTGGGCGGATTCGAGAGCCTTAACGGCGATTTTCGCCGACCCGTGTCACGCCGGCCGAAGGTGTCTCGTCCTGTCGTCGAAACCACTTCGGAGGCGAGAGGATGCGCTGGGTCGCGATAGCTTTGACGGTCTTGTTCCTGGGCAACGGTCTGGTGATGCTGACCGCGCCTTATCCCTGGTACCTGACCATTCCCGGGGTCATTCAGACCGGGGCGTTCAACGACCACTTCGTGCGCGACATCGGCGCGGCCTACCTGACCTGCGGCGTCGGGACGCTGCTGGGCGCGCTGGACCTTCGCCGTCACGCCGGGGCGGTGGTGGTCGCCGCGACCTTCCAGGCCGTCCACGCCGCCATTCATCTGATCACGCCCTTCTGCGGAAGCGGAACGCCGTGGCCGCTTTTGGCCCGCGACTTTCCGGGCGTCTTCCTGCCCACCCTGCTGAGCGTCTGGCTGGCGGTCGTCGCCTTCCGATCCCAGGAGGTCTGAGATGCTGAAGGCGATCATGAAGGCCGCGATCGATCGGTTCGAGAAGCGCTACGACTACGACGCGACCTATATTCGCGACCTTCTGGAGGCCAGTCCCAGGGCGCTGCGGGCCTTCCAAGGCGTGCTGACCCTGGCGGGGTTCGAGGAGGGCGCGCCGCCGGCGGCGCTGGCGGCGGCGCGGATCGTCGCGACCATGGCCGAGGACTGCGGGCCCTGCCTGCAGATCGCCGTGAAGCTGGGCGAGGAGGCTCGCGTGCCGGCCGAGACGCTGCGCGGCATCCTGGCCGGCGACCACGACCGGATGGGGCCGGACGCTAGCCTGGTCCACCGCTTCGCCAACGCCTCGCTGGCCCGCGACATGGCGACCACCGACCCGCTGCGCGACGCGGTGCTGCAGCGCTGGGGGCCCAAGGGCCTGGCCGCCATCGCGCTCGCCATGGCGGCCGCGCGGGTTTATCCCACGATCAAGTACGCCATGGGGCACGGCAAGACCTGCTCGCGCGTGCGGGTCGGCGGCGAGGCGGCGGTGGTGCGGGCATGACGCCAAGGTCTTTTGGGGCGGACGCGATCTTCGAGGCCCGCAGGCCGGCCATGACCGGCTTGGCCTACCGAATGCTGGGCTCGCGGGCCGAGGCCGAGGATGTGGTGCAGGACGCCTGGCTGCGCTGGCGCAAGGTCGATGCCGACACGGTCGAGTCGCCCGACGCATACTTAAATCGCGTCGTCACCCGCCTGGCCCTGGACCGGCTGAAGTCGGCCCGCGCCCGGCGCGAGGTCTATGTCGGCGAGTGGCTGCCCGAGCCGGTGGTCGAGCCCGATTTCGAGGCCGGCGGCGACGCCGATCTCTCGGTGGCTTTCCTGCTGGCCCTGGAGCGGCTGACCCCGCTGGAGCGGGCGGCCTTCCTGCTGCACGACGTCTTCGACACGCCCTTCGCCGAGATCGCCTCGGCCTTGGGACGCACCGAGACCGCTTGCCGCCAGCTGGCCGCCCGGGCCCGCGCGCACGTGCGCCGCGACCGCCCGCGCCATGCCCCCAGCGTCGACGAGGAGCGGAGGCTGACGACCGCCTTCCTCGACGCGGTGTTCAACGGCGACGAGGTCGCGCTGCGGGGGCTGCTGACCGAGGACGTCGTCCTGCACGCCGACGGCGGCGGCAAGGTCAACGCTACCCTCAACCCGGTGAAGGGCGCGGCCAGGGCCATCGCCCTGATCTTGGGAGTGCGCCGCAAGTGGCCGCCCCCGGCGGGGACGACCGCGCGGCTGGCGCGCGTCAACGGCCAGCCAGGCCTGGTGCTGGCCGCCGACGGCGTCGTCTTCCAGACCATGAGCCTGGAGATCGAGGACGGCCGGATCGCCGCGGTCTATACGATGCGCAATCCCGAGAAGCTCTCCGGCCTCGACGGGCTCTAGAGTCAAATATTGAGCGCGCGTTCGAGCGGCTTGACCGCTCACACTTAAACCCAGCGCGCCTTAGGCCACGCGGCCTCCTAAGGCAGCGCCACCTTCGGCAGGCTGTCCTTGGTCTCGCAGGCCAGCTTGCCGGCCTTGCCGACGGCGCCGGAGATGTCGTCGACCTTGGGTTCCTTGCGCCAGCCCTTGGGCAGGCCCTTGGTCCCGTCGAAGTCCATGCCCAGGTCCATCCACTTGTTGGCCGCGCAGTCCAGGGCGAAGAGCAGGATGGGCCCCTTGCCGGCCGGCCAGGCCTTGTAAGGGCCGTTGGCCTTGCCTTCGGCGATGCGGGTCACGACCAGGCCCGAGGCCTCGTCCACGCGGGTGAAGTCCGCGTCGTAGTAGGTCTTGGTCTCGCCGGGCGCCAGCTTCCAGGTCTCGGCGGCCGCGCCGCCCGCCAGAGCCAGGGCCGACGCGCCCAGGCTTACGCTAAGCAAACACACTCCGAGTCGCTTCATGTCGCGTCCTCCCCCGTTTCTGTTCGCTGGGGAGCAAGCTAGGCCTGTGTGCGGCGCGTCACAATATCGCCGTTACGCGACGCTCAGGCGCGCGCGGACAGGCCCTCGGCGATGGCGGCGTTGAGGGCCGCGACGGCGGCGGCGGGACCGTCCGGATGGCCCCAGACCCCGGCCGAGACCGCCAGGAAGTCGGCCCCGGCGGTCGCCAGGCCGGCGGCGTTGGCGGCGGTGATCCCGCCGATCGCCACGCAGGGGGTCTCCATTGTCTCCTGCCAGATGGTCAGGATCTCGGGCTCGGCGGTGGTGGTGGCGTCCTTGGTCGTCGTCGGAAAGAAGGCGCCGAACGCGACGTAGTCGGCCCCGGCCTCGGCGGCCTCCATGGCCAGGTGCCGGCTGTCGTGACAGGTGACGCCGACCATGCGCTCGCCCATCAGCTTGCGGGCGTCGCGATAGGCCATGTCCGACTGGCCCACATGGACGCCGTCGACCGGCAGGCGCGCGGCCAGATCCGGACGGTCGTTGAGGATCACCGCCACGTCGCGGGCCTGGGCGATCGGCGCCAGCGCATCGACGGCGGCCCTGATCACGTCGTCTGGAACGTCCTTCAGCCGGATCTGCAAGGCGGCCACGTCGCCGCCCTCCAGCGCCTGGGCCAGCTGTCGGCCGAAGCCGGCGAGGTCGGGCAGGGCGGGCGGGGTGATCAGATAGAGGCGGCAGTTGAGCGTCATGGGGTGGGGCATAGCACGAGCGCCCCCTCCGTCACGATGCGTATCCGCATCGCGCCACCTCCCCCGCGATGCGGGTGAGGAGGAACAAGCGTCATCCTCCCTCGCGTAGCGGGGGAGGTGGATCGGCGCGCAGCGACGAGACGGAGGGGGCGTATTGCGGCCTTTCGTCCATCGCAATGAGAGTCACTTGCAAGATGTCGCGCGTTAAGCTAGATGAGAATGAAACTCATTCGGTAGGGCGTTCTTCCTTGTACGTCTGCAACTGCAACGGCATCCGCGAGCGCGAGGTCCGCGCGGCCATCGAGGCCGGCGCCGCGCGTCCGGCCGAGATCTTCCGCGCCCGGGGCTGCCAGGCCCAATGCGCCAAGTGCGTGTGCGAGATGCGCCAGATGATCCAGGAGAGCCGCGAGGCCCTGGCCTTCGCCGCCGAATAAGGCGCCGTATTCCTTAGGATTTTCGGCGCGCCCAGCGGCTTAGTCGCGCCATGGAGGTTGAAGCCGCGTTCGGCTTGGCCCAGGGTCGCCTGGACGACGAATCCCTCAAAACCTCAGGAGGCCGCCATGCAGGGCGATCCCGGCATCATCCGACTGCTCAACGCGGTGCTCACCAACGAGCTGACGGCGGTCAACCAGTACTTCCTGCACGCCCGGATGTACGACAACTGGGGCTTCAAGCGCCTGGGCAAGATCACCTACGACGAATCCATCGGCGAGATGAAGCACGCCGACATGCTGATCAATCGCATCCTGTTCTTGGAAGGCCTTCCGAACCTTCAGGACCTGCACAAGCTGAAGATCGGCGAGACCGTTCCCGAGTGCCTGAACAGCGACCTGCAGGTCGAGCTAGCCGGCCGCGAGACCCTGATCCCCGGCATCGTCCAGTGCGAGCAGGCCCGCGACTATGTCAGCCGCGAGCTGCTGCGCGAGATCCTCAGCGACACCGAGGAGCATATCGACTTCCTGGAGACCCAGCTGTCGCTGGTGAAGTCGCTGGGCGAAGCCAACTACCTCCAATCGGCCATGGGCGAGCTGCCGTCGTAGAGCCTATCCGCTCGAATGGAATCATTCGAGCGGAAAAATAAGGCTCTAAATCAAATGTTTAGAGCGTGATAACCGCCGAAACCGCTTACACTTTCGGCTATCACGCCCTAGGGCCTGTCGGGTCGGCCGGCGCGACGTCAGGTCGCGGGTTCGCCGGCGCGAGATCGAGACCTCCGCGCCGAGTTTGATCTTGGCGCGGAACGCCGGTCGGGCCCATGATACGACGCGGTCACGGCATGGCTGGAACCAAGGACCAGCTGGGCTGTTTGACCTGTTCGAGTTCAAAAGGGAGTTCCGCCATGCACATCGCCCACGGAAAGTCGCGCGAACGCGCTCTGGCCGGCCGCGAAGCGTTCGAGCTCGAGCAGCGGAAGGACTTCCACCCGGTCAGCCAGATCGCGGTCGGCGCGGCCCTGGCCAGCGGCGCGATCCTGGCGGCGGTGATCATGGGCCGCCGCCACGAGAAGGCGCTGGACGACGACATGTACGCCGTCGAGTTCGCCGAGATGCACGAGCCGGTGGCTCATCAGCCCAAGCCGCTGACCAGCCTGCTGCTGCCCCCGCTGTTCATCGCCATGACCCTGTCGGGCCTTCGCACCTGGAACGCGCCGTCCAGCCCGGCCCGCACCCGCGCCCTGACCATCTGGAGCCTGGTGCAGGGCTTCAACGCCCTGTGGCTGGGTCTGGGCGCGCGGCGCGTCGGCGGACAGCTGGGCGCGGCCACGGCCTCGCTGGCGGCCTCGGCGGCCTACGCCATCGAGGCGCGCAAGGTCGGCGGCGGCTCGGCCCCGGACCTGGGCTGGCTAGGCGTGGCCAACGCTCTGACCGCCCAGCTGTGGCGCAAGCCCGTCCCGCGCGCGCCGACGATCCACTGAGACTCTGGGTCAGGGGATCTTCAGCACCCGGTCCAGGCTGAACCGGCCGCCGCCGCGGGCGATCAGGAACAGCAGCAGGCCCGCCCACGACAGATGGGTCGGCCAGGCGTCGGGATAGACGAAGATCTCGATCACCGCCGTCATGCCCAGGAAGGCCAGGGCCGACAGGCGCGTGAACAGGCCCAGCACCAGCAGGATCGAGAACAGGTGTTCCGAATAGGTCGCCGCGTGGGCGGCCACGGCCGGCGGCAGCAGGGGCACGTGATACTCGGTCTCGAACAGCGAATAGGTGCTGTCCTTGATGTGCAGGATCCCGTCGACCTTGGTGCGGCCCGACTCGAAGAAGATCGCGGCCACGCCCAGGCGCGTGACCAGGGTCAGGACGTCTTCGGTCAGCACCTTCTGGGCCAGTTGGGCGAAGCGTTCGAAAGGCAGGCGGAGCGACAGGGTTTGGTCGGTCATCGAGCGGTTTCCAGGTTGAGGCCGCCGAACACGCCATCGGCGATCAGGGCGGCGAAGAGGGACGCGACGGAGACATCGGGGTCGGCCAGGGCCGCGCGCTCGGCGGCCTGAGCCAGGGGCTGGCCGTCACGGCAGGCCCGCAGGAATTCGGTTTCGGCCTCGCCGATCACGCGGTGCGCCACGACGCCGTCGCGGCGCCGGCACAGCAGCGCCTCGGCGCGGGCGGGCAGGTCCAGCTCGGTCTCGCCCGCGCGGGCCGCCGACCACAGGCTGGGCAGGCCGGCCTCGAAGGCGGCGAAGCGGACGCTGGGATGCAGCGCCAGCCGGCTTTCCGCCAGCGCCTGGGGCGCGAGACCCGCCAGGGCCTCGGCCGACAGGGTCGGCGCCTCGGCGGCGAACAGGGCCTCGGTCCAGAGCCGGTCCAGGTGGGCGACCCCGGCGAGGTAGGGCAGCGCCTCGGCCGGCGGAAAGCGGTCCAGCCAGGCCGGAAACGCCTCGCCATAGTCCTGCAAGGCGGCGCTGGCCGGCGGCGCCTCGCGGGCGAAGAGCGCGGCGGCGGCGCGGAACCACTCCTCGCCGACCATCGACAGCACGGTCGGGAAATTGGCGGCCAGGGCGTCGACACAGCCCTTGGCGATGGTGTTGCGATAGACGGTCAGGCCGGCCAGCCCCGCGTCAGGGTCCAGCCAGGGCGACAGCCCCTCGGGCGCGCCGTCCAGCGCGGCGACGAAGGCGTCCTGGAAATCGAGCAGTTCAGACACCGACGGCCTCCAGCGCGGCCAGTTCGCTAGCGGCGCGGTCGCGCTCGGCCATCAGGACCTGGAAGGCGGGAATGTCGTCGTCGCGCTCGATCAGGGTCGGGCGCGGGCCGACGCGGCGGATCAGCCGGCGGTACAGCGCCCAGACCGGCTCGGCCACCGGCGCGCCGTGGGTGTCGATCAGCAGGCCCGAACCGCCCTCGTCGAGGCCGTGGCCGGCCAGGTGGATCTCGCCGATCGCCTCGGCCGGCAGGGCGTCCACATAGGCCTCGGCCGAATAGCCGAGATTGCGGGCGCTGACGAAGACGTTGTTGACGTCGACCAGCAGGCCGCAGCCGGTGGCCGCGACCAGGGCCTTCAGGAAATCGACCTCGTCCAGGTCGTGTCCCTTCAGCGGCAGATACAGCGAGGGGTTCTCGATCAGCACGCGGCGCGCCAGCGCGTCCTGGGTCCGGCCGATATTGTCGGCGATGCGGACCAGGGCCGCGCGGGAGCGGGGAAAGGGCAGGAGGTCGGGTTGGTGCGCGCCGCGATGGGTCGACCAGGCCAGGTGCTCGGACACCACGAAGGGCTCGAAGCGGTCGACCAGGGCCTTCAGCGCCGCCAGGTGCTGGCGGTCGGGATCGGCGTCGGCGGCCAGGGACAGGCCCACGCCGTGCAGCGACAAGGGATGGCGGGCGCGAACGGCTTCCAGGGCCGCGAGACGCGGACCGCCGGCCGACATGTAGTTCTCGGGATGAACCTCGAACCAGAGCCCGGCCGCGTCGCACGCGACGGCGTCGTCGTAATGCTGGGACTTGAGGCCGAGGCCGGCGGTCGGGGTCATCTTCGAGACTCTCAACGTCCGACCTTCCCGGCGAACGCCGGGAAGATCGGAACCCTGGGATTTGAGATCAGGCCTTCGGCGTCAGCGAGCCCATGCCGTTCGGGGTCTTGATGGTGACGCAGGTCCCCTTGGCGACGTTCTTCCAGGCGTTGCCCTGGTAGTCGGCCTTCGAGGTGCCGGCGCAGCTGGTGCCGGCGCCCGCCTTGCAGTCGTTCTGGCCGGCCTTGGCCACGCCGTAGCACTTTTCCATCTCGGCCTTGCCGCCCTTGGCCTTCATGTCGTCGGCCGAGGCGATCGAGACGCCGGCAGACAGGGCGAAGACGGCGGCGAGGGCGGCGGTGGCGGTGGTGCGGGTCATTTGGGGTTCTCCTTCGAGGCGTTTCTCGCCGGAGCGGCGGTCCTCGCCGCCCGGTCGAGAGGGATTACGAAGCGACGCCGGCGAAGGTTACACGGGTCGGCGAACAAAATTTCGGGCGGGCCGCCGAGGCCGGTTCCGGCGATGCGCGACGCGGTGTAACCATTCGGCCTTCGCGCGCGAATAGGGGCAGGCGTGGATATCGAAACCCGGTTGAAGGCGCTGATGCTGCGCGGGCTGGACGGCGACGCCGCCGCCTACCGCGAGTGTCTGGCTGTCCTGGGCGTTCGGCTTCGCGCCTATTTCGCGCGACGGATGTCCGGCGCGCCCGGCGATGTGGAGGATCTCGTGCAGGAGACGCTGCTGGCGGTGCATCTCAAGCGGTCGACCTGGGACGCGTCCCAGTCGTTCACCGCCTGGGCTCATGCCGTGGCGCGCTACAAGCTGATCGACCACTGGCGCCGGCGCAAGGTGCGCCAGACCCTGCCGATCGAGGATCACATCGAATTCCTGGCCGCCGAAGAGCCAGAACCCAGCGTCGGCCTGGAGCTGGATCGGGCCCTGGCCAGCCTGCCGGACCGGCAGCGGATCCTGGTCTCCGACGTCAAGCTGACGGGGCTGAGCCTGGCCGAGGCCGGGGCGCGGGCGGGCATTTCGGAAGGGGCCGCCAAGGTCGCGCTCCACCGGGCGCTGAAGGCCCTGGCCGAAAGGATGCGCCGTGCGGACTGACGACCTGATCGAAGCCCTGGCCGCCGACGCCGGCCCCGCGCCGGGCCTGGCTCCGCGCCGTCGCCTGGGCGTGACCCTGGTCGGCGGCGGCCTCCTGGCGCTGCTGCTGGTGCTGACCTGGCTGCGGACGCGCCCCGACCTGGGCGAGGCCATGCGGGGCGGCATGTTCTGGATGAAGGCGGTCTATACCGGGCTGCTGGGCCTGGGCGGCTATCTGGCGATCGAGCGCCTAGGACGTCCGGCGGGCTCGGGCCGGCGCGGCTGGACGCTGGCCGGGGCGGTGCTGGGCCTGTTCGTGCTGGCCGGCGTCGTTCAGGCGATGATGAGCCCGAACATCCGGATGGCGATGCACATGATGCGCGGCCACTCCTGGCACGTGTGCAGCGTCAACATCCTGGCCCTGGGGATTCCGATGCTGGCGCTGGGCCTGTGGGCCGTGCGCGGCATGGCGCCGACCCGACCGGCGCAGGCGGGCTTCGCGATGGGTCTGTTCGCGGGCGGCGCGGCGGCGACCATCTATGGCCTGCATTGCCCCGAGAACACCTTCACCTTCGTGGCCCTGTGGTACAGCCTCGGGGTGCTGCTGGTGGCGGCGCTGGGCGGCTTGCTCGGCCGCTGGGCGCTGCGCTGGTAGGAGGCCGATCGCCCCGCGGTCGCGCCATCTCCGGTGGATTGACAAACAACCGTTCGGCCTTTGAAAGTCCGGGCCGCCTCTCGCGAACAAGGCGCGACGGGTTGGTTCGTTTCGTTCGCACCGGGGGGGCATTTGACCAGCAAGGAGACCGCCGTTTCGGCGGCCGTCTCGCCCTTGGGCGCATCGATCTGGTCCTCGGCCACCTTGCCCTGGCGCCTGGCCGAGGTCGGCGCCGCCGGCGCCCTGGCGGGGATCCTGATGGTGCTGGCCTGGTTCGGACTGCGACCCGATCTGGGCATGGCGGTCCAGCACGCGTCGTTCTGGATCAAGGCGATCTATCCGGTCTGCGTCGCGGTGTGCGGGCTGATCGGGGCCACGGCGCTGGCCAGGGGGAGAACGGGCGGAGGCGCGGCCGTGGCCGCCGCCGCCGCGCCCGCCTGCGCCATGTTGCTGGCCGCGGCCATCCAGGCCCTCGCGGCGCGCCGCCTAGGCCTTCTGGTGCAACCGTGGTCCGAAGGCGCGACCTGCCTGGGCGACATCCTGGTCATCGCCGCGCCGATGCTGACCCTGGTCCTGGTCGGTCTGCGAGACGTCGACCTGGAGCGGCCGGCGCTGACGGGCCTGGCCTGCGGCCTTTTCTGCGGCGGGATCGCCGGCGCGGTGGATATCCTGCACTGCGGACGAACCACCTTCGCCTTCGTCGGCCCTTGGTTCACCCTGGCCCTGCTGATCAACGGCGCCCTGGGGGCCGGCGCGGTCAGCCTGCTGGCGCGCCGCCGGCCGCTGGCCCCGGAATAGAGGCGCCCAGCCGGGCGATCAGATGGTCGCCGACGCGCATGGCGTTGGCCACCGTCGTCAGGGTGGGGTTCACCGCGTTCGACGACACGAAGAAGCTGGTGTCGACCACATACAGATTGTCCAGCTCGTGGGCCTTGCAGTCGCGGTCCAGCACCGAGCTCGCCGGATCGGCCCCGAACCGCGTCGTGCCGCACTGGTGGGCCGTGCCGTAGAGCGGCAGCAGCGAGTCGACCTGGAAATGGTGCTGCGAGATCGGGTGGGCATGGTCGACGAAGCCGTCCAGCGACTGGCGCAGGATCTTCACCAGCCGGTCATGCCCCTCGAGGTTCGAGAAGGTGTAGTCCAATGAGATCTTGCCGTTTCCGTCGACCCGCACCCGGTTGTCGGGCGAGGGCAGATCCTCGGAAATGACCAGCATCGACAGCATCCGCTCGGCCGCCGCGCCCGCCAGCGGGTCGGGCACCAGGGCCGGCGGCAGCCAATCCTCGACCTGGCCCTCCAGCGTCTGGCCGGACATGTATTCCAGAAGCTGGATATGGCCCATCGGCAGGTCGTAGCCGCCCTTGGGATCGCCGTAATAGAAGTCGTTGACCGCCAGGGTCTTGGGGAAGGTCACCGACTGCCGCGCCGCGGTGACGCTGACCATGGCCGACGAGTTGTGGAACATGTAGTTGCGGCCGACCTGGTCCGAGCCGTTGGCCAGGCCGTTCGGATGGGCCGCGTTGGCCGAGGCCAGCAGGATCACGGCGGTGTTGGCCGCGCCGGCCGCCAGCACGACGATGTCGCCGCGCCAGCGCTCCTCGCCGTGCTCGGTCTGGCAGACCACGTCGGTGACGCTCTTGCCCGGTCCGTCGGTCTCCAGGCGCAGCACCTTGCGGCCGGGCAGCAGGGTGACGTTGGGCATGTCCAGCAGCGGCTCGACGGCCAGGGTGCGGGCGTCGGACTTGGCGCGCAGCAGGCACGGATAGCCGCCGCAGGTCTTGCACTTGATGCAGGCCGAGGTCACGGGCCGGGCCTGATCCAGCTTGACCCCCAGCGGCAGCGAGAACGGCCGCCAGCCTTGGGTCTCCCAATGGCCTTTCAGCGCCGCCACCCCGGCGTCGTGCTGGACGGCGGGGTAGAAATAAGGCGGCTCGTCGCCGTTCTCGGTCGGGTCCTCGCCGCGCGTGCCGTGCACCTGCCACAGGCGCTCGGCCTCGGTGTAGTAGGGGGCCAGGTCCGTCAGGCTGATCGGCCAGGCCGGCGAGATCCCGCCCGCGTGCTGGACCTCGGTGAAGTCCCGCGCGCGCATCCGCATCAGGGCCGCGCCGTAGAAGCTGGTGTTGCCGCCGACCCAATAGTGGGTGTTGGGCGTGAACGGATGGCCGTGCTTGTCGAACCAGCGGTCCTGGGTGCGATAGCGGCGCTGGATGAAGACCGCCTTGGGGCTCCAGTTCTCGGCCTCGCGCGGCAGGTGGTCGCCGCGCTCCAGGATCAGGATCGACTTGCCGGTTGGGGCCAGCCTTTGGGCCAGGGTCGCCCCGCCCGCGCCGGAGCCGATGATCACGATGTCGAAGTGATTGGCCATGTCGTCGGCTCCGTCTAGAGCATTTTCCGATAAGTGTGGAACGGTTATCGGATCGAAAAATGCTCTAAGCTTTTGAAAGAGAGCCCTTTTTATCCGATCTGATTGGGTCAATCAGATCGGAAAGGGCTCTCGTCGGCGGCGAGGTGATATTTGGCCGAGCCGCGCATCAGGATGGCGCGGACCAGGCCTTCGGGAATCAGGCGCATCAGGGCCACGGCCAGGGCGTTCCACCAGCCGGGAATGACCACGACGCGGCCGGCGTCATTGGCCTTCAACCCGGCCTCGGCCACCTGGGCCGCGGTCTGGAAAAGCCGCCGCGGCGCCTCGGCCATCACCTTGTCGGTGCCGTTGGCGTGGGCGAATTCGGTCAGGGTGAAGCCGGGGCAGACGGCGGTGACCTTGACGCCGGCGGCACGGTACTCGGCGTCCAGGGCCTGCGACAGCTTGACTATCAGGCTCTTGGCGCCGGGATAGAGGGTGTGGCCCGCCACGCCGGGGGCGAAGGCCGCCAGCGAGGCGATGTTGACGATCCGCCCCTGTCCGCGCGCGGCCATGCCGGGGATCACCGCATGGGCCAGGCCGCAGGCGTTGACCACCAGCGTCAGCAGGAAGTCGCGCTGCTTGCTCCACGGAACGTCGGTGAAGCTCTGGGCGATCGAGAAGCCGGCGTTGTTGACCAGGATGTCGACATGGCGGCCCCGCGCGGCGATGGCGGCCAGCAGCCCGTCGTGGGCGTCGAGAACCGCCAGGTCGGCGGGAACCGCGAACGCCTGGACGCCATGGCGGGCGGAAAGCTCGGCGGCCAGGGCTTCCAGCCGGTCGACGCGGCGGGCGCTCAGGGCCAGATCGCAGCCTCGCGCCGCCAGGGCGCGGGCGAAGGCCTCGCCGATGCCGGAGGAAGCGCCGGTGACCAGGGCCAGCGGACGGACGAAACCGGAAGCTTCAGAAGGCTCAGTCATCGTCCCCCGCGCGCGCCGCGACGCGGTGAATATAGCCATCGGCCCCGAACGCAAAAGGCCCCCCGGAGCGATCCGAGGGGCCTTTCGTCGGTTTGGCTTAGGCGCCTATTCGGCGGCGGCCTTGGCCGCGCCGGCGCCGAACTTGGCGTTCAGCTCGCCGGCGGCGTAGCGCTTGGCCATGGTCGCCATCGACAGCGGCTTGATCTTGTCGGCCCAGCCGGCCGAGCCGAACTCGGTGAAGCGGGCCGCGCAGACCTTGCGCATGGCTTCCTTGGCCGGCTTCAGATAGGCGCGCGGGTCGAACTCGGCGGGCTTTTCCATCAGCACCTTGCGGATCGCGCCGGTGATGGCCAGGCGGTTGTCGGTGTCGACATTGACCTTGCGCACGCCGTGCTTAATGCCGCGCTGGATTTCCTCGACCGGCACGCCCCAGGTCTGGGGCATGTCGCCGCCGTACTGGTTGATGATGTCCTGCAGCTCCTGCGGCACCGACGAGCTGCCGTGCATGACCAGGTGGGTGTTGGGCAGGCGCTGGTGGATTTCCTCGATCACGTTCATGGCCAGGACGTCGCCGTCCGGCTTGCGCGTGAACTTGTAGGCGCCGTGGCTGGTGCCCATGGCGATGGCCAGGGCGTCGACGCCGGTGGCCTGCACGAACTCGACGGCCTGGTCCGGATCGGTCAGCAGTTCGTCGTGGCTGAGCTTGCCCTCGAAGCCGTGGCCGTCCTCGGCCTCGCCCATGCCGGTTTCCAGCGAGCCGAGCACGCCCAGCTCGCCCTCGACCGAAACGCCGCAGCTGTGGGCCATCTGGACCACCTTGCGGGTGACCTCGACATTGTACTCGTAGGTCGCCGGCGTTTTGGCGTCCTCCATCAGCGAGCCGTCCATCATCACCGAGGTGAAGCCGTACTGGATCGCCGTGGCGCAGGTCGCCGGACCGTTGCCGTGGTCCTGGTGCATACAGACCGGGATGTTCGGATAGAGCTCGACCAGGGCGTCGATCAGGCGAGCCAGGACGACGTCGTTGGCGTAGCTGCGCGCGCCGCGCGAGGCCTGGATGATAACCGGCGAATTGACGGCCTCGGCCGCCTCCATGATCGCCAGACCCTGTTCCATGTTGTTGATGTTGAAGGCGGGCAGCGCGTAGTCATGCTCGGCGGCATGATCCAGCAACTGTCGCAGCGTAATGCGAGCCACGTCGTTTCTCCTGCAAGCGTGAAGTAAGGTTTAGTCGTTTCTTGTTGTTGGGGCCGCGACGCTTTTGCGTTCTCTGCCCGGGAATCCAGTTTACGCGCACTAACTTTATCCGATTTTCCCGGCGCCACGGATAGCGCTTCGCGCTTCCGAGCGTAAACTCCTGCCGGGACCCAGATCCCAAAGCGCTTGAACTGATGGGAGGAACTCGGAGTTCCTGGCCCCCACCTCAGCGCTCTTCCATCTGGGCCCCGGCGTTCGCCGGGGAAAACGGAAGAATAGCCTAAACCTCCAGCGCCGCGACGCCGGGAAGGACCTTGCCTTCCATCCATTCCAGGAACGCGCCGCCGGCGGTCGAGACGAAGGTCATGTCGGCCGCGACGCCGGCGTGGTTCAGCGCCGCCACCGTGTCGCCGCCGCCGGCCACGGCGACCAGCTTACCCGATTTGGCGCGTTCCGAGACATGTTCCGCCGCCGAAACGGTGGCCTTGTCGAAAGGCGGGACCTCGAAGACGCCCAGCGGACCGTTCCAGATCAGGGTCTCGCATTGGTCGATCGTGGCGTTCAGCGTGGCGACGGTCTCGGGACCGGCGTCGAGGATGCGGTCCTCGGGCTGCACCTCGTAGACGTTGCGAACGCTGGACGCGACGCCCGGCTTGACCTCCTGGGCCACGACGACGTCGGTCGGCAGCAGCAGCTTGCAGCCGGCGCTGCCGGCCAGGTCGATGATCTGGCGGGCGGTCTCGGCCATGTCGGGCTCGCACAGCGAGGCGCCGACGTCGATCTTGGCCGCGTACAGGAAGGTGTTGGCCATGCCGCCGCCGATGGCCAGGTAGTCAAGCTTGGCCACCAGGTTGCGCAGCAAATCAAGCTTGGTCGAGACCTTGGAGCCGCCGACGATGCCGATCACCGGCTTCTTCGGCTTGCCCAGCGCCGCGTCCAGGGCTTCCAGCTCGCGCTGCATCGACAGGCCCGGATAGGCCGGCAGCAGGTGGGCCAGGCCCTCGGTCGAGGCGTGGGCGCGGTGGGCGGCGCTGAAGGCGTCGTTGACATAGACGTCGCCATTGGCGGCCAGGGCCTTGGCGAAGTCGGGATCGTTCTTCTCTTCGCCGGCGTGGAAGCGGACGTTCTCCAGCAGGGCGACGCCGCCGTCGGCGCGGCCGTTGACCACTTCGGCGGCGGCCGGGCCGACGCAGTCGCTGGCGAAGGCCACCGGCTGCTCCAGCAGCTTCGACAGAGGCTCGGCGACGAAGGAGAGGCTCATCTCCGGCACGACCTTGCCCTTGGGGCGGTCGAAGTGGGCCAGCAGGACGACCTTGGCGCCTTGCTTGGACAGGTAGGCGATGGTCGGCAGCGCCGCGCGCAGGCGAGTGTCGTCGGCGACCTTCCCGCCATCGACCGGCACGTTGAAGTCCACCCGGACCAGGGCGCGCTTGCCGGCGAGATCGGCGGTGTCGAGGGTGCGGAAGGTCATGGAAAAACTCCGGATCGATCAGCGCGACGCGCTAGAAGCAGGTGGCAGATCGACCGTAATGGTCGAGGTGGTCTTTGGAGCGGCCAAGTCGATCGCCAGGAAGACGGCCGCCATAACAGCCGGCACGGCCAGAGCTATCGTCCTGTCTTTTCCGCGGTGTCTGAACGCCGTCGCAAGCGTCGCGATCAGCCAGAGCACCGAGATGCAGAAAAGGCCGCCGAGGAACATGACGAAGGGGCGAAGCTCACGCTCCGCCCCTAACATCTGAAAAAGGGCCGGGCCGCCGATGAGCATCGGCAGCGCCAGGACGCCAAGGCCCCAGAGCACGATAGTCGCGATCCAAAGCCCCTTCACGCCGCAATCCCTTACAGGAACTTCGCCATCTCGAGCGCCGTGTCGCTCATGCGCGTCGCGAAGCCCCACTCGTTGTCGTACCAGCTGAGCACGCGGGCCAGCTTGCCTTCGATGACCTGCGTCTGCGGCAGGGCGGCGGTCGAACTGGCGGCGATGTGGTTGAGGTCCGACGAGACCAGCGGATCGGTCGTCGTGGCCAGGACGCCCTTCATCGGACCGTCGGCGGCGGCCTGCAGGGCGGCGTTGATCTCGGCGACGGTGGTGTCACGGGCGGCGACCACCTTCAGGTCGACGACCGAGACGTTCGGGGTCGGCACGCGGATCGACGAGCCGTCCAGCTTGCCCTTCAGTTCCGGCAAGACGAGGCCCAGGGCCTTGGCGGCGCCGGTCGAGGTCGGGATCATGCTGAGCGCCGCGGCGCGGGCGCGGTAGAGATCCTTATGCATGGTGTCCAGCGTCGGCTGGTCGCCGGTGTAGCTGTGGATCGTGGTCATGTAGCCGCGCTCGATGCCGAACAGGTCGTGCAGGACCTTGGCGACCGGGGCCAGGGCGTTGGTGGTGCACGAACCGTTCGAGACGACGATGTCGTCGGCGGTCAGGGTCTCGTGGTTGACCTTGTAGACGATGGTCTTGTCGGCGCCGTCGGCGGGGGCCGAGACCAGCACGCGCTTGGCGCCGGCCTTCAGGTGGGCGCTGGCCTTGTCCTTGGCGGTGAAGATGCCGGTGCACTCGAAGGCGATGTCGACGCCGAGGTCCTTGTGCGGCAGCTCTTCCGGATTGCGGATGGCCGTGACCTTGATCTTGCCCATGCCGACGTCGATCCAGTCCTCGCCCGAGGTGACGACGCCGGGGAAGCGGCCATGGACGCTGTCGTAGCGCAGCAGGTGAGCGTTGGTCTCGACCGGGCCCAGGTCGTTGATCGCGACGACCTCGATGTCGCGACGGCCATGCTCGGCGATGGAGCGCAGGACCAGGCGTCCGATGCGGCCGAAGCCGTTGATGGCGACGCGAAGAGCCATGGGTCTTTCTCCTGTTGCGGCCGCCGGATCGGGTTCGTCCGGCGTTTCCTATTTGCGTGCGCGTTTTGCGGGGGATAGGCGCGAAGTCAAGAGGCGAGAAACCGGGACCTGTCCGATGAATGCTGCTATGGGGTCGGGTCGCCCCAATCTCGCCCCGACGACTGGCTTAGACCGGCTCGATCTATATGTTGCGTTATATGATGGAAATCCGCCGATGATCCCGGCCGATGGTACGGCTCTCGACCTGGCCGTGCGCCGACTGGAGCGCGCCATGGGTCTTTTGGAACTGCGCCTGGCGGCCAAGGCCGCCGAGGCCCAGCGCCTGGCCGCGCTGGCGGCCGCCAAGCCGGCGACGTCCGACGAGCCGGGCCTGTTCGACAGCGAGGAGCGCGCGCGGCTGATCGCCGACCTGGAAGCCGCCCGCGAGCGCGAGAAGGCGCTGGAGGAGGCCGGCGAGCAGGCCTCGGTGGCCCTGGGTCGCGCCATCGCCGAGATCCGCGCCGCCCTGGGCGAGGAGGGCGTGGCCAATGACGACCACGCGCACGACGAGGACGAGGTGGTCTCGCCCGAGCCGGATGAGGACCAGGACCTGTTCGACGACCCCAAGTCGCCGGCGCCGAAGGCCGACGGCCGAGGGGAGGGCTGATCGATGGCGCAGGTGACCATCCAGGTGAACGGCCGCCCCTACACCGTCGGCTGCGAGGACGGCCAGGAGCCGCACCTGACCGAGCTGGCCCGCCTGTTCGACCGCCAGGTGCGCCAGGTCAGCCAGGACGTCGGCCAGCTGGGCGAGACCCGCCTCTTCCTGATGGGCGCCCTGCTGCTGGCCGACGAACTGTCGGACATGAAGCTGCGCCTGGCCCACGCCAACGCCGAGATCGCCCGCCTGAACCAGGACGGCACGAAGGCCGAGATCGCCGCCATCCGCGCGCTGGACGCGGCGTCCGAGCGGATCGAGAAGCTGGCGGGGGAGTAGTCAATCGTCCACGGCGAGGCTTCGTCCGCCATGGAAGACGCCGCTGATCACGACCTTGTCCGGCGTGACGTGGAAAGCGATCTCTGTTTTCCGCTCGAAACCCAACAGCCTCAGTCCGGGGCGGATATCGTCGCGAAGCGAGCCTTGCTCAGGAAAGTCCGCGAGGCTGGCGCAACGCGCTTCCAATCGCGAGATGTACGCCATCGCGGCATTGGGAGCGCCACGTTTCGCGATGTATAGATAGAGTTCGAGAATGGCGTCGCGCGCCTCGGGCAGGAAGACGACCTTCCGCGTCACGGCTTGGTTTTCAGCCGGTCGACATGCAGAGCGCGGACAGAGGCGAAGACGTCTTCCGCCGAGATGGCGCGATCTGGATCGCCCAGCAGAGCGTCGTAAGCGGGGGCCACTTCCTCTCTTAGCCAACGCTCGACGGCCGCATCGCGTTCTTGCAAGGCCCGAACGCCGGCGCGCACCACTTCGCTGGCGGAAGCATAGGTTCCCGCGGCGACCAATCCATCAATATAGCTGGACTGCTCGGCGGGCAGGCTCACGGTGCGCTTGCTGACGGTGCTCATGGCATGTCTCCGGAGGCGCAGTCTATCAAGCGGTGTGAAGCTTGCATACCGAGCCTGCGTCAAAGGCGCCCTGGCGTTCCCGTCCGCGAACCCCTATCTTGCGTGACGGCGGGTCGTGCTGCGGCTCTCGTCGAAGATTTCTAATCCCAGGGACCTTAATCGACTCTCTTGGGAGCTGTTCCCTCCCGTGGCCGTGGCCGCGGGAATACGGCGCCCACCTGGCTACCAGGTTCGAGTGGATTGAAACGTCTTCACGGTTCTTCGCGGCGCCGCCACCCTTTCTCCCCGAACGCGCTATAGACGGACGATGACCCTCGCCGATCCCAGCGCCGCCAAGACCGCCCTGCGCGTCTTCCTGCGCGCCCAGCGCAAGCAACTGGCCCTGCGATATCCCGACGCCGACCAGCGGATCGCCGAGATCGGCCGGGACGTTCTGGCGCGCCTCTATCCGAACCCCGAGGGCAAGGTCGCGGCGCTCTATCAGGGCCTCGGCTCGGAGATCTCGCCGCTGATCCTGGCCGATCGCCTGCGCGCGACCGGCTGGACCCTGGCCCTGCCGGCGGTCGAGGACGCCGAGGCCGCGCATATGGTGTTCCGCGTCTGGGACCCCGCCCAGCCCCTGGTCCAGGACGTCATCGGGATGCGCGCGCCGGGGCCGGAGCAGCCGACCCTGGAGCCGGACCTGGTCATCGCGCCGCTGCTGGCCTTTCAGCGTGACGGCGCGCGGCTGGGGCAGGGCGGCGGCTATTACGACCGGGCGCTGGAAGCCTTGCGGGCCAAGAAGCGCGTCTTCGTCCTGGGCCTCGCCTACAGCGGCCAGCAGGTGGAAAATTTGCCGCACGAGGCGCACGATCAAAGGCTGGACGCCATCCTCACGGAAAAAGAGTATATCGCCGTCAATGACATGAGCCGCTGACGGCTCGACCTAAGGACTTTCGATGCGTTTCGCCTTCTTCGGCGATGTCGTCGGCAAGTCAGGCCGTGACGGCCTGGCCGACCATCTGCCCGATCTTCGCCGCCGGCTCTCCCTGGAGTTCGTGATCATCAACGCCGAGAACGCCGCCGCTGGCTTCGGCATCACCGAGAACACCGCGCGCGAGCTGTTCGAGGCCGGGGCCGACTGCCTGACGCTGGGCAATCACAGCTGGGACCAGCGCGAGGCCCTGACCTACATCGTCCGCGAGCCGCGCCTGATCCGGCCGGCCAACTATCCGATCCTGTCCGACGCCCCGGGGCGCGGCAGCCACCTGTTCCAGACCGACTCGGGCAAGACGATCTTCGTCGTCAACCTGCTGGGCCGGGTGCACATGGACGCCATGGACGACCCCTTCGCCGCCGTCGACCGCGAGCTGGACAAGGCCCCGCTGGGCCAGGTGGCCGACGCGGTGATCGTCGACATGCACTGCGAGGCGACGTCCGAGAAGATGGCCATGGGCCACTATTGCGACGGCCGCGCCTCGCTGGTGGTGGGCACCCACACCCACGTCCCGACCGCCGACTGCCAGGTCCTGCCTGGCGGCACGGCCTACCAGACCGACGCCGGCGCCTGCGCCGACTATGACAGCGTGATCGGCAACCAGAAGGAAGAGCCGCTGCGGCGCTTCACCACCAAGATCAGCGGCGGACGCTACCAGCCGGCCTCGGGCCCGGCGACCGTGTGCGGCGTGTTCGTCGAGACCGACGATCGCACGGGCCTGGCCACGCGCGTCGAGCCGATCCGCGTGGGCGGGCGGCTGAAGGAGACGATCCCAGCGATGTAGATCCTCTCCCGTGGGGAGAGGGATTTAAAGTTGCGGCTGTCACGATAAGCGGTTTCAGATGCGGCTCCCCTTCCAAAGGAGCCCCCCATGACCGACGCGATCTACACCGCCCACGCCCACGCCGTGGGCGGCCGCAACGGAACGGCCAAGTCCGACGACGGCCATCTGGACGTGAAGCTGGCCTTCCCCAAATCGATGGGCGGCGACGGCAATGGGACCAATCCCGAGCAGCTGTTCGCGGCCGGCTACAGCGCCTGCTTTCTCGGCGCGCTGGGCCTCGTCGCCCGCAACCAGGGCGTCAAGCTGGGCGAGCACAGCCTGGACGCCGAGGTCGACCTGATCAAGGACGAGACCAGCTTTCACGTCGGCGTGCGCCTGAAGCTGAACGCGCCCGAGCTGGACCGCGAGACGGCCGAGAAGCTGCTCCACGCCGCGCACGAGGTCTGCCCCTATTCGAAGGCCACGCGCGGCAACGTCCAGGTCGATCTGGAAGTCGCCTAAGGGCCTTTGAGGCCAGCTTTCGGCCGGGCGGGGTGACAAGGCCCCGCCTCAGGGGCTAAAAGCCCCGCCTCCAATCGTATCAGAAGCAGAGCCTCCGAATGGCCGGCCACTCGAAATTCAAGAACATCATGCACCGCAAGGGCCGCGCCGACGCCGCGCGCTCGAAGCTGTTCTCCAAGCTGTCGCGGGAAATCACCGTGGCGGCCAAGACCGGCCTGCCCGACCCGGCCATGAACCCGCGCCTGCGCCTGGCGGTGAACAATGCCAAGGCCGAGAGCCTGCCCAAGGACGTCATCGAGCGCGCGATCAAGAAGTCGCAGATGGGCGACGCGGCCGACTATTCGGAAATCCGCTACGAAGGCGTCGCCGCCGGCGGGGTCGGCATCGTGGTCGAGGTCCTGACCGACAACAAGAACCGCGCCGCCGCCAACGTCCGCTCGTACTTCACCAAGATGGGCGGCAACATGGGCGCCACCGGCTCGGTGACGTTCAATTTCGACCGCGTCGGCCAGATCAGCTATCTGGCCAAGGTCGCGTCGGAAGACGACATGATGGAAGCCGCGATCGAGGCGGGCGCGGACGACGTCACCTCGGACATGGAAGACGAGGGCGAAGGCCACACCATCTACACCGCCTTCGAGAGCCTCAACGAGGTGGCCGCCGCGCTGGAAGCCAAGTTCGGCCCGGCGTCGAACACCAAGATCGCCTGGCGCCCTAAGATGCAGGTTCCGGTCACCGGCGACAGCGTCGCCACCCTGATGAAGCTGCTCGACATGCTGGACGAGGACGACGACGTCCAGGCCGTCTACTCGAACGAAGACATCAGCGAAGAAGACCTGGCCAAGCTGGGGTGATCGGGAAGGCGCGGCCGGCGCCTTCCGCCTTCTCGCTGTAACGCGGTGCGGCTAGACTGCCGGCCATGACGCTTCGCGTTCACATCGATACCGACTGCGGCGTCGACGACGCCCTGGCCCTGGCCCTGATGGCGCGGTCGCCGGAGGCCGTGGAGGTGGTGTCGGTCTCGGCGGTGTTCGGCAACACCTATGTCGACCAGGCCGCCGCCAACGCCCGGGGCGTGCTGCGGCTGGCGGGTTGCGGGGCCGAGGTCTATATCGGCGCGGGCTCGGGCCTGGCGCGGCGGCCGGTGCAGCGGATGCGGCCGGCCCATGGCGTTGACGGGCTGAACGGCGCGGGCTTCTCGCAGCGCTGGAAGCTGCCGGAACTGGAGCGGGGCCATTCGGCCAACGCCCTGGCCTTCGCCGCGCGGCGACAGGTGGCGGGCCTGTTCCTGGGACCGCTGACCAACCTGGCCAAGGGTCTGCTGGAGGATCCCGCCGCCTTCCGCCACTGGCGACCCACCGTGATGGCCGGGGCGTTCGAGGTTCCGGGCAAGGCGGCCGGCGGCGCCGACTTCAACACCTGGAGCGACCCCGACGCCCTGCAGCGCGCGCTCGAGTCCGGCGTCATGCCGCGCCTGACGCCGCTGGACGTCACCAGCCAGGTGTTGATCACCGCCGAGGACCTGGCGCGAGGCGCGGCCCGGTGCGGCTCGCCGCTGTCCCAGCGCCTGACCAAGGCGGCGGGGCCGTACATCGCCTTTCACCAGCAGGTCTGGGGTGGCGAGGGTTGCCGGCCCCACGACGCGGTGGCCGCGGCCAGCCTGATCGCGCCCCAGCTCTTCACCTTCGAGCCCGCGCGTCTGCGGGTGATCGTCGATGGCGAGCGCCAGGGGCGGATCGAGCGGATCGAGGGGGCGCCCAACGCCGAGGTGTGCGCCGGCCTTGACGCGGGGGCCGTCAAGCGTTTGATCCTCGGCGGCCTGTTCGGACGCGACGCGCTCGAGGCGGCTTGACGGGTGGGCCTGGTCCCGCGACCCTGCGTTGAGCGGGAAAATGGGGCGCGGCCATCGCCGCGATAGCGGGCGGCCGGCCAAGGTTCGCGGGTCAAGTTCGGGGGCGAAGAGGCGAATGGAGATGCCGAGCGTGTTCGAAGCCTGCCGCGCCTTTCTATGGCCGGCGGACGAGAGCCGGCGTGTCCGTCGAAGCGTGACCCTGATCCTCTGCGCGATCGTGTCTCCGTTGCTGGCGGGCCTGGCGGCCGACGCCTTCTCGCCGAGCGGCGTGGCGGTGCTGTGGTTCGCGCCGCCGATCTTCCTGATCGCCCTCTGGGGCGGGCTGGCGCCGGCCGCGCTGACGATCCTCGTGTCGCTGATGGCGTTCGACTACTGGATCCTGCCGCCGCGCCATTCGCTGATCCTGACCCAGGCGTCGGACCTGTGGATGGCCGCCGGCCTGGCGCCGTGCGCGGCCCTGGCCAGCATCCTCGGCTTTCGCCTGCGCGCGCAGTGGCGGACCATTCGTCGGCAGGAGCGCCGGAGCGACGCGCTACGCCTGCTGTCGCACGCCGTCGTCGCCCAGGGACCGGTCGAGGGGGTCTACGCCGCCGCCGCCGACGCCCTGTCTCGCGCCTACGAGGCGCCGGCCGTGGTGCTGATCGACCGCGAGGGCCAGCTGGTCCTGGCCGGCGCCAGTCGGGGCGCGAGCGTCGGGGCCGGCGACCTGATCGCCGCCCGCTGGGCCTTGGACAACAACGCGCCCGCCGGCCTGGGCAACGCGGTCGGGGCGGAGAGCCTCTACGACTTCTGGCCGCTGAGCACGCCCAACCTGTCGGCCGTGCTGGGCGTCGAGCGCCAGCCGGGCGGCTCGGAGGACGGCCTGCGCGACGGCGTGGTCGAGCTGGTCGCCGACTATCTGCTGGCCGGCGCCCGGCAGCGGCCGTTCTACGTGGTGCGTTAGCGAATTAGTGCGGCAGGCCCCACTGGGCGGCGCGTTCGCGGACCAGATCGCGCATGAACTGATCCAGCTCCGCCAGGCGGCGATCCATCTCGGAGACCGGCACGCCGTTCCAGATGGCGTGGTCATAGGCCGAGCGCGCCTCGCGCAGGCTGTCGCCCGCCTGGTAGCGCTCGGTGATGTAGAGGGTTTCGAGCAGCTTGGCGGGGCGGTCGATCTTCTCGTGCTTCATCGACCAGTACCCGACCATGTACTCGGTCAGGATCCCTTCGTCCGACGTACCGGCCATCGGCGTCTCCTCTGTCGTTGACGCCAAGATGGGGAGGCCGCGGCGGCGCGCAACGACCTTTGAGTGGAAATGCACGATGTCGCGCGCCCTGCCTCGGCGGCGCCCACGCGGGGCCGCCATAGGGCCCTATTTGCCGCCCGCGTAGTCCTTGATCAGCGCGTACAGGAAGTCTCGCCCGTCATAGAGCGACTTGACCCGGATCCGCTCGTTCAGGCCGTGGATGCCGTCGCCGTCCGAGCCGCCGAACAGGCCCGAGACGCCATAGGTCGGGATGCCGGCCGCGTTGGTGTGCACGCCGTCGGTGGCGCCGGTCAGCAGGATCGGCACGATCGGAACGCCGGGCCACAGCTTGGCGGCCTCCTTCTGGATCGGATCCATGATCGTCGGCGTCAGGGGCGGCGGCGGCGAGGCCGGCTTGGCCTCGTGGGCCAGGGTGACGGCGACGGCCGGGTCGGCGGCCAGCTCGACCAGCTTGGCGCGGACCGACTCGATCGGCTCGCCCGGCAGGATGCGGCAGTTGACGTTGGCCTCGGCGCGCTGGGGCAGGGCGTTCGGGGCATGGCCGGCCTTGACCATCGTGGCGACGCAGGTGGTGCGCAGCACCGAGTTCCACATCGGGTCGGCGGTGACGGTCTTCAGCGCCGCCGGATCGTTGATGTCGGCGATCAGCGCCTTCATCGCCGCCGCCTGCGCGGCGGGCACGCGGGCCTGCATCTGGGTGAAGTAGCCGCGCGTGGCGTCGTTGAAGCGGGGCGGGAAGGCGTAGGCGCCGATCCGGTTCAGCGCCGCCGACAGCTGATAGATGGCGTTGGTCGGCGTGGGGCGGCTGGAGTGGCCGCCGGGATTGGTCACCGTCAGGGTGAAGTCCTGATAGACCTTCTCGCCGGCCTGGACCTCAAGCACGACCGGCCGGTCATGCTCGTCCAGCAGGCCGTTGGCGCCTTCGTTCAAGGCGAACTCGGCGTCGACCAGGGGGCGGTGATTCTTCACCAGGTCCTCGATGCCGTTATAGGCCTCGCTCTCCTCGCCGCAGGTCAGGGCCATTTTGATGTCGCGCCGGGGCTTGAAGCCCTCTTTCTTCAGGCGAACCAGGCTGTCGACCCAGATGGCCGCCTGGGCCTTGTCGTCCGAGGTCCCGCGCCCGAAGAAATAGCCATTTTCCTCGACCAGCTTGAACGGATCGCGGGTCCAGTCGGCGCGGTTGGCCTCGACGACGTCGATATGGGCCAGCAGCAGCATGGGCTTGGACTTGGGGTCGGTCCCCTTGAGCACCGCCGTCAGGCTGCCTTCCTTGGGATGGCCGTCGGCGACCACGACCTTGACGTCCTCGGCCGGATAGCCCGCCGCCCTGAGGCGCGCGCCCATCGCCTCGGCGGCGGCGGTGCAGGAGCCCGCCGAGAGGGTGGTGTTGGTCTCGACCAGCTCCTTGTAGAGGTCGCGGAAGGCCAGCTGATCGGGGCGGACGGTCTTGGGCGGTTCGGCGATCTGCGCGCTGGTCGCCAGCGGCGTCATCTGCGCCAGGGCCGCGAGCGAGCCCGCCATCATCCCCATCGATCGCTTCATCCGGACTCTCCCCATGAACTTTGATGCGAGGAGAGCCCGCCCGCGCGCGGCGCGCAAGGGCCGCCGTTAACCCCTCGTTAGCAAAGGACTGGCTTTTCGTGGGGCCGAGAAAAGGCGAGAGTGCGAGAACACATGATGAACGCGAATCGCACGCCTATCCGCATTTTGGGGCTCGATCCGGGCTTGCGCCGCACCGGCTGGGGCGTGCTGACGGTCGAGGGCTCGCGCATGAGCCACGTCGCCCACGGGGTGATCGTTCCCGACGAGAAGGCCGACTTCGCCCAGCGCTTGTTGCATCTGTTCGAAGGCATCGGCGCGGTGATCGCCGAGCACCGGCCGGACGAGGCGGCGGTCGAGGAGGTGTTCCTCAACACCAACGCCCAGTCGACGCTGAAGCTGGGTCACGCCCGCGCCGCCGCCTTGATCGCCCCGGCCCAGGCCGGTCTGGCGGTGGCCGAATATTCCACCCGCCTGGTCAAGAAGGCGGTGGTCGGCACCGGGGCGGCCGACAAGGCCCAGATCGGCTTCATGATCGCGCGCCTGCTGCCGACGGCCGGCAAGACCACGGCCGACTGCGCCGACGCCCTGGCCGTCGCCATCACCCACGCCAACCTGCGTGTCGCCCATGGGAGGGTCGCATGATTGGTCGCCTGCGCGGGGCCGTCGCCGAGGTCGGCGAGGAAGAGGCCCTGATCGACGTGATGGGCGTCGGCTATGTCGTCCGCTGCGGCCACCGCACGCTGCAGCGCCTGCCGGCTCTGGGCGAGGAGACCCTGCTGCACGTCGAGAGCCAGTGGAGCGAAAGCGCGGGCCTGCGGCTCTATGGCTTTCTGACGCGGGAGGACCGTCGCGCCTTCGTGCTGCTGCAGGCGATCCAGGGCGTCGGGCCCAAGGCGGCCATGGCGGTGCTGGACGTGCTATCCCCGGCCGAGCTGGCCTCGGCGGTGGCGCGCGAGGACAAGGCCGCCGTCGGCCGCGCCAATGGCGTGGGGCCGAAGCTGGCTTTGCGTATCGTCACCGAGCTGAAGGACAAGCCGATCATCGACGGGCCGGTGCTGATGGCCGCCCCGACCGCCAGCGCGGCCGCCGCGCCGGCCAAGCCCGCGCCGACCGGCGACGCGGTCGCGGCGCTGATGGGTCTGGGCGTGGCCGAGGTCAACGCCCGCCGCGTCGTCGAGGCCGCCGCCGACCGCCTGGGCGAGGCCGCCACCGTCCAGGCCCTGATCAAGGCCGGCCTGCAGGAGCTTGGCCGATGAGCGCCATGGTAGGTCCTTCCCCCTTGATTGGGGAAGGGTCGGGATGGCGGTGTCGCGGCCTTGGCCACAAGCGCCCGTCACAGCCGAGCGGCCGTAGTCACCCCCATCCCCGACCCTTCCCCCATCAAGGGGGAAGGGAGAGAGTTTCGCCATGACCCGTGTGATTTCCGGCGAATCTCAACTGGGTGACCAGATCCCCGCCACCGATCGCGCCCTGCGGCCCCAGACCCTGACCGAGTTCGTCGGCCAGGAAGCCGCCAAGGGCAATCTGCGCATCTTCATCGAGGCGGCCAAGGGCCGGGGCGAGGCCCTGGACCACGTGCTGCTGTTCGGGCCGCCGGGCCTGGGCAAGACCACCCTGGCCCAGATCATCGCCCGCGAGCTGGGCGTGAACTTCCGGGCCACCTCGGGGCCGGTGCTGAACAAGCCGGGCGACCTGGCCGCGATCCTGACCAATCTGGAAGCCAACGACGTCCTGTTCATCGACGAGATTCACCGGCTGTCGTCGAACGTCGAGGAGATCCTCTATCCGGCCATGGAGGACCACGTGCTGGACCTCGTGATCGGCGAGGGGCCTTCGGCGCGCTCGATCCGCATCGATCTGGCGCCGTTCACCCTGGTGGCGGCGACCACGCGGGCGGGGATGCTGGCGACGCCCTTGCGCGACCGCTTCGGCATTCCGATCCGGCTGGAGTTCTACACCCCCGCCGAGCTGCGCCATGTCCTGCTGCACGGGGCCCGCAAGATGGGTGCGCCGCTGTCCGAGGACGGCGCCGACGAGATCGCCAAGCGCGCGCGCGGGACCCCGCGCGTGGCGGGTCGTCTGCTGCGCCGGGTCCGCGACTTCGCCACCGCCGACGGGGCGGCGGTGATCGACCGCAAGGCCGCGGGCCTGGCGCTGGCGCGGCTCGAGGTGGACGAGCTGGGGCTGGATTCCCTGGACCGCCGCTACCTGCGCGCCCTGATCGAGCACTATGGCGGCGGCCCGGCCGGGGTCGAGACCATCGCCTACGCCATCGCCGAGGCCCGCGACGCCGTCGAGGACGTCATCGAGCCCTATCTGATGCAGCAGGGCTTCATCCAGCGCACCCCGCGCGGCCGGGTCGCCTGCGGCAAGGCCTATCTACACCTGGGTTTGACGCCGCCCGCCGCGCCGCCGGGAGCGGCGCAGGGCGGGTTGTTCGAGCCGTGACGTAGGGCGTTTAGGGACGTTATGGAAAGATCCCTATAGGCGGATAATATCGTAAGAAGCGGAATGACCACCCCTCCCGAACCCACCGCCGGCGCGTTCCTCGGCCGCGAGCATCAACTGCCCGTGCGGATCTATTACGAGGACACCGACTTCTCGGGGATCGTCTACCACGCCAACTATCTGCGCTATCTGGAGCGGGGGCGCAGCGACTTCTTCCGGATGGTGGGCATCTCGCACACCGAGCTGGCCAAGGAGGACACCGCCTTCGCCGTCATCCACATGACCCTGGACTTCAAGCGCTCGGCGCGGGTGGACGACGCCCTGGTAGTGCGCACCACCTACGATCGGGTCAAGGGCGCGCGGCTCTATGTCAGCCAGAAGGTGACGCGCGGCGACGAGGTGCTGCTGGAGGCCAAGGCCGAGGCGGTCTGCATCACCCTGGACGGGCGTCCGCGCCGACCGACCGCGCGCATGCTGAGCCAGCTGGCGCCGTGGCTGGCCGACGGCGAACCCTGATATCCGGCGATTTTCCGGATCGCTTGGCGATGGTCATAGTTTCACCCAAGCGCCGCTTCATGCCATACGGCGTCTCCAAGTCCTGATCTGACGCCCCAACGGAGCCTATTCCCGCATGGACGCCTCGGCCGCCGCCCCGAATTTCTCGTTCTTCACCTTGTTCATGCAGGCCGACTGGGTCGTGAAGGGGGTGATGATCGGCCTGATCCTGGCCTCGCTGGGATCGTGGGCCGTGATCCTGGACAAGCTGTTCCGCTTCACCGCCCTGAACCGCGCGGCGGACCGCTTCGAGGAGCAGGTGTCGAGCGGCCGCTCGCTGGAGGACGTCGCGGGCGAGGCGGGCGCCCAGCCCCGCCACGCCCTGCCGCGCATGTTGCAGGCGGCGCTGAAGGAATGGCGCGACGCCAAGGCCAAGGGCGCGATGAGCGAGAATCAGGCCGGCTTCCTGATCGCCCGGATCGACCGCATCCTCGACACCACGATCGCCCGCGAGACCAGCAAGGTCGAGGACGGTCTGGGCAGCCTGGCCATCGTCGCCACCGCCAGCCCGTTCATCGGCCTGTTCGGCACGGTCTGGGGCATCATGCACGCCTTCCAGAACATCGCGATCTCGAAGAACACCTCGCTGGCGGTCGTCGCGCCGTCGATCGCCGAGGCGCTGTTCGCCACGGCCGTCGGCCTGATCGCCGCCATCCCGGCCTATATCGCCTACAACAAGTTCTCGACCGACGCGGGCAAGTACGCCGGCCGGCTGGAAGGCTTCGCCGATGACCTGTCGACCGCGATCCAGCGCCGCCTGACGGAACGGGTCTGAGCCATGGCGATGTCGTCCAACGACGCCTTCGCCACGGGCGGCGGCCGGGGCCGTCGCCGTCGTGGCCGCCGCTCGCGCGGGGCCTTGTCCGAGATCAACGTCACGCCGCTGGTCGACGTGATGCTGGTGCTGCTGATCATCTTCATGATCAGCGCGCCGCTGTTGACCGCCGGCGTGCCGCTGGAGCTGCCCAAGACCGAGGCGGCCGCCCTGCAGAACCAGGACCAGCCGATCACCGTCTCGATCCGCAAGGACGGAAGCATCTTCGTCGGCGACAAGGAGATCCCCTTCGAGAATCTGGCGCCGCGCATCAGCGCCATCGCCGGCGACGGCTACAGCAAGCCGATCTTCGTCCGCGCCGACGGCGGGGCGACCTATGCGGTGGTGGCCCAGGTGATGGCGGGCCTCTCGAACGCGGGCTTCAGCAAGATCAACCTGATCACCGAGACCGGCGGCCCCTCGTCGGGAGCCGCGCCGAAAGACGCCCAGCCGGAAGGCTCGGCCGACCTGCGGCCGCCGCAGTAGGGCGCCATGAACGCCCGTCGCGAACAACGCGTCTCGCCGGCCCTGCTGGGCTCGGTCGCGCTGCACGGAGCGGTCGCGGCGCTGATGATCTTCGGCCTGCCGTGGCGATCGTCCAAGCCGATCACCATCGGCGAGTCGGTGCCGGTGACCATCGTCGCCAACGGCCCGACCAATGTGCGGCCGGCCGAGGAAGCGCCGGTCGAGCAGACGGCCCAGACGCCCGAGCCGACGCCGCAGGCCTCGCCCCAG
>Ga0209426_1000607_pt1 | contig 32779 bp, 33 predicted proteins | sample Deesub1362B_J571_FD_187697 | JGI IMG/M metagenome (GOLD analysis project Ga0209426, IMG submission 187697) | Deep oceanic, basalt-hosted subsurface ecosystem from Juan de Fuca Ridge flank, Pacific Ocean, CORK Borehole 1362B_J2.571 (SPAdes)... ...
AGACCTTAAACTTGAAACCGTAAAAGAATGGAAAAAATACTATGAAACCCCCAAGGCTTACGCCGAGAAAATAAAAAATGTGGTAAAGAAACATGACATGTCAGCCAGAGTTATGTTGTTTGGAAGCGTGGTTAAAAAGGAAATGAAACCAGACAGCGATATAGATATTCTAATCATAACGAAACTGGCTGAAGAGACAAATAGAAGATTAAAGCTAAGAATGGAGATATCAAAAGAGATAGGAGAATGTACACCCTTCGAAATACACATAGTAACACCGGAAGAACATGAAAACTGGTACAAGAAATTCATAAATAAATACATAGAAATATAAACAACAATATTGCAAAGGTTTATACAAACAAATCTAGCTACAATCTGCAAGTCTCAAAAGTTTCTAGTCATCTAATATTTAGTTTATAAGTAGTTTAAGAAATTACGGTGACAGAACGGTGAACTAAACCTTGATAACACTTTTATCCAAAATAGCTATATTTTAAAGATTATGCTACTCGGAAGTATATTGCCAAGATAAAAACAAAATAGGGAAGTCTTAATTTTCCTAAAATTCTACATTTCAGTCAATTAAATCAATTTTTAACACGTTTAAACCTTAATTTACTTGATATATGGGTAGTGTCCAAAAAGACGTTTAGAAATAGAAAAGAATCTTAGCCTGCTACTGCTCAAAATTTAGTAATATTACAAGTAATAGCCCCCCTTGCCAACTGTTCTTAACCTTGTTTATGAAAAGAAACAAGAAATATACCTATTGCGTTAAACATCATGTGGTTGATTTGATATTTTTCCTCTAAATTGACACCAAACTCTATGAAATGCAGAAAAACTATTTTTGGCGATAAATAAACCTTTTATATACTTGTTACCCCGACATAAGCATACTGTGTAAAAATTTACCAAATCACCAAATGATATGACATAACACTAAAAATGTTTTTACGGATTTGATGTCTCAGTAATGTGATTCCTCGCACATGAAGTGGTTTAGTTACCAACTTTAAGTGAAGAGTAAGAATAGAGGGAAAAAGCGAGGAAGAACAATGGATTCAAAACCGGAAAACCCCAAATAGGGAATTGAAAGATATTTTCACCTCTTAGATCCTTCACTAAATTAAAGGTTTAGTATAGAATGTTGAAAGATGATTTTCCAAAAAGATTGTAGGAGAGGACGTCTGTATCGATGATACTCATTCTTTAACATCGCCGTGTAGTGTCTTTCCTCTTTCAGCATTAGCATTCTTCATTTTATCACTGGTGTAAAGTTTAATTTCATTAAATTCTTTAATTAATTCTTCTCTGTTAAACCTTCTTAAGACAATAGTATCACCAATTTTTCAACTAAGAATTCATCATTTGGTTTTAAATTATCTCTAAATTTTTTAGGTATAACAATACGCCATTTACTATTAATTTTAACAATTTCTCCCATGTTTATATCCCATCTAATATATTAAATCCAGTTATTAGAACCTATTCAACCTATTAAATTGTTAAACAGTTAGGTGGAATATTCCTTTCCATCTTTCTCCTAATTTTATGATTCTTGCTACCCATATCAAATGTATTTTAAAATTTGGAGAGAAGAGCGTGTTTTAGGTTATTTCCCAGTATATTTTTGGTCTGCCTTTTTTGTTTCTTTTTTCTGGTTTCTTTTTTACTTTTCCTTTTAGTTGAAGTTTTGAGAGTTTATCATATACTGTTGTTCTTGGATAACCGGTTATCTTTGCGATTTGGCTGCTGGTTAAGGGGCCGTGTTTTTTAAGGACTTGAAGTATTTTTTCTTCTTTCATTTTAATCCCTCAAATCTAAAATGTTATTTCATCGCTATTTTGAAATAAAAGTCTGAATATTACGCTTCTAACACCTTCTTTACATGTATCTTAAATAATTTAAATTCTTGCACTTCCTTCTTTCGCAACGAAACAGCAATTAATATTTCATTCGGATATCTAATTTGTAGCTAACCATGTTAACCTAAATAGTAGAAATGCAATAATATTAGTTGTGGTGGAGTTAATGAATATTCTAAATAAGCTGCATCGGTATATTCCGGGATATGGACCTGAATGGGGATCTGGAGGGATCTTTGGACTCAAATATCATCGAAAAACATTATATTTCACCTTGGCGTTTGAAGCAAAAGCACATTTCCTAACGGAGAGTCGTGAAACAATTTATGATTTTTCTTTAGTCGGCAGTCCTCCAAGATCTGGCGGCGATACTTACAATGCTGTGACAGCTATAGATGAGAAGATATATTTTGGTGGTTGGGTTCATGCACCAGCCTCCTATAACAGGGAGCGTAGAGAACTTTCTTTCATTACAAAATATTCGCATTTACATGCTTATGATATCTCTAATGATGAAGTAGAGTTGCTTTGGAAAGAAGGGGCTCGACAAAAAACTACGTGGGCTGGAGAAGTGTCAGAAATTTTATATGATGAGATGGAGCATCGACTACTCATTGCGAGAGGTGATGGGTTTAGAAATCTTGGCGTATATTCTTACGACCTAGATAACAGAAAAATGTCATCTTTAACGAATAGTGCGGCAATTAAGGGAACAATTTTCTTAGATCATGCTATTTTTAATCAGGGCGGATTATTTTTCAACGGGCTACAATGTGTAGACTTAAACTCCGGTAAAGTACTAAAAATAGATCTGGATAGAACTGAAAAGGCATCTAGGGATGGTGCAGGAATAGAAAACCCAAGAATACTTGGAAACATAGGAACTACATCCATGAACATTGCTGTCTTCGTAAAAGGGGGAATATTTATGGGAAATCCCCTAGAACAGCGGGAGAAAGAATCAGCGATGACGTTTATCAGGCTTTTCGATTTTCCTTTGAGTCAATGTTCACCGTTTAGAACAAATTGTCTTCCCGTAAGAGGGGGACTACTTACTGCATATAATTCTCTTCCAGATATGTTAGGATTAAAGCGGTCTGTAGTAATGCCCACTCTTCTAGTATTCGTATCACCGCCTATGGTAAAGATAGTGGGGGTTTATGGGGCAAGAATAACATCGCTTGAAAAGTTTGGATCAAAAATTTTGGTTGCGAGCAATACAACCCCTAATACTGCGAAACCTATAGCGATGGATAGCGGATATAGAGAAATCACGGTTCTTAACGATGATATAATCGATAGAAGACCACCAGCATACTATTTAACTTTACGCGGAAATATAGTTAAAGATAAGGTGTGGGGAGGTTTTCCACTTGCTGGTTACAAAAATGCTTCTTTAAAAATCATAGCATCAAAAAGTAATAAGTTAACAGTTTTTGAATATAATACTGAATTACCTGTAGCGGGAGAACCTCTAATAACGAAATACCATTTAAAGGAAGGGAAAAATATTATAGATCTTAAGGGATTTCATTGTATGACGTCGCTTAAATTTGAAAAAACTGATGATCAATCCATAATACTCGGGGAATTCTCATAGACCTTCTGATTTTCAATTCTCTTTAATAAACGATAAGACTTTGAATGGATTATTATTGAGAAGTTATACCATTTACACATTAATTATGCTACCATATGAGGAAGGGATTGTCCTAGGATGAGTTGTTTCAACTGTATTGTGGATATACGTATATATTTTGCTTAATTTTTGCTATAATATCTATTATAAATGTAAAAAGGCTACTAGTTTAATCCGATAAAAAACATAAATCTGCCACAAAGATGCAGATGCGTTCAAACCGGTACATTGTTATTGTTTCCAACATTATTACATCAATTGCCTGCTGACGTTTCCTGTTTGCCTGTTTTAAAAAAGTTTTTAGTCGGCACGTAAAAATCTTCGAAAAAGCATCCACAGATATTTACGCACTCATACAAATCATCAAAATAAGAACAAAACGAAAATACACCTACTCGCAAAAAGAGGTCCTTATAAGGGAGGGATAAAAGTGTCGATATAGTTTTTATGGGTTTGTTTGACTATTTGGAGGTTTTGGATGTAGATTTGTTTTGTGTTATTTGGTTATGGTTGTTACGTATCCGTGTTTTCGTAGTTGTTCGAGGATTTGGCGTGTTTGTTCGGGGGTTATGTTTATGCCTGCTTTTTGTAGGAGGAGTGTTAGTTGCCATATTGGTAGTTTTTTGTCTAGGTTTGCTACTATTGTTGCTGTTGTTTCTCCCATCCATGCAACTAGTGGGAGGAGTTCTTCGATGTTTTTGTATTTTGGGGATATGGTGTATATTGTGTTGTATTTTTGTTTTGTTTCTTCGTTTATTTCTTGGCTTATTTGGTTGAGGTAGTTTTTTAGTAGTTTGTTTAGGGTTTGTTGTAGTTGTTGGATTGTTTTTCTGCTGTGTACTATTATTTCTGGTACTGATAGAGGTGATAGGGCTATGAATATGCGGTCTGTGGATAGTGCGTAGAATACGAGGTTGTTTTCGTCTAGTTGGTCTGATTCGTAGTCGTTTACTTGTATTTTTCTGTGTTTTTTGTAGATTTTTAATATTTGTTTTAGGGTTTTTGGTTCGATTTCTGTGTAGATTGGTTGACCGTCTCTAGTGATTACAGCTGCTTTTATGCCTGGTGGTAGGTTTCTTAGTGCTTCTTTTATGGTTTTTTCGATGTCTATTGCCATCGGTGCCACCAAGTTGTAGAGGGTTGGATAGTTGAATTTAGGTTTGTTATAGTTTTACATTTAGATATATTGAAGTTTTATTTAAGTTATATGTGGGTGGGCTTAGTGTTTTAGTTATGTTTAGGTTTTGGGTTTCGGAGGTGGGTTGATGGAATTTTGGGGAATATGTGTTTTCTTATTGGTTGCTTTGTTGTGTTTTCGTTTTGGTGAGGGTTTGGTTGACGAGTTTGATGGGGGAGTGTGAGAAATCTTTATAATGTTGGTGGGTGCGTAGTTATTTTATGCTTGAGGGTATGAGGGTTTTGGAGTTAGCGCAGTTTTATATTGGTCCGTTTTGTACTCAGATTCTTAGTGATCTTGGAGCTGAGGTTATTAAGGTTGAGCCTCCTTTTGGTGAGCCGTTGAGGTTTTATGATGTGTTGTTTGCTGTGTTTAATAGGAATAAGAAGAGTGTTGTTATTGATTTGAAGAAAGAGAAGGGTAAGGAGAGGTTTTTGGAGCTTGTTAAAGAGGTTGATGTTGTTGTTGAAGGGTTTAGACCTGGTGTTGCTAGGAAGCTTGGTGTTGATTATGATAGTGTTAGAAAGGTGAATTCTTCTATTATTTATTGTTCTGTTTCTGGTTTTGGTCAGGATTCGGAGTTTAGGGATATTCCTGTTCATGATATTAATGTTTTGTCTTTTGCTGGGATTTGTAGGGTTACGGGGTTGAGGGTTGGTAGGCCTGAGGATCCTAATGTTCAGCTTTCTGATTTTGCTGCTGCTGTTTACGCGGCTATTTCTATTTTGGCTGCTTATGTTCGTAAGCTTAGAACTGGTGAAGGTACGTATATTGATGTTAATATGTTAGATTCTGCGTTCGCTGCTATTCCTGTTCATACTGCTCATATTTTGAATGGTCTTGGCGATGTTCGAGATTTTATTAGAAATCCTGGTTATGGGATTTATAGAACTAGGGACAGTTACATTTCTTTGGGGATTTTGGGGGAACCTCACTTTTGGAGAAATCTTTGTAAAGCTTTGGAGCTGGATTTTGGTGATTTGGGTTATCGGGAGAGGATGGAGAGATATGAGGAGATTAGGAATGCTATTCAGGATAGGTTGAAAGATATGAGTACGAGGGAGGTTTTTGAATTGTTGAAGGCTGCTAATGTTCCTTTTGGTGTTGTTAATAGTGTTGAAGAGGGAGCAAAGATTGTTGAGAAGAGGGGGATTATTGGTAGGGTGGAATATAAGGGGAAGTTTTATAGATGTGTTTCTTTTCCAGTGAAATTTTCGAATTATGTTGTTAGAAGAGCAGGGAAAGCTCCCAGGCTTGGGGAAGGTTGAGGGTTAGGGTTTATTTGCAAGGTTTTTATGTTATTTTGATTAAATTTAGGTAATTGTGGATTTTTGGAAAGATTTAATATGTTAGTTGTTAGTTAAATTTACTACAGTTGTTGGGTTGAAAAGTGTATATTGTTATTTGGAGGTTGATGTAAATGAGTTTGGATGAGTGGAGGGGTATTGGTTCTGATCTTATGGATGTTTTGAGGCTTGAAACTTATCCTGTAGCTGTTAAGTTGATTAGGGGTGACGAAGAGTTTCCTGGGAATGTTAGGCGTCCTCGTGATCTGTTTGGTTTTAAGATAAATTTGTGTCAGGCTTTTGGTATGTCTAGGAGATATGGGTGGACTATGGGTGTTTCTAAGGATGAATGTGCTTGTAATTTTGCTCGTTTCTTGTATGGTTGGGCTTCCTTAGATAGCGAGGATATTTTGGTTGATTTTCTTTTGGAGGCTGGTTTCTTTAAGGATCGTGAAGCCGCTTTAAAGGGTGCTAAGTTTACTGTTGAGAATTGTAAGCTTGAGACTGGGGAATGTCAGGGTATTGTTACTTCTCCGTTGAATAGGACGAAAATTGAGCCTGATGTTGTGCTGGTTTATGGTAATCCTACTCAGGCGTTTATACTTGTTCACGGGTATTTGTATAATGTGGGTGGAGCGATAGATGTTCAGTATACTGGTAGGCATGCTTCTTGTGCTCATGGTGTGATTCAAACTTATTTGTCTCAGAAGTTTAATTTTGTTTTGCCTGATGAGGGAGATAAGATTTTTGCGGCTACGGAGGATTATGAGGTCATTGTTGCTGTTCCGGCAAATATGCTTCGCGATGTGATGAATGGTGTTAAAAGTATATTTGAGAGAAAGGTGATGCGGTATCCAACACCGTTTTACATGCGGTATCAACCAGTGTTCCCAGAGGCTTTTAAGAAACTTGGAGAAAAACTAAAGGAAACGAAAGGTTAATAATATTTTGTCGATTAATTTTATATTAGAGTTGGAAGAATGGCTGATCCCATTTATTTAAGTTTAAATAAAGTATTTGTTCTGGGCTCATGCCATGCTATGAAGATTAAGGAAATAATTTGCTTGGGAGGTAGGTGGGATAGTTGGAAAAAGAATTTCTAATTGTTGGAATTTTAACTATGTTTTTGGGATTCTATTTGTGGTTTACTATTGGTTACATAGGGTTTTTGCTTATAGATGTGTTAGGAATCGCTGTTATTATTTCATGTGAGATTGCTGAAAGAAGTAGTCGTGCTGTTAAGAAGAAGAGTGGATATTGTCTTTACTGTGGAGCCCCTGTACCTCCTGGTGTAAAAATATGTTCTAAGTGCGAGGCTATTGCGGAAAAGAGAAAGGCTTTGTTATATTCTAGACAGGAAAGATGGCCATGGCCATTTTAAGCAAATCCTTTTTATTTGATATCTCTTGTCTATTTTATTTTTCAGGTTTAGTGGTTCCATTGAGAATAATCTTGTGTTTGGTGAGTTTTGGAAATTGTTGATATTTATGTGGAGTTTATTTGTTGTATTATATTTTTGTCGTATATTTCGTAGAATTTTTCGCTTTTTCTGATGTTTTCTATTCTTTTTATGTTTAGTTCTTTTAATATTTGTTTGAGTTCGTGGATATTTGGTTTTTTGTGAAGTTTTTCTAGTGCTTTTTGTTTTGTTATTAGGCCTACTCTGATTTCTTGTGACAATAATGTTTTTTCTAGTTTTTCTGTGTGAATGTTGTGAGCGAGTGCTGATATCTTGCAGTCTGTTGCGGATGCTTCAGATATTTCAGGAAATTTAAAGCCGTGTTTTCTGAGTATTTTTTCTTGTATGTTTCTGTTTGAGATTTCTATTGCTTTTAGGTGTATTGTTATGTTGTTTTTTGTGAATTCTTCTATTTCTTTTTCTTTTAGCCAGTATTTTTGAATTGCTTTCATTATTTTTTGTAGTTCTTGTTTTATTTTTGCTTGGTGTTGTGATTTTATATCGTTTAGTAGTTCTTGTATGTATTGTTTGCTTCGTTTTTCATATATTTTTGGATCCGCTTGTTTTATGCTATATATGAATGGGTTTTCTATTCCTAGTAGATTTTTCCAGTATTTTAAGGGTTTGTAGTATTGGTAGTAGGTTTGTGCTAAGTCCATGCCTAAAATTCTAACTTTTATGTTATGTTTTAGCTGTATTTTTGCCATTATTGGTGGGTTAATCAATCTTTGACATATAGCACATGGGTCTCCAACTTTTATTGAGAAGTAGAAAACTTTTTGTGTAAGTGTTTTAGGGATTTTAAAGGTTATGTGTTCTACTCCAAGCTCGTTTACTATGTTTTCGATGTTTTCTTTGCATTCTTTATGTTTAAATCCGTGATCTATTGTGAAGGCTAAAACGTTGAGGTTATATTTTTCTTTTGCTAGAATTAAAGCTGCTGTACTGTCTTTTCCTCCACTTAAAGCAACCAACGCATCGTATTCGTCTCCTTTAATATTTTTGAATATTTTTTGTAGGTTTCTTCTTGCAGATTCTCTGAGTTGTAGGAATTCTGTTTTTTCTTTTTGATATTGGTGACAGAGGTTGCAGAGTCCTGATTCCTCTATTTTTATGCTTCCAATTTTATATTTGAGTCCTCCTTCTATATCTATTGGAAAATCTCTATAAGTTTCGTCCAAAAGACATAGTTGGCATGTTTTATGTTTCATTTTAATACCCTTAAAATGTTTTAATTCTCATTTTTAAACTGCAACAAAAATCACAAGCAGAGGAATGTGTAGGGGATAATTTTCTTTTGTTTAAGAGTTAAAAGATAGAGTATAAAGAGTAGAAAAAGTTGGTGAGTAGTGTTGTTTAGGCTATTTTGTGCTGGGGATTAGGCATAGGAATTTGAATGTTGTTTTCCCTGTGTTTTTAAGTTGATGTTTTTCGTTTGGAGGTATGTAAATTACATCCCCGGGGCCAACTTTGTGTTCTCCTTCCTTGCTGACAACTGTTCCTTCGCCTTCTAGAATGAATACTTCATGTTCCCATGGATGCGTGTGTAGTGGAGAATAGCCTCCTGGTTCCATTTCGAATAGTCTCATGAAGAAGTTTTTTGCGCCGATTTTTTCATCGATAAGCCATCTAACTGTTGTTCCTTTAGCGCCTTCTTCCGTTACCTTTTCAGCTTCAACTTCACGGTAATTAAATATCTTCATTTTCTCCACCATTGTCTAATAGTTGTTACAATTAGATATAGAGTGTTGCATGTTAAAATTCGTTGCTTACTTTTATGTTGGTGTTGTGTAAATTCTTGTTTGTTGGCTAGTTTGTTCAAAAGTTTTATTAAATTGGTTTTAAAAAAGTATGTAGTGTGCGGGGTGCTTGATTTGAATGATGAATCTAAGGTTCGGTTGCGTCAAGGTTTGTTTGCTGTGGTTGCTGGTATTTTGATGCTTATTGGGGGGTTTCGTGGTAGAGCTGGAGGATTACTTAGATTGATTATTGAAGCTACTGAGGCGGGTCTTTTGCCTCTTGAAGTTTCTAGGTTTATTGGTAATATTGTTGTTTGGCTTGCGTTTTTTGGCGGTGTTACTGTTATTTTTGGTGGTTTTTTACATTTTGTTAAGGCTCCGAGATTTATTGCTAGTTTTTTTGTTTCTTTGGGTAGTGGGGTGAGTGTGTTTAATCTTACTATGACTTTGATTGCTTCTGGTCCAGCTGTTAAATTGTCACTTTTGAAATCTAGTTTTAGTGGGCTTGTATATATTGGATTCGATTTTGCTTTGCTTTTATTTGCTAGTGTTTTTGCGTTTTTTGCTTTGGTTAATGATCCTTTAGGTTTTATTTTAGGTATGATTGCAGGAACTTTAGTTAATTTATCTGGTTCTTTGACTGAGTTTAAGGTTATTACGAGGTTTTTGAGTATTTTAGGTGTTTCTGAACTCCCCAAACTGGTAGCTAATTTTCTTTTATTCTTGTTTTTCTCCGGAGTTTTCTTTTTTGTTGCTGGAATTTTTTACGGTTATAATTTCTATCGACTTGGCATATTCTTTTTCGCTTTAGGGTTTATACTTTTTTCATTACCAGTATTTATCTTAGTTTTAGGCTTTGTATTTGACTTAGTGAATACTATAAGATTACTATTTGGTTTAGTAGGTATGTTTTTTGCTGCTATCGGCTTATGGTATGGTTTTAGAAAAATTATACAAAAGAAAATGAAAAGTGTTGGATAATGTTAGTCACCTGAGTTATCTTTGCCCAATAAGAGGTGTATTATTGCTATTATTATTGCTGTTGCAAGTATTCTTAGTTTTTTTACCTTTTTTACAAGTTTTTCTGGGTTTCCTGTAATATCTTTTTTAAGAACGAGGTAGGTTATACCTAGAGATACTATGGAGATAATTATGGAGGCTGTTACGAGGAATCCTTCGCCCATTGTTAGAAGTATGTTTGCTCCTATTGTTCCTAATATGGAGTAAATTCCTATAAGTCCTGTTTTCCCTATCCAGCATGGTATAATTATTTTTTGTAGTGGGTATTTTTTGGCTCCTAAATAGATGAGAAGTAGATCATCTGGTAGAGGAGTTAATGAAAATATGAAGACCGTTTCTTCTCCCATGGTGTAAAGTACTTTATCTAGCCATGCGAAGAAGTCTTTCATTTTCGGTGAAAGTTCTATGTCTGTGGAAAATTTGTTTGAAGCAATATCTATGGTTTTTTTACCAACGTAGCCTAGGTAGTAGCTTGCCAATTCTCCCATCATAGATCCAAATCCTGCACATATGGAAATGAATAAGGGGTTGTATCCCTGCGCAAAAAGAATTATGAATAGTACAATTGAGGGTGCGAAGGAAAAGAAGACTCCAAATGAACTGAAAAATCCTATTAATGTAGCAGATATCCAAGGATTGATAGATATGAGACTTTCAAGCCAAAAATATAACTCGTCAAATATTCCCAAAGTTAAACACCTAAATTCTACATGGAATAGCCATAAATCTTGTTAGAAGGAATATTCTTATTTGTAGTTATAAATATTACTATTTTTGTTTCGTTTTTCTTCTACCCCTATAACTAAAATAGAGAATTTTAATGCGTTATTATGAAGTTTGCATCTTAGATTTCATTTTATAGATAAAAATAAAGTTCAATATTTTAGGTTACTTGTTTGATATTTTTATTCCTTCTTTTCCTATTTCAAATACATGTTCCTCTAATTTGTGTTTTGTTCCTCTCATTTTTCTTACTTGTATTTTTCTTATCCATCTATTTCCTTCTTTTTTAAACATCAATTTTATTATTCCTGATGCTACGAATTCCTCCATTCCATATGTGCTTAATTTTTCTGCTCCCTCAGGTATCTCCGTTGTTATCAACGTTGTACAGCCAATTCTTCCCAGTAGGGTACATAGCATTAATAATGCAGTTCTTAAATCTTCTACACTACTTGTTTCCGTAACTAAATTGGGTACAGAGTCTATTACTACTCTTTTTATATTATTTTGCTTTACTGCCCTATATATTGTCGATATCAGTTGTTTTATGTCGGTTGTTGTAAGCTGAAACTCTGTGAATCTCACATCCGCTGGTATCCCAATTTTTACGCTTGTCAAATCTATCAATACGAGTTTTCCTTCCTTTTCAAATTGTCTTAAATCCCATCCAAATTGTAGCATAAATTTTTGTAATGTTTCGACATCTTCTCCAGCTACTACTATGAGACCTTTTTCATTGAACATTTTTATTCCATTTACTATATATTGCACTGCTAGAGTTGTTTTCCCTGTTCCTGCTTCCCCTGTAATAAGAACTGTTGATCCCTTTGGTATTCCACCTCCGAGCAACTCGTCAAGACCATTAATTCCAGTTCTAACCTTCTCATTCAACATGTAAATAATCCCCTCCACCAATCAGCTTCCAGACCGATTTGATACTGCACTAAAAGAATCTGATTATTATTTTGCTAATTTGATTTTTGGTTTTATTTTTGTTGCTTTTATATTTTATATATCTTTCTTTTTACAAAATACAACTAAGGGATTTTTGTTTCTGTGAAAAGAAGGTTAATTAGGGGTTCGTACAATCTAAAGTTTTGTCGGGCTATTTTGTTTAGTTAATAGAAAAAGAGGGTTAGATGGATTTCCATATTTTGTTTATTATGTTTTTGGGATCCTCCTTTGTGGTGAAGAAAATCCATTTGTCTTCTACTTTAATTCCTGCGAAGTATTCTTGTTGTGGTATGTTTAAAGCTATATATCTGTCTTCTTCCACGGTTAGGGTGATATATTTTGTTCCCTGAAGTGTTACTGAAGGTTCTTTATTTTCGATCGTTGATATTATATCGGGATCGAGAGTAAGAGATCCTTTACTTGTTAGTATATTACCTGATTCGTCCATTATTACTAGGTTATCTACTTCAGCTTCTAGTTGTTTTGCGATGTTCTCAATTGACATGGTTAATCACTGAAATCTTTGCATATCATTATCTATTTTAAAGTTGCGATCATAATTCTCTACTATAAATATCTGTGACCTATGATATAACACACTTAAACTTAATATCATAAGTACTTGAAAAGGTGAAGACCGTATTAGCTATGAAGAGAAAAGGAGTATTTTCGCTCTAATCTAGATAAAGTATTTATTTTATGTAAACTTATCATTCAAAGTTTAACCTTTTGAAAGGTGAAATGGCCTCTGAGGCTTTTAAAATTTATTTAAACAATAAATAACACTTATTGTTTGTAATCGAGTATTTTGACGGTTCTTATTGGAATCATCTATTCTTTGTAACTCCGAATTACCACCAGAAAATTTTAATTAAGAGTTTTAATGTGAAAGTTTCACAGTTAATATGGGGGTGTTGCTGTGCAAATCGTATGCCCCGGTTGTGGTGAAACTGTAGAGTTACGTATATACATTAGAGTACGCGTTAACCCTGATACAAATGCTATTATTGATGTTATGCCCTTCTTCGAATGCCCCATATGTGGATATGAAGAAGAAATATATGATAGAGAATATGAAATAATAGAGGAATAAAATGAGGATTACTGTTATGCTGTTATGTTATAGTTCTTATTTCTCTCCAATTTTTGAATTGTTCTGGGTATTGAAGGAAAACATATAAATTCTCGCTGTTTGTTTCTTCTTTTAACTGTACAAGTGTTTTTAGTTCTTCTTCGTTGGGTGGCCAGTACATGAGTGAAAGTTTTTTGTTCACTTCACGTCTTAATTTTTTGATTCTTTGAACTAATTCATTGAAACCTTTGCTTCCCATCCTTGGTAATAGTACTTCCCATGGATTTACCATAATTATAAAATGGTTGAAAAGATTCGCAACCTTTTTTACATCTATACCCAAAGATTCCTTTAGACCTTCTTCGAAGCGAAGTATAGGATCAAATTCAATAGCAAAGACGGGATTTATGTTTAGTTCTTTTGCTTTTTCAACTGCTTTTGAGAGAAATATTTCAATGTTGTTACTCCTCCATTCTATCCACTCATTATATAGTTCTTTTTCTCCTTGTAAAGTAGTGAGATTAAAGTCTTTGGGCATCCTTCTATCCATGGCGAATGTTGCTTTGCATTTTTCACAGAAACAATACGAACCGCTTGCATACCCAGTTAATGCAAAAATTAGGTTTTCAATGTTTATTTGTGATATTTCTTCAAGTATTTTTAGGAATTGTTCTTCGTACATTTCATTTAGAGGACATATAAATCCTTCAGGCTTTTTGCCACTTGTTTCAACTGTCCCACATTCTTCCGCTAGATATTCATCATAATGAACATATATGAGTCCTTTCACCTCTATATCTACATCTTTTAGCAGATTTACCATTTTTAGTCCCAATTCTCTTAGTTTTTCACTTTGAAATGAAACCACACTTGGGTAGTATGCTTCTCCATCTCCTCCCTTAAGAACTACCACTGCTTCGCTAAGAATGCCCCCTACTTGAAGCAACAATTCTTCGATTGATGTTTTTAATTTAGGTGGATCAAAAACTAGTTTTACTCCTTCATATACCAGTTCTTTAATTTCCACTAATATCCCCTCTATTTTATACTTCTTAACGATCTTTGACTATTATTATCTTTCAGGTTATTATGGTGCATTAGGCCTTTTACCTTTAACTGCGTATTTGAGTTATAGTGTTTCTTCTACAGGTAGTTTACTATTTTTTATGTTAATCTTTCTGTTTTTCTCGTTTGCTACGGGCTCGTTTGCAATTTTAGGTGATCACCTAGTAACTTTAAAGTTATATAAGACGTAATATTTTATTTATTTTTAAGGCTGCTTCATCTACCTCTTTGTCGATTGGATAGTACATGTTTCTTTTCTCTAAAATCGTCGGTTAGGTTAGTTGTTTCTATCGACAGTGTTGATTGTTATTATAGCAATTACTACATATAAATTTTGAGATCACTATAAATAAGATTGCGATATATACAAAAAGATAAGCAAGTTCAGCGAAAAATACAAGCGTTATAATATACTGTTTCAGAGAAATGTACGATGCTTTATTTCTATAAGTTTTTAAAATGGATTTTAAATCTCTAAAAAAGGAGTTAGATTGTTTTTGTTTATTTTTCTTCTTTTTGTATGAAGGCTGTTATTAGTTTGATAGTGTTTTCGAGATCATTAATGTTAAGTAGTGATAGTGGACTATGTATATAGCGACAGGGGATGCTTACAACGCCTGATGGAATTCCTCTTTTTGTGAGGTGGATAACTCCCGCGTCTGTTCCTCCACTTACTGTTCGTTTAAATTGAAATGGAATATTGATTTCTTTGGCTGTTTCAATAAGTTTTCTTAAAATTTTGGGGTGTGCTATTACACTTCTATCAGCTATTGTTATTGCAGGACCCTGCCCCATTTTTGTGGATGTTAAGTGTTCAGGGGTTCCAGGAGTATCTGAAGCTGTGGTTCCTTCTATTGCTATTCCTATGTCTGGTTCTATTTGCCATGTAGCTGTTCTTGCTCCCCTCAATCCTACTTCTTCTTGAACTGTTGCAACCGCATATACTGTGCAAGACGTGTCTTTAATGTTTTTCATTATTTCTATTAGAGCGGTACATCCGGCACGGTCATCAAAAGCTTTCCCCATTACTTTGTTGTTTCCTAGTTCCTTGAATCTTGGAGAAAATACTGCAGTGGATCCTATTGAAATTCCCTGTTTTTCAGCTTCTTCTTTGGATGATGCACCTATATCTATGAAAAGTTGTTCAATACTTGGTGCCTTTTTTAATTCTTCTGGCTTAAGGAGATGTGGAGGCTTCGCGCCTATATAGCCGTATATGTTTCCTTCTTCGGTTTTTATCATTACTTCTTGGGAATAGAGTACTCGGGGATCTATGCCTCCTAATGTATGAAATCTGAGGAATCCGTTTTTATCTATGTGTGTTATCAGAAGGGCAACTTCATCCATATGTGCTGCTATCATAATCTTTGGGTCACTGCCTTTATGTTCTGCTATGACATTTCCAAGGTTGTCTACATAAACTTCATCAGCTATTTTCTCCATTTCACTAATTATGATTTGACGAACCTCTTCCTCGTATCCAGGTGGACCATAAGCATTTGATAACTTTTTTAGAAGGTTAACAATGGCTTGTGTCACATATTTCTCCTCCTTAACCGTGGTTTCCATATATCATGTATTTCTTCGTGAAAATATGGAAGTATGTATTTATGGTATTCAAAACCTATGAAACTTTTCTCTTTTAATTAAATTTCATGAAATGCTACGTGATTATATTTTTATGGGTTCGGGAATTATAAGTGGTTCATGTGTAAATTTAAGTGAAAACTTTGGTGTGGTATGCGAGGGGAAATTATGAGAATTAGGGCTGTGTTGTTTGATCTATACGGAACACTTGTCCATGTTATAAATGAAGTTTCTGATGATGAGGCTTCTGAATATCTTTTTAATCGTGGCTACGAAATTTCTCCACAACAGTTTAAGGCAGCATGGTACTTTGTATCCATAGTAGATTATCCGAAGTATGGTTACGGAGACTGGAATTCTTTTTTGAAACGTGTATTTTGGAGATTGGAAGTCGAAGTTGATGAAGAGACATTTGTGAAATTTAGAGAATTATCTAGAAAAAGTAGAAATGTGTTGTACCCGGAAGTTGGAGAAGCGGTTAGTAAGGTGAAGAGTTACGGTTTTCGAACTGCCATTGTTACTACAACTCCTCATTTCTTTTTTGAAGAAGCAATAGAACCGATTAAAAAATATTTTGATTTTATTTGCACTGGTTATGAAGCTAGATGTGATAAATCAAATCCTAAAATGTATAGGAAAGTTCTGGATGTTTTAGATGTTAAACCAGAGGAGACGGTTGTTATTGGAGATGATCTGCGGATTGATGTTTTACTTCCTAAAAAACTTGGTATGCGTACTATTTTATTAGATAGAAAAATGGAGAGTAGAGATAGTAGTATTCCAGATGCTGTTGCAAAAGATTTGAGAGAAGCCGTGGAAATTGTAGTAAATTGGTCTAAAGTCAAATAACATCTTTGAAGCTGTCTTGAGATATGTGAATAGTGTAGTTTCTTTAATTCTAAAATAATTTTGAGTGTTTCTTTTTCTTCTATTTCTCATTGTATTTTAATAGTTTGTTTATGTGGTTATTTTTGTTTCTTTGAAAACTAGGCATGGTGACATGAGGCATGCCGCTGTTCCAAACATTGGATATGTTTTTATGTCTCCTGCTAGGCACTCTAGTTTGTTTAGGGTTTCTTGTATTGTTCCTGAAATAATTGCTCTTGTGATTGGTTTTTTGATTTCTCCGTTTTCTATTAGTAATCCGTTTGTTACTGTTATGGAGAATTCTCCGCTTGCAACTTTGGAGCTATGTCCTCCAACTATGTCTCTAATTAATACTCCATGTCTGATGTCTTGAATTATGTGGTCTAATGGTTCTATTTGACCTTCGATTATGAAGTTTAGAGCGGATATTTTTGGTGGATATTTGTAGGATCTTCCATACCACCAATCGTAGCGTATGGCGTTTCCTGTGCTTTCAACATTATTTAATAAGGCTGTTGCATGGTCATAGAGTAAATTTTTTAATATTCCCTTTTCTACCAGGGTTTTTCTTTCTGTTGGAATTCCTTCGTCATCAAAACTATAACTGCATACTCCTTCCTCAAGTGTGCCATCATCTATGATGTTAATCTTTTCTGAAAAGACTTGTTTTCCAAGTTTTTCTGAAAGGAAAGACGCCCTTGTTGCTATGCTATCAGCGTAGAAAGCGGGTATAAGGACAAATCCTAGTAGAGAAGATAAAGCGGATGGTTCAAATATGACTGTATAGATTCCTGATTCTATTTTTTCTTTCCCTAGGTTTTGTAAGGCATTTTTGAGAGCTGAGGATCCTAGTTTATCAGGGTTAACATCAAGTTTTCTTGATACATGAATTTCATAGCCGCTTCCAACATCATCTTTTTCTTTAACCTTTACAAAAACCATAGCACTTAAAAAGGTGCCTTTATCAGTTACTTCAAGGTTATTTAAGTTTGTTACTACTCTTTCTTCGATTTCAACATCTATTCTCCCGCTTACTGCTTCAACTTTTTTGTTATTTGATGCTTCTTGAACTATTGCTGAAAGTAATTCCGTTAAACCAGAAGAATCCGTCTCCACGAGTCTTTTATCATATATACCGTTAACTTTGGTTGGTGTTTCTGGTTGTGGAAATTCTTTAATTTTTTTGGTTTCTGTTTGGGTTTTAGCGGAGCTTATACTAAGTTTTACTAGTTCTTCAAGTTTTTCAATGTCGTTGGTTGTTGAGAATCCTATTTTTCCATCGATTATACATCTTGTAGCAAATCCTATTATACTGCCTTTATAGCCTATTTTTGCTTCTCCTTTTTCGAATTCTATGCTTAAAGTTTCTTTTTTTATGCCATACACTTCAAACTGTGTAACGTTCAGTTTTTCGGCAATGTTCAAAATTTTTGAGCATTGTTGTGAAAGTTCTTCTTTTTCCATTTTAACCACCTATTAAGATTTCTTTTAATCTTACGTAGGGCATTATTCTACCTTGATTCATGTATTGTCCATCTTTTCCGCAAGCTCCCGGTATTATTTCAACTTTTTTCCCTAGTGCATCCACGTTTTTTAGCGCATCGAACATTGATCCTGCGATGCTTGATCCTTTGGTCACTTCTTTTATTTCTCCGTTTTTTATTAGGTGGGCGTATTGGAAGCCGAATTGAAATGTTCCTATGCTTGTGGCGGCTGTTCCTCCGCTACTGGAGCCAATTAATAAGCCAGATTTTATGTCTTCGATCATTTCTTCTAGGGTCCAGTCTCCTGGCATGAGCATTATGTTTGTTTGTCTTACAATTGGGAGGTATTCGTAGCTGACAGCGTAGGAGTTTGATGTTGGTTGGGCTTTAAGTTTCCATGCTGTTTCTCTATTGTGCATGAAGGTTTTTAGTATTCCTTTTTCAACGAGGATTGTTTTTTGGGCTGGTGTACCGTCATCGTCAAACCAGTAAAGGCCGTAGGCTTCTATTGTTGGGTCGTCGACTATTGTTACTAGTTCGGAACCTACTTTGCTGTTTATTTTGTTTGCTAGGATGCTGAATCCTGCTGCTACTATGTCTCCTTCCATTGCATGGCCTAAAGCTTCATGTATTAGTGTTCCGGCTATTTGTGGACTTAGAATTACGGTTGTTTTTCCCGATGGTGGTTTTTTTTTTGCTTTTAATAGATTTTCTGCTTCTTTTGCTCCTTCAATTGTTTTTTCTTCTAGTTCTTTGAAAGTTATTTTTTCCCATCCTCCCACTCCTCCGATTCTCTTAATTGTTTCAGTTATTTTTTCGTCTTCTTTTGCAATTGTTTTTATTCTTATGGTGTATTCTGATCTCTGCATTTCTGCTTTAACGCCATCTGTTGAAACGAGAAGCTTTCTTTTAACATTGTCTTCATAGTCTATTTCAACTTTGATTACATTTTTTGAGGTTTCAAAAGCTAGTTCTGTCGTTTTTCTAAGTAATTCGATTTTCTCGTTGATAGGAATATTACTAAATTCTTTTTTAACGTTTAATGCATATTTTCCTTGCACCCTTTTTGCATCTGAAAGCTCTATTTTTTCTTTTTTGTATTTTGATGTGGCTTTTGCTATTTTTATAGATTCTTGTATTGATTTTTCTATGTCTTTCTTATCTGTTAAACTGGTGTGTGAGAATCCCCAAGAGTTTTCGACTAGGATTCTTGTGCTTATCCCTTTTGTTGTTGAGGGGATTATTATGGCTTCTGTTCTGTTATTTCTGGTTCTTTTTATCGATATAGAAGTTGTAAAGACATGTTCATATCTTATGTCTGCATATTTTACATTTTTAACGGAAACGAGGTTCATTAAGCTTTGGAGATCATCTAGGTTCAATATTTTCCTCCTCTCTAATCAGTCTTATCTTCAATGTTTTTCTTATGGAATATAAAGCATAGCATTAATTTTAAATCGATATTGAACAGAACGTAATCGATGATTACTTGTGGGGGATGTATGTGGAGAATTGGCGTTTGATTGATTTAGGTATGGCTGAACCTTATGTGGCTCAATGTTTTTATGAGGCTGTTGCTCTCGCTATTGATAGAGGTTTATCTCCGAACACTATTATTTTGGTTCAACCTGCGAGTCCATATGTCTGTTTGGGGTATCACCAGATTTTGGAGAAGGAGGTTGACGTTGAGTTTTGTAAGAAACAGGGGTTGCCTATTATTAGAAGGTCTCAGGGCGGTGGAACCGTTTATTTGAATAATGATCAAGTTTTTTATCAGGTTGTTGCCAGCGAGGATAGTAAGGTCATTCCACATAGGGTTGATGAGCTTTTTGAAAAATTGCTACAGGTTACTGTTTATGTTTATCGTAAACTTGGTCTTGAAGCTGAATTTAAACCCTTAAACGATGTTGTTGTTAATAATAGAAAGATTTCTGGTAACGGTGCGGGTAGAATTGGTAAAGCGATCATTCTTGTCGGTAATATTATTCTAGATTTGGATTATGATCTTATGGCTCGTGTATTGAAGATTCCTGATGAAAAATTTAGGGATAAAATGGCTAAAAGTATGAGAGAATGGGTTACTTCTTTAAAAAGAGAATTAGGCTATATACCTTCTGTAGATGAAATTAAGAAGCTTCTTGTAGAAGGATATGAAAAAATTCTTGGAATCAAGCTTATTCCATCTAGTCCTAGTGAAGATGAACTCCATATTTTTGAGAACGAGGTTAAACCGAAACATATGTCTTATGAATGGCTTCATATGCCTGAATTAACACACAGAGAGTTGACTATCGATAGAGCTGTTAAGATTGCTGACGGTGTAAAGGTTATCGAGGTTGTTCATAAGGCTAAGAAACTTATTAAGGTTACAGCAGAGGTTATAGGCGATAAAATTTTTGGATATTATGATTACTGGAGACTTCTTTATGGTTCCTGAGGACGGTGTCTCAAAGATAGAAACAGCATTAAAGGGTATGACTCTTAATCATGAAGACATTGTAGAGAAGATTAAAGAAGTGTTTAAGAAATATGGTATACAGTCTCCTGGAATTCCTGCTGAGGATTTTGCAGATGCAATAATGAAACTTAAGGAATATACTGAGAAGTATCCTCCAGAACTTCGTCCCTTCGCTGAGCCAGAAGGAAAAGAATAAAATATTTATTATATTCTATGTTTTGTGAACAGTTCTTGTGCAGCTTCTAGTCCTGATCCAGGTTCAACTTTGTATCCACATTTTATTAGTGAATTCTCTATTGCTGCTATTGTTGCTAAAATATCTGAGGGTTGAACTGTTCCCATATGCCCTACTCGAAAGATTTTTCCCTTAAGTTTTCCAAGACCTCCAGCAACAATGACTCCATTTTCTACCATGTTTTTTCTAAATTCCTCGTCTGTTACGCCTTGGGGATAGTATATTCCTGTTACAGTGCTTGCAGCATATTCTTCGCTTACGGGAACTATTTTTAGTTCTAGTGTTTTTAATGCTTCTCTAAAGGCTTTGGCAATTATTTTATGTCTTTTAAATCTTTCTTCCATTCCTTCTTTCAATATCTGTTTTACGCTTTCATGTAGCGCATATATCATGTTAACTGGTGGGGTTGCGAAGTAAGCTGGTCGACCTTCAAGGTAAGCGTCCATTATGGGCTTCCACAATCCGATATCCATGAAATATGATTTTACTGGTTCCTTTCTTTTTTGGTATATTTCTAGGGCTTTTTGAGAGAAGGCTATTATTGCTAGTCCAGGTGGAACCCCTATAGCTTTTTGGGATGCTGTGAAAAGTACATCTATGTGCCATTCATCCATTCTTTCTTCTTCTCCTGCTGTTGCACATACGCCGTCGACAATGAATATTGCATCTGTATCTTTTACTATTTCTCCTATTTCTTTTACTGGAGCTGATACACTTGTACTTGTATCTACATGGGTTAAGGTCACTGCTTTGTAGTCTTTTTTCTCAAGTTTTTCTTTTACAGTTTCGGGGTGAATATTTTCACCCCATTGTTTAACTTCAATATAATCTACGTTTAGCTGATATCTTTCACATATTTCTTTGAATCTCTCCCCAAAATACCCATTTGAAAGAATTAACACATTGTCACCTGTTTCACACGTATTTACGATAGCCATTTCCATAGCTAGGGTTCCACTTCCGGCTACGATGAACATTTCTCCTTTTTCGGTTAAAAACACCTTTTTTAGTCCTTTGAGTGTTTCTGAGAATATTTCTATGAATTTTGAGCTTACATGGGATAGTGTTGGTTTAGATAATGATCTTAGGACTTCTGAGTCGCACATTGTTGGTCCTGGTATCATTAAGAGGGTTCTTCCTCTTTTCAAGCTTTTAACCTCCGATTTTATTTAGAATGACCATGTATATAAGTCGTTAGTATTTTTAGAGGTTTTTGTTGGAAAATAACTTTGTTTTAGTATGTATTACTACATTTTCGATGCATTTATAAACATGCAGATCAACTAAAATATTAATTTATGTTTGGAGTGGATATGAGTGGATTCCTGTCCGCATTGTGGAGAGAAAATAGATAGCCCAGATGCGAAATTTTGTACAAAATGCGGTCAACAACTAACTACTGAAGCAACAATACCATCTTCGGGTCGAAGCGGTCTTTTAGATCCTTCAAGGAAATATTATTTCATTAAAGAAAGGTATTGGGATCTAGGTTACGGAGATATTTATGATGAAAAGGGAGATATCATCGGCCGTATGCACCGGAGATTAATTTCTTTGAGAGCTTTGGTGGAGCTTAGGGAAGCAGATAATGAAACGATAGTTGGTGCTGTTCATAGGAAAATTGTTGCGGTACGTCCAACTTACGATATTAAAGATGCAAACGATAGGCTTGTAGGTAGAGTTGCAAAAAAGATTTTAAGTTTTTTCCGTCCATCTCTCTGGCTTCAAGATGAAAAGGGTAAAAAGCTTTTAACTGCAAAAGGTAATTTGTTCGGGTGGAACTTTAAAATCTTTGATGCAAAAAATAAGTTAGTGGCGGAAGTTAGTAAAGGAGATGCTCTTCGAGACATGTTTATAGGTGGAGTATTTGACTTTAGCGATAAATATGCGGTTCATGTTTTCAAAGACGATGTAGACAGATTACTACTTTTAGGTTTCGTAGTGGCAATAGACAACATAGTTCATGATAAGAAAACTATAAAGCTATTCCGTTAACCTTTTATTTTTAATTTTTGTCCAGTATTTTTAATTTACACTAACTGTTTTCTAAGACGATAATTTATATAGAGTTTCAATATATTTTTGACGAAATTCTACTTTGGCCACTTGTGTTTATAATGATTTAGAGTGGTGAGATCATGAGCAGTCATCGTGATGAAGTTTTTGAAGAGAAAGCACCTCTTAGCTTGAAAATAGCGAGAATAGGAATATTTTCATCTCTATATGTTGTCTTCACATTAATACCCGTTAGTAAGTTCATTGGAGGACCTGGCTTTATAACTCTTAATATTATTTGTCCAGCTATGTTTTCTCTTCTTTTTCCTTTTAAGGAGGCGTTGTTTATAGCTTTAATTGGTGGTTTTCTTGCTGGATTTACGCCTACGGAGGCTATGTTTGGATTATTATGGATTTTTCTCCCTGTTACAGGTGTTATAATAGGATCACTCGTAAAGGCGACATTTGAGGGTAAAAAAGTCTTTACATTTGTTCCGCTTATTTTCTTTGGTATAATTGCCTATTTTTATTTAAGAATTCATATCGCATTTCCTTACTGGATAGTTCCTCATTTGGTTGCTGGACTTCTTGTGGTACTTGTAATTTTTATGAATGTTAATAAGTGGGGTGAAATAAAGCGTTTTGTGGTCGCTTTTAATGCTACAATGGGTGAACAAGCAGCAATGCTTATGATAGCTGTGTATATTATGAATCTTCCAACAGAAGTGTTTATGATAGCTTTTCCATTAATGGCGATTTGGGAAAGACTGATACTTGGTACAATAGTTGCTACAATGATAACCAAGGTTGTGGAAAGAAGATTGGAATTTAAAAGACATAACTAATTTACATGTAAGAAGAAATATTTTTAATGAAATAGTGGAGGAATCAAAAGAAGATGCGTTTACATGAAATTCCATACGATAAAGTTAATATTTAAAAATATGGGAATAAACCATCCTTAACAATCTGTTTTAATGTTAGATGTAGTGTTTTATTGCTATCATTCGTATTTGGTCTCCTGCGTCCTCTGCTGTGTCTATCGCAAATTCTATTAGGTTTATGAAGTCTCTAACGGTTAGAAGTGTTGGTGTACTGATTTTGTTGCTTATTTTAATGATTTTGCTTGAAATTTCGTGATATAAATCGTCCATGTCGGTTTCTAGTTTTTCGATTTCCTCTACTATCTTAAGAGTTTCCTCAACATTAATTCTCAGGGTTTCGATTGCTTGTTTAACTAGATCTGAGATTTTTGTTACCCCTTTGGAAAATCTGGCGAAACATTCTTTAATATCTTCGGGGAAGTCTTTAGGGTCGAGTAAAGTAAGTCTGCGGCCTGCACCAACAACGTATCCAGCAACATCATCTACAAGTTCTGTTAATCTTAGGAAGTCAGGTCTGTCTGGGGCTTCTAACACTCCCATGGATAATCTAAGCATTATTTCTCTTTTGACTTCGTCTGCCTCTCTTTCAAGTGTTTTTGCTTCTTGTACGAGGTGTTTTGTTGTTTCTATGTCTCCATCGGTGAAAGCGCGTACTGCTAATTCTACTCTTCTTGCGGCTTCACGTATTATCTCGGCGTGTTTAATGGAGAATTCGAAAGCTGGCCAGCCGGGTCTAGTTTCTTTAACAACTACTAATACAGCTCCTGCACAAATGATTAATAAGGAAAAAACCATAGAAAAGGCTAATTCTATATTATAAATGTCAACGATAAGACCTAGGAGAATTGGGCCTGTGAAATAGCCTGCGTCTCGAAGACTTCTATATAATCCTAGTGCTGATCCTTTTAACTCTGGTCTTACAACGTCTGCTGAAACAGCGGGTAGAACTGGGTAATATAGACCTACACCGACTCCAGCCATGATTACAAAGATGAGTATCATTTGGAAACTTTGAGTCCAAAGGAGAAGAAATATGAATATTCCGTTAAGTAGAAGACCTGTGATACATGGAATTTTTCTGCCAACAATGTCACTTATTTTACCGCTTAGAGGCATTGAGAGTGCCCAAACAATTGTAAAAACACCTTGAATAATTCCAACTTGTCTTATATTAAATTGAAGTATTTCAGCTAAGTATATGGGTAGAAAAGCCCATATTAGGCCGTCTCCAATTTTTGTTACGTGCGCAGTGAAATAGATAGTTAGAAGTCCGGGATTTTTAGCAAATTTTGATAAACTTCTTTTAGGAGATAATTTTATCCTAGAAACATAACTTTCCTCAGCAAATTTTTTAGTTTCTTTAATGAAGATGGCTGACGTTGCGAAGACAAGAAGCGCCATTCCAACGGTGAAGAATAGCGGTATTCTAAGCGACTGGTAAATTACTGCTAATAATCCTGCTATTAATGCACCTGCACTTAAACCTGCATATACAGAAAACTCCATTAATCCGAAAGAAAAAGCTCTTTCTTCGTAACCTCCCACATCACTTAAGGAAATCATTGCAGCTGCAAGAAATGTTCCAGTACCTCCTCCAATTAAACAGTTTGCAATTAAAATTTCGAGATAAGATCTTGAATATGCGAGAATAATAGCTCCAAAAATATATATTACACTACCAATGAGAAATGCTCTTTTTCTTCCGATTTTGTCGCTGATTATGCCGCTTGGCATGTCCATGGCTGCTTTGAAAGCTCCAAAGGCTGATATTATAGCTCCTAATTGAACGCTTAGTGTAACGTAGTTTTCTGCGTATAGGGAAATTATGGTTCTTTCTACGCCGGTTGCGGAACCTAATAGGAATACAGCTATGAGAATTATCAATGCTATTTCTGGATGTCTTTTTATCCCGACTTTTTTGGTTTTTAGATCGTCTTTTAACTTGTTCACCGAGCGTCCCTCGTGTGAAGGTGTGAAATGGAATGTTAAGAACTAGGGTGAGAATATAACATTTTATAAATTTATTTAAACTTATTTGAAGAAAACTTTTGTTAAGAAAAACTCCTATGATGAAATTATTTAGTTTTATAAAATGGAATAACTGGGTTGTAATTAGTTTTGAGTGAAGTTTTTTATTTTGCGAGTAAAACGCTCATAAAGGTTGTATCTTCTCTTATAAGAATAATTTCTGTGTTTTCTGTTTCAACGGTTAATCCGACAACCTGTGTGCCATCAAGTTTCTTTGCAAATTTGTCTAATTTACCGAGAAGGTATGCCATTCTGGCGGTGAATTCTTCAGTTATATCTGTATCTAAGGTGGATTTCACCGGTAGACCGTCGTTTGTGGATAATATAACGCCTAGAAATCCTTTCTTTTCTTTAAATCTATCAATTAACTCTTTAAACATTTTATCACTTAGGGTGATCTTCTTAGCCATATTGTTCACCTTAAAATAGTTAATTATATGTGTGCATTAATCTGCATGTAATCACAATATTTGATAAAGCAGTATAAAAATGTGTGGTGTACCTAATATGTCAAACTCTAAAATCATAAAAGCACAGGAATATCTTAAAAAACACGACATAGATTTATGGTTAATTGTAACAGCGGAAGGAAAAGATATTCATAGCCCTTTTCTTTTAGGAACTCGTTGTTATGGTAGACACGCTATAATTATACCTAAAGAAGGAGAGGCAACTGTCATATGTACTTTGATGGAGGCTCCCATGGTTCAAAAAGCGAAACAAATAGAGAAAGTAGTAGCATATAAGAAGAGTGAGGAGTTTACTGAAAAACTTAAAGATATGGTTTATGAAATTTCTAAGAAACCAGTTATAGCCCTTAACTATGTGGAAAATCTTTATACAGAAGGAGGAGAGGCTGTTAACACGATAACGCATGGAGATTACCTCGCATTAAAAGACCTTTTTCCAGATGCTACTTTTGTTTCCGCTCAAAAACTTTTAGAAAATTTAAGAATGATAAAAACTATGGAAGAAGTAAAATTACATGAAAAAGCGGTCAAAATAGCTCTTGAAGCTATGAAAAAAGCAATAGAAACTATAAAGCCTGGGGTTACAGAAGTGGAAGTAGCTGCTGAAGCCGAATACTTTATGAGGAAAAGAGGTGCTACTCCTAGTTTTCCTATAATTGTGGCATCTGGCCCAAATAGTGCAGATCCGCATCACCAAACTGGAGAAAGGAAGATTCAAGAAGGAGATTTAGTAGTTATCGATCTTGGAGCAGAGTATAAATTGAGAACTAGTGATATAACTTGGACCGTGTATGTAGGGGAGCATCCACCAGAATTATTTCAACGAATGTTTAATGTTGCTTTAGAAGCACAGAGAGCTGCAATTAGATCTGTTAAACCTGGGGTAGAAGCATGGAAAATAGATAAAGTGGCTAGAGATATTATTTTGAAGCATGGTTTTAAGGAAGAGGACTTTCCACATTCTACAGGTCATCCTATAGGTATTGATGTGCACGACATAGGACCATTACTAGGTGAAAAGGGTAAGTCTAAAAAAGCGGAGATGAAACTATTGCCAGGGATGATTGTAACAATAGAGCCGGGAATCTATATTCAAGGTAAAGGCGGAGTGAGGATTGAGGACGACGTGCTTGTAACAGAGAAAGGTCATAAAGTGTTGTCAAAAACTCCTGATAGGCTAATTTGTATTTAATAGTCTTATGTATTTCAATAATCTTAGGAGAGGAAAATTTTGGTTGAAAAAATTGTGGTTGTTGGTGGAGGGGCTGCTGGTGTTTCAGCAGCTTTATGGGCTAGAAAGGTAAATAGAAAAGCGGAAATCATAGTGATAAATCGCGAAGAGTTTCCAGAATATTCAAGATGCGGCTTACCTTATGTTATTAGTCAAATAATTCCTAACCCTAAAAGCCTCATAGAACATCCTACTTCTTGGTACGATAAATTTTTGAGAATACGGTTGAAGTTGAACTGCGTTGCAGTAGATGGGGATCCTGATAAAAAAATTCTGGAAATAAAGAATTTAAAGCATGATAAGATGGAGAAGGAAAGTTATGATAAATTAATAGTTGCGACAGGTAGTTCTCCTTCGATTCCGCCCATAACTGGCGTTGATAAAGGAAGAGTTTTCACACTTAAGACTATAAATGATGCTACAAGGATTAACGATGTCGCAAGGAAAAGTAGAAGTGCTGTTATTGTTGGTGCTGGGTTAATCGGGCTTGAAGTTGCTGAAGCTCTGCGTCACTTAGAGTTAAAAGTTACTGTTGTAGAACTTCTCCCTCAGATTTTACCCACCATCCTTGACGCTGATTTTGCAAGGATCCTGCAGAGTAAGATGGAGGAACACGGAATTACCGTGTTAACTGGGAAACGTGTAGAAGAAATCATGGGCAATGAAAATGCTAAGGGAGTTGTTGTTGAAGGAGAAGAGATACCAGGAGATTTTGTTGTTGTTTCCACTGGAGTTAAGCCTAATACGGATTTTGCTCAAAAGATGGGTGTTGAACTTGGTAAGACTGGAGGAATAAAAACAAACGAGTACATGGAGACGAGTGTGGAAGATGTTTTTGCTGCAGGAGATTGTGTAGAAACAAAATATCTTGTAACAAATGAACCTATTTTAGCTGCGATGGGAACAGTTGCTGTGAGACAAGGAAAAGTAGCTGGTATAAATGCTGCTGGGGGAAAAATGACTTATTATGGAACCGTTCTTACAAGAACTACTAAGCTTTTTGGATATGAAGTGGCGTCAGTTGGTTTAACAAGCCAACAAGCAGAGAAAAGAGATATAAAAGCAATTGTTGGAACTATAAGAGGAAGAACAAAACCGGAGTATTTCCCTAGTAGTAAGACTCTTTATGTTAAAATTCTAGTAAATTCTGAAGATGGCCGTATCATTGGTTCGCAAATAATTGGTGAAGAAGGGGCTGCAATAAGAATAAATGTTATATCTTTGGCATTACTGAGAAAATTGACAATTGAAGAGTTTTTGTCTTTGGAAACTGTTTATGCTCCACCGATATCACCTGTGTGGGATCCTCTAATCGTAGCAGCTGATTCAGTTATGAGGAAATTGGAAAAAAGGAAAAAGAAGACGTAATTCTTAGATTTATTGCACGTAAATTGTTGAAAGTCTTGATTGCTTATTTCCGATTTCGAATATTTTATATTTCCTTTTTCATTTCTATAATTTGGGGGTTACTGTCTAAAATGTCAAGAAGTTTATCAGAAGAAAGAATCGTTTTCCCGTTTACAGCTATAGTTGATCAAGATCTCTTGAAATTAGCTTTAATTTTAAATGCGATAAATCCCAAGATAGGAGGTTTATTAGTAAGGGGAGAAAAAGGATCGGGTAAAAGTACTGTGGTAAGAGCTTTGGCAGATTTATTACCTGAAATAAAAGTTGTAAAGGACTGTCCTTTCAATTGTAATCCGGAAGATCCTACAAATATGTGTGATGTCTGTAGAGAGAAATTTGAAAGAGGAGAGAAACTACCTGTTGAAAGAAGAAAAATGCGTGTTGTTACACTGCCTATTGGAGCTACAGAGGATAGAGTTATAGGGTCGTTGGACATAGAAAAAGCTTTAAAAGAAGGTGTAAGAGCTTTACAGCCTGGAATTCTTGCAGAGGCTAATCAAAATATTTTGTATGTTGATGAAATTAATTTATTACCTGATCATATTGTGGATGATATTTTAGATGCAGCTGCTTCAGGATGGAATATTGTTGAACGAGAGGGTATATCCATTGCCCATCCTTCTCGTTTTATACTTGTGGGAACCATGAACCCGGAGGAAGGGGAATTAAGACCACAACTTTTGGATCGTTTGCCTTTATCAGTTACGATTCGAGGAATTCAAGACGAAGATTTGAGAGTTGAGGTTATTAAGAGAAATTTGGAGTTTTCAGAAGATCCGATAGGGTTTAGAAATAGATATGAAGATCAGCAAAGGGAGCTTAGGGAAAGAATAATGAAAGCCATTGAAATCTTTCCAAGTGTACAAGTACCTGACCCTATTCTAAGGGCTGTAGCGAAATTATGTTTAATCCTTCAAGTTGACGGGCATAGACCTGATATAATTATAGTTCAAGCGGCAAGGGCTCTTGCGGCTTTTCAGGGCAGAACTATGGTTGAGCCAGAGGATATTAATATTGCAGCAAAGCTTGCTTTGGGTCACAGAACTAGACGGGGAGGGTTTGAAGAGCCGGCAACTCCCGAAGAGATAGATAGTGTTTTCAAAAAAATAATGGGGTCGATGAAAGGCTTTTTTCGTTCAGCGAGAAGGTAAGTATGTTTTAAGAAAAGCTGATGCTAAGGTGAAAGGTAGGGAGAAAGTAGTTCCAACTGTTGAGGTAGAAGGTAGACGAGGAATTTCAACGGATAAGCAGCCTACATTTCAAAGAATTTTTTCACTGGTTCCTTTGATGGCTGTAGAAAAAGAAAAATTGCCGAAAATTTTTAGGAGAGGAACTTATCTTTCCATTTTTAAGGAAACGAAGGCAAGTCGTTTCAATAGGGTTACTAGAAAGTTAAAGGCTCTTTGGAAACGGACAATATCCAAAGATTATATACTGAGAGGGAGGCAAGAGAAAGAAAGGGACGAAGCAAAAGTTATGGTAGAAATCGCTCCGATGGATTTTTCAGCAATAGATGTCTCTAGGAAAGTGCCTTTTGCTCCCGGTAAAACTGTGCTTAAAGAACTTAAGTCACATAAAGAAAGGTTTGAATTTGGTTTTGATGTAAAAGTTAAAGCTAGGAAGAGGAGGTATCTTTCTGGTAAAAGGGCTTTGGCGGTAACATCTGTTCATAAGGGTCGAATTGTAGGATATGAGATTCCTAAGAGCCCTACAATTGATATAGCTTTTGGACCAACGATAAGAGTTGCGGCGCTACGTCAAATGCGGTTAGCAGAACAACTAGCTATCCAGGTCGAACTTCAGGATTTAAGAACAAATGTTAGGATGTATAAGACTCCAATTACGATACTACTGGTTTTGGATTTAAGTGAAAGTATGGTATATCATCTTCAAACAATTGCTGAAGCTGTTTTTTCTTTGCATAGGAAGGCCTATCGTTATAGAGATAAAGTAGGTTTAATTGTTCTACAAGGGGAACGAGCTAGAATTGTGTTTCATCCAACTACGAATATTAACATAGTTGCAAGGAAAATTATCAAGTTAAGGGCTGGGGGTAGTACACCTCTAGCTGATGGATTGTTAAAAGCTACACAGGTATTAACGCAGGAGTTAAGAAGAAATCCTGATACGATTCCAATAGTTGTATTAGTTAGTGATGGTTTGGCAAATGTACCATTAAAGCAGCCGTTAAACATATCATTGAGAGAAAAAATTCCAGCACCAGCGCAGGCTGATGTAATAGCTGCAACTCAAATTTTGGCAAGGAAAAATATCCCAGTTATAGTTGTTAATCCGGTTCATATTGATAAGTGGGATGCAAAACTCATAATATCTCCCACACACCTCTTAATATGGATAGCGCAAGTTACTCGAGGAAGATACTATGGTTTTAAAACTGGATTGTTTAAAACAACTTTATCACCAGAGAGAATGACTAAGGCTATTGAAAAAGCAATAACAAGTATAACTGTTGCCAAAACTGGAAAAATTTGACCGTTATTAATTTACTTGAGCATATTTGGGGTGAGAAAGATGTTGGAGCTTAATGTTTATTTTAGAACTCGATTTGAGGAAAGTTTTGATGAAGTTCTTTCACATAACAAAAATAGGGTAATTGGAATAATATATGGGGAAGTAGAACCTTTATCGTCGGTGGTGGGTACAATAGTTGATTTGAATGTTAAGTTAAAGAGCGGTGAAGACGCTGTAAAGATAAGTGTTAGAGGGAAAGAATTGTTAGTTAAGAAAAATAGTATTCAATCTGTGGTTGTTTTTTCTAGGGAAGATTCAGGGTTGCGTGAAAAACTGTATTTAATTCGTAAGGAAATTATTAAATTATTTAAAAATGTTGTTAGAATTCTTCAGTAGTAACTAAAGAAATTACGAGAATACTTCGAAAAGCAGAGGCTCATTGATTAACAGCTTATATTTTTAGGAGTAAAATTTAACTAAGTTGAAAATTAAATTGATAGTGTACTAAAATTTGAAGGGAGTATGATTCTATGTATGCGATTATATTGGCCGGGGGGTTGGGTCTCCGTTTAAGGCCTCTAACCAACCGGAAACCGAAACCGATGGTTGAAATCTTGAGAAAGCCTATTTTAGAATATCAAATAGAGTGGTTAAAATCTCAGGGAATCAGGAATTTTATTATTGCATGCGGGTATAAACATGAAAAAATAATGGATTATTTTGGAAATGGGGAAAAATTTGATGTGAACATACAATATTCAATTGAAAAAGAAAAACTTGGAACTGGAGGAGGTATAAAACAAGCCTTAAAGTATATTGATGACAACGAGAACGATATTGTGGTAACTAATGGCGATATAATTACAACAATAGATTTGAGACCAATGTTTGAATATCATAAACAATCTAACTTCATGGCTACAATACTTTTGGTACCTTTCAAAAGTCCCTATGGAATTGTTGATGTAGATGAAACCAATAGGATAAGAGGATTTAGAGAAAAACCAGAGCTACCTTATTGGATTAATGGAGGAGTATATGTACTACGGAGACAAGTTGAAGAATTTTTACCGGAAAAAGGAGATATAGAAAAAGAAACCTTCCCGATTCTTGCAGAAAAGGGATTATTGGGTTCATACAAGTCTAGAGGATTTTGGAGAGCAATAGATACTATAAAAGATCTCTCAGAGATAGAAAAAGACCTAAAAAAATTGTTAATGAAAGCCCTTTTGGAAAGTACATCAAAAACAGCTTCATCAAAGTAATAAAATAGCTACAAGCAGTGAGATCTCTCTAATTCCCATTTTAATGCAGGTAACGATTTTATGGAATCTTCGCCAGTATATCTTCATCTATTTCATGTATGAAGAAGTCTTTTAGTTTGTATCTGTATTTTTCTCTTGCCTTTTTGTGTTTTTCTAGGAAATTAATTACATAATTTGTTAATTTTTGTTTACACTCACCACATAGAATATTTCCGCTAATACAATCGTTTCTCAGTTTCTCCATTTCTTTGTCATCTTCAACAAAGTATACGTTTAACATTTCATAAACTACGCATATATCCGGGTTTCCGCCTTTCTCTCGCTGTTCCTTAATTGTTGGTTGACCTCCTGTAAATGCCTCCCAGATTTTTTTCCTTGCTTCTTCAGGACT
>Ga0209426_1000608_pt1 | contig 32774 bp, 34 predicted proteins | sample Deesub1362B_J571_FD_187697 | JGI IMG/M metagenome (GOLD analysis project Ga0209426, IMG submission 187697) | Deep oceanic, basalt-hosted subsurface ecosystem from Juan de Fuca Ridge flank, Pacific Ocean, CORK Borehole 1362B_J2.571 (SPAdes)... ...
TGCGTATCCAGTAAGAGGCTTATCTACTAACGTTGTTTCTTTCCTGGATATTTCAGGTTCTGAAGATGTATAATTTGATGGGAGGAAGGTTACAAGTATAAAAACTATTGTTCCTAGTGCACCGCATGTTATGTAGGTGAAATGAAAACTATACGTGTAAATGATTATTCCTGCAAGAGTTGGAGCTATTAATCTGCCAATAAGTGTAGAGGTTGAAAATAATCCCATCATACCCCCTTTCTTCGACGGGTAAAGATCCGCTATTAGAGCTGTGGTAACAGGTACAAAGACCGCTGTTGCTATTCCATGATAAACTCTTACAGCAGCTAACTCCCATGCATTTGACACAAAAAGATAAAGAAAAGGAGCAGTCATGAAAACTATTGCACTTACTATTAGAAGTTTTTTTCTCCCATAGATATCGGAGAGGTAACCGGCAGAAAAGTTGATAATAATTCCTGTGATGGTTGATGCAGATGCTACTAAACCTATTTCAAATGGGTTAAGACCGAGATGTTTGGCGTACAGAGACAACGTTGGAGATTTAGAGGCAGTGGAACTCATTATGGCAAAAAATCCCACTATACTTAAGAGTAAAAATATGGATAACAGCATGGTGCCAGCCTCTACTTAGATTCTATTTTAGATCTAAGAAATTCTATTCGAGCAATTCTATCCATACCTTTAAGTTCATCCTTAAATTTTTTCTCAATTTCCTGAGCTTTAAAATATGCATAGAGCGAATCCCATATTTTAAAACCTATCTCAAGAGCTTTATAATCGCTTTCAACAATGAGTCTTAATCCGCTAAACAATGCTTTTATTCCGGAAGCCTCAGGAACCTTATGAAGTTCTTTTTCGATATCAGCTGCATGAACTATCTGGGCAACCTTCGTAAGAATTGGATCCTTTATCTTATATTTATCCATGATGACTTCAAAGGTACATTTTCCATTTTTATGCCCTAGTTCAACACCGCTGATATCAAAAGGTATACCATGTTCTGGTTTAGGTTCTTCCCGTGGATAATCTATAAAAACAAATTCAGCGTTTTGGTCAATGAATTTTTTAATAAGCCATGCACTAGCTGTACGATCAACATGCACAAACCTTCTAGTAACCCATTTCAACCCCTATCACCCATCGCGTTTTGTGATATTAACTAAGCTTACCATAGATATTTAATCTTACGACAAAATATCTTCACTGTTTTAAGCTAAAGCAGATAAAGATCTCTATTTTTCTCCTTTGCAGTGAATTTTAACTGGGCATTTTTCACATTTATGTTTCTTACAATATTCTAAGTAAATTCTTACAAGTTTTGATTCGAAAATTTCAATGTCTTTTAGACCTAAGCGATTAGCAACTTCAACGGCAATAGGTGATGGTTTAGGTTGAGCTTTAGGCCATACGCCTCTAAGTTCTCTTAAAAATATATTTACAGCTGTCGGACCAAAACCTTTAAACTCCATAAGCTTTTTCTCAAGATCTCTTGGATCTAAAGCTTCTTCATGTAACTTTTCCAAGCTACCATCATACTTACTTTTAAGCAACTTAACGGTTTCAAGAATATTTGTCGCAGTAGAGAAATCATACCTTACATAGCCCCCAGAATCAAGCACCTCCACCAACCTATCCCATCCTGCATCCAAAATTCTATCAGGTGTGGTTAAATTTTCCTCAACGAATCTTCTAAAAGTCCTTTTAGCAATGTCCGCTGAAATTCTTTTAGCAAAAAGCAGAGAAGCCAAAAACCATTTAAATCGATCTTCGGCGACAGAAAGATTTAGTCCAAGTTCTTCCGAATAATTTGGCAACTTTTTAAGCTCGTCTTCAATGTCCAAACTCATCCCCTCAACTAACATAATATTCAATATATTACAGGATCAAAGGAATATCTCTGTTAAATTTCAATAATTAGATAACTATGCTTAGAAAGAATCTTTAACTATCTAAAGATTTCTAAATTTTTGGGTTAAAAAAGACGTCGTTTCCATATGTCATGACAAAATTTATTAGTCGGAAAAGAAAGAGATTAGTCATTATTTTATCGGAGGGATCTTTGTGGAGCCATATGTCTTATTTATGAGTGGAAAATTCATAAATAAGATGAAAAAAGCTTTTAAAATTGGAACATTGGCAAGAAAACCATTCAAAGATGTTGCAACGGTGCTTGGCTATTCCCCAGTTGAAATTTCATCCAAAGAAGCAAAAGAATACTTTGATAGGTTAGCTCCTTCCCTTAAAGACCTAGCACGTGGCATCATCCAAGCATTCTTCATCCCAGCAGGCCTTTTATCTAGGAAAAATTACATTACACAAGAGATCCTCGACATAGGGGATTTCTCTCTTTTGCATTTTGCAACATTCGTAGGAAGAATGGTCAAGAAAACATACTTTGGTTGCATTGTTCTACCCAAGAGTGAAAGTGGATTAGAATCTTCCAAAAACTTCTTTAAAACAATACTCTCCAAAGTAGGTCAAAATCCTATCGACGATAAAGGGTGGAAAGACACACTTCCAGCTAGAGAAAAATTCATCGCAGAAAAAATCAAAGGTTCGGATAGAAATCTATGGCCAGAAATAGCCTCCTAAATTCCTATTTCCTAATATTGTGTAAATTTTATGTGGAAGTGTGTAAGATGCCATTGTTTGGTCCAAAAGTAGAATTAAAAATGGAAACAAACAAAGATGCTTATTTTCCTGGAGATGAGCTTAAGGTCAAAATACTAATTTCCAGTAATAAAAAAGTAAAAATGGAGGAAGTCAGACTCGAATTGATTTGTACAACTACGGTTGAATACCATGTAGCAAGAAAATATGCTATAACGTATCCGGATAGTGAAGATGGTGACGAACTAGTACCAGAAGAAAGACTTTTTGAACTTGTAAAAATACAAGAACAAATACTAAAGAAAGGAGTAATTCCACCTAGAGACCTTTTCCTAGAAAAAACTTTAACAATTCCAATGGATGCTCCACCAACATTCAATGGAACCCATATAAAGACAAATTGGCTTGTAAAAACAGTAATAAATAGAAAATTAAAAAGAGATATTGTTGCAAAAAAGGACATCACAGTTATGGGACGTATGACAGATCCGGAATTGAAAGAGCCACGTGAATTGCCTTATGAGCTGAAAGATGTAATTATATATATTAAGATTCCAAGATTTGGCTTCATTTTCGGTGAAACTGTTTCAGGAGAGGTTAACATCAAAGCTAAGAAAAATGTAAAGTTTAGTGAAGTAAGAGCAGAGTTGACCTGTATTGAAAAACTAGATCCCTCAAATATTTTAGTAACGCCAATAATGAGTTTTACAGAATTTCAAGGCGATTGTTTCGATATCTTTGCGCGCGATGTTCTTACGAAAAGCTTAGAACTCAAGGAAAATGATCAACAAAAATTTTGGTTTAACCTAAAAGTTCCAAATATACAAAAACCAATGTGTGAAACAGCGTACTATAAAGTAGCCTGGTTTCTCAATATAGTTTGTTCAAGGAAATTGAAACCAGATTTGAAAGCCACTATTCCTCTAGCTATAACAAATAGTATCGACTAACAAAGAAAAATGATGTAGATATCAAAATATTTCATTTTTCTTTTTAGAACTTTAAGTTCTTTTTACACGTTATATTCGCAACTAAGTCGTGACAAAAATGTTCGCTTCTAAGCCATTAAAATTAATTAAAGATTGAGAATTATCAATAAAGAAGCATAAATATTTTGTAATGCTGTAAATTTAAAACTAAAATTTGGTGATTATATATGAAATGTGCTTATTGTAAGGTTTTAGTATGCGCTGAAGGAAAAACTAAAGGATCTAAAGGCTGTCCAATGCTTAAATATATGAATGTAATTGAAGAAGTACGTCACGAATATGAGAAGCCTTTTGCAAGAAAACTTGCTTCAAATGCGGGGATTGTTGAGGCAAGTGGCTATATTGAATGGCCACGTCTCAGGGAAATCATAGAATTTGCACGTCTCATGGAATATAAAAAGTTAGGTATCGCCTTCTGTATAGGTTTACAGAAAGAAGCAGCAATTGTATCTAAAATTCTTGAAGAAGCTGGATTTGAAGTTCATTCAGTAAATTGTAAGGTTGGAGCAATTTCAAAAGAAGATGTTGGAGTTCCCAAAGAGTATCAAGGAGTTTCAAAAACCGGTTACAACATTGGTTATGTAGCTTGTAATCCAGTAGGCCAAGCTCGTCTCCTTGCTGAAGTTAAAACTGACCTTAACATCGTATTAGGGCTATGTGTTGGCCATGACACTCTCTTCTTCAAATATTCAGAAGCTCCTGTCACAGTTCTTGCAACAAAAGATAGAATTAGCGGACATAATCCTCTAGGATTCCTTCACACATATTATGGTAAAAAATATTTTCAAAAACTGTTTTCTAAACCAGAAACAATGTAGTTTTCATATTTTCTTTCCAATTTTATCTTAAATATAACTTTTTACATTAAATATGTTTACATCATTAGAAAGATCAAATATTAGTTGTTTGTGTCGAAATTAAAAACTAAGTACCTATGTTTTAAAGGTAATATAGGGAGAAAAAGTGTGTCATTTTAATATTATAGCTTTGCTCTTTGTCTTAACTTTTTAACGAATTATCTTTATTTAGTTTAACCGAAACTATTATATAGTATAAGACCTTTAACGGCTTTATCGGGGTTTTTAAGATGAGAAAAGTTGCTGTTATAGGGGTAGGAAACTCTAAATTCGGTAATAGACAGGATGTAAATGTCACCGAACTTGCTTTTGAAGCAGTGAAGCCAGCCCTTGAAGATGCTGGTCTAATACCAAAAGACATCGAATTCGTAGCAGTTGGATCAGCAGGAGCCGGTGCATGGTACGAAGAAGCACTTCCAGCTGTTATCGCTGCCGAGTACTGTGGACTAACCGGTGCAGGTCTCGTTCGCTGCGAAGCAGCCTGTGCATCAGGCAGCGCGGCTGTTTTCACAGTTTATTCAGCTATTGCAAGTGGACAAATCGACATCGGAATGGCACTGGGTCTTGAAAAAATGAGAGAAGTAGATACACTTACAGTTGTCGAGCTTATTGGAAGAGCTGGATACTATCTCTGGGAATTCCACAATTTCGGAATGACCTTCCCAGCATACTACGCAATGCATGCAACTGCGCACATGGCAAAATACGGTACAACAGAAGAAGACTTGGCACTAGTTGCCGTTAAAAACCATAAATACGCAGCACTAAACCCAGTAGCACATTTTCAAAAAGAAATAACCGTTGATGAGGCATTATCATCCTATCCAATAGCTTGGCCACTCAAACTCTACGATTGTTGCCCAGTAACCGACGGAGCAGCCGCTGTAATTCTTGCATCCGAAGAAAAAGTGAAAGAATTGAAAATAGATACACCAGTTTGGATCGAGGGTATTGGAGCCTCCTCTGGCACAGGTAATCTAAGTAAAAGAGATAGTTACGTAGGACTTAAATCAGCCGTTATCGCGGCTCAAAAAGCATATAAAATGGCCGGTGTTGGTCCTGAAGATATTGAAGTTGCTACAGTTCATGACTGCTTTACAATTGCTGAAATATTGGCTTATGAAGACCTAGGTTTCTGTAAGAAAGGAGAGGGTCCAAAACTCATAAGGGAAGGGCAAACTGAGATCGGCGGTAAAATACCTGTGAACGTTGACGGAGGATTAAAAGCTAAGGGTCATCCGATTGGTGCAACTGGATGCTCAATGATTTATGAATTAACAAAGCAGCTTAGAGAAGAAGCAGAGAAGAGGCAGAGGCAAGTTCCATTAAAGAAGTATATAGCTTTAGCTCATAATGTCGGAGGAACTGGTCACTACTGTTATGTAACCATATTAAGAAGGTGATGAAGATGGAAGTCGGTTTTCCTACAATTAAATCGAGAAAATTAACTATCGTAAATCACATACCGATAAGTAAAACACTAAAATTCTGGGAAGGGCTAAAAGAAGGTAAAATCTACACAACCAAGTGCAAAAAATGTGGCACAATATTCTTTCCACCAGCTGGAGACTGTTCAAAATGTTATTCTTCAGACATGGAATGGATTGAGTTAAGCAATGAAGCAGAAATCGAAACATTTACTCATATCTTAGTTAGACCTGCTACGTTCCAACACTATGAACCTTACACTGTTGCAATTGGAAGATTGAAAGAGGGAGTCAAAGTACTTGCTTGGCTGACCGGCGCAAAGTTATCAGAGATCAAGGTGGGAATGAAGGTTAAATTGGTTGCCAAAGTTACACCGGAAGGAGAGCCAACTTACGAGTTCCAGCCAATCTAAACCAAAATACAACGCTAAAACACTTATACTAAACAATTTTTATGTTACAAAAAATTGAAGTATTTAATGTTCGGGATAGATGCGTTTAGATATAAATATGGATAAATTATCTTTTGAAATAAAAAATATCTGAAGGAACAAAAAAACTTTTTAATAATATCTTAACAACTTAATCAAGAGGGGAGAAAAATGGAAAAAATAGAAAAAGTAGCCGTAGTAGGTTCCGGAACAATGGGCCATGGAATAACCCAAATACTAGCCATGTCCGGATACCAAGTTACCATGATAGACATAAGTGATGAAATTTTAAACAAAGCAATGGAAAAAATCAAATGGAGCCTGCAGAAATTCGCTGAAAAACGGAGAATAAAACCAGAAGATGTAGATACAATAATGTCAAGAATAAAAACAAACACTAATCTTGAAGAAGCCGTTAAAGACGCAGACTTCGTTATAGAAGCAGTACCAGAAAAAATGGATCTAAAGAAACAAATCTTTTCAAGAGCCGACAAAGCAGCACCTAAACATGCAATTTTAGCTACAAATACCTCAAGTCTAAGCATAACAGAAATCTCCGAGGCAACTGAAAGACCAGACAAAGTTGTTGGAATGCATTTCTTTAATCCACCACAATTAATGCCTCTTGTTGAAGTAATTAAAGGAGAACACACCAGTGATGAAACAGTAAACATCACCGTCGAATTAGCAAGAAAACTAGGTAAAACACCAGTTATCTGTAGAAAAGACACCAGAGGATTTATTGTCAACAGAATATTGGGAGCAGTATTTAACGAAGCATTCTGGGCAGTATACAATAAAGAAGCAACAATCGAAGAAGTTGATTCAGCAGTTAAATACAAAGCAGGTTTCCCAATGGGAATATTTGAACTCGCAGACTATGTTGGACTAGACGTCCTCTACTATGTTTCAAACGTAATGGCAGAAGCATTTGGCGACATAGCAAAGCCTTGCCCAATAGTTGACCCACTTGTAAAAGAAGGAAAACTAGGTCAAAAAACTGGCCAAGGATTTTACGATTGGAGTAAAGGTAGACCAAGAATACCCTTCCATCTCGCAGATAACTTTGATATCATGAGAATTTATGCAGTAGCTGTCAACGAAGCTGCCCGATTAATATACGATGACGTTGCAGATCCAGAAGACATAGACACAGCCATGAAATTCGGCACAGGCTGGCCTTCCGGTCCATGTGAAATTGCAGACCGACAAGGAATCGATGTCATAGTCAACAAGCTAAAAGAACTCTACGAGAAAACTGGTGAAGCTAGATATAAACCATGTCCACTACTAGAAGAATATGTTAGTAAGAATTGGCTTGGAAGAAAAACCGGTAGGGGGTTCTACAAATATGAGTGAAAAAAGATATGAAAACCTCATATACAAAAAAGAAGATGGAATAGCTTGGATAATCCTAAACCGACCGCACAGACTCAACACTTTTACAGCAGATATGATGTTAGAACTCGGAAAAGCTCTTGACGAAGCAGAACAAGATAAAGAAGTCAGATGTATTGTTATAACAGGGGCAGGTGATAAAGCATTTAGTGCAGGAGCAGATATAACAGCTTTCACTGGTTTAAAACCAGCAACAACCGCAGTTGAAGCTTCAATGAGAGGACAAGAAGTCATCAACAAAATTGAGAGACTATCCAAACCAGTAATAGCCTCAATTAATGGATATTGCCTTGGCGGAGGCTTAGAACTAGCATTAGCATGTGACTTCAGAATAGCTGCGGAGCACGCTCAACTTGGAAGTCCAGAAATAAAACTTGGGCTAATACCCGGCTGGGGTGGAACGCAAAGACTTGTTAGACTTGTAGGGCTTGCAAAAGCAAAAGAGCTTGTAATGCTTGGCGATAGAATCACAGCAGAAGAGGCGTTAAAAATCGGCTTAGTTAATAAAGTTGTGCCTTACGACAAACTTGAAGAAGAAACCAAGAAATTCGCCGAGAAGCTGGTTAAAGGTCCACCAGTTGCACTCAAGTATGCAAAATACGCATTAAACTTTGGTGCACAAGTACCCTTGGAAGTTGGCTTAAAACTTGAAGCTAGTGCTTTCGGCCTTGTCTTCTCCACAAAAGATTTAATCGAAGGCGTAACCGCTTTCATGTCTAAAAGAGAGCCAGAGTTCAAAGGAGAATAAACAATATTTCTTTCTTTTATTTTAATTTTACAGCGGTTCTAAAAATTAAATAAAATAAGAAATTAAGAAAGTAGTTGTTTTTATCCGCTTGCGACTTTATCAAGTATTGTTTTTAGTTTCATAGCATCCTCAAGTGAACCTTCGATTCTTAGTTGTCCTGACATATATGCTGCCACAGAATCTAATTCTCCTTTTAGTATTTGTTCCCATACTGCTGAATCAGCTGTTAAAACTAGTGATGGGTTTTCATGTTGACCTTTTGCAACGTTAAATGTGCCTTCTTTTACTTCTACATAGCAAGGTTCTCCGTCTGTAACCATTATTTGGAAAACTTTTTCGAAACCTTCAAGTTCGCTTTTTAATTCTTCGATTTTTGAAGCCTTTTCTTCAAAAAGTTCCTTAAGTAGTTCATAGATGCTCATATTATATACCTCCCTTCCTATTTCACTTAATTTAAAACAAGCTTACATAAAAAATTTTAGGTATATTGTTGTTTTCGCTGGTAAAATTCATAAACTTTAGCTAGCGCATTAGCAGCCCTTATAATGGATGTAAATACTGGTATCTTGGCATTTAAAAACTGATTTTTGGCTTCTAACCATGCTTGTTCACAATAAGTTAAGGGAAGAACAACTAGAAAAGGCTTATCCGCAGCTAAATATTGACGTCCAGTTTCAACAAAAATTTTAATCATTTTTTTAACTATGCCGCGTTGACCGAAACTTTCTCTCAAAGTTAAAAAGTGAACTTGAAAATCAAAAATAAGAGCATCAATATATTCCATAACTTCCTGTAAAACAAACTCTACAGCATTAGGATCAAAAAAGGAACTAGCTAAATCAATAGGATTTTTAATATTCACACCAACTGGTTGAACTACTCTGTGAATTTTTTCTTGAACTTCTCGAGGCAACTCGGGAATATTAAAACCAAACTGTGCAGCTACATCTGTACAAACAACGCTAGAACCACCACTAATCGAAAGAATACCAATATTTCTACCCTCGGGCGGCGGAAGAAAAGAGAAAGCACAGAGAAGATCAATCATTTCCTCTAAACTATGAACACTTACAGCATTAGCCTGTTTAAAAACACTTTCCCATATCTGAGCAGAACCAGCCAAAGCACCTGTATGGGAAGCAACAGCTTTAGAACCCAGTTCAGTGATTCCACCTTTCCAAACAACAACAGGTTTTTCAACTGTTGTTTTCTTTAAAACAGACAATAGCTTACTACCGTTTTTTATTCCCTCAATATATAACCCGATAATTTTTGTCTCTTCGTCCCAACGAAGGTATTCTAAAAGATCAGTACTATCAAGATCAGCTGCATTTCCATAAGAGAAAACTTTCGAGAATTTCAGACCCCAAACAGCACCACAAATAACAACACCGATAGCATTTCCACCACTTTGAGAAATAAAACCTACATTTCCACTATCTTTCGGCAGGTCAGGTCTAAAACTTAATTTTCGTCTTGGAGCATAAACACCCATACAATTTGGTCCAAAAGCTTTAATCCCAGTTTTTTTAACAATCTCAGCAACTTTCTTCTCCAATAAAACTCCTTCTTTTGTACCTGTTTCAGAAAAACCAGATGAAAAAATAGTAACCAATTTAACATCCTTTTTAGCACAGTCTTCTAAAACTTTCGGGACAATTGGAGCAGGAACAGCAATTATAGCAAAATCCACATCTTGAGGAATATCTAAAATACTTGGATAACATTTAAGCCCTAAAACTTCTTTCTCCTTAGGATTTACTGGGAAAATTTTCCCTGGAAAACCGTATTCTAAAAAAGATCTAACCCAGTAAAATCCTCTCGTGCGAGAAGCCCCAATGATGGCAACGGATTTAGGTTTCAATAAATTATCAAAGCTCATGGGGTCGAACACTATAGTTCCCTCAACATCATTTGTTTTGTTGCATGAAATTTTAAGTTAAAGCTAAACTTAATGAAAGCAATTACAACAACTACAGCTAAAACTGTTATAAATACTTAAGTTTCACACAACACACTAACTTAAGCTTCAAGACTATATAAGAAATAGGTCATTGTTTATAGCAGTTTCATAGCTTCATAGAAGGCACATTACCGATAAAATAACATTACATGATGAATATCATACCTAACGCTTTCAATATTTCAGTTTGTTATAATAAATCACAATCTTAGAAGATTCCAAAATTCTCTAAACTCACATTGATGTAAAATTGAAAAGAAAATTAGATAGTTGTGTTTAAATTCTGGTTAGTAAATCAAGAATAATGACAGCAGCTGTTAAAAATGATAAAATTGAGATTGCTCTAAGTATGTAGAACTTTGCAACTTTCTTCTCATAATATCTTCTTGGACCAATATTAAGAAGGATAGGAGCAAGAAGAGAACCAATTAAAAGACCAAGAACGTTTTCAAGAGTAAGTAAAAATGATCCAAGAAACATTTGAGAATCTAACATTCCAATAGCTATACCAACAACCACAGAAGGAGGTAATACCGCAGCAGCTATAGCTATTCCAGCAAGAATTTCTGGTATATCCATTGCCATAGCCATAATCGCTGCAAATCCAAGCAAAATCGTCATAATAACATAAATTAAGCTTGGCTCACTTCTTAACATTATTTCAGACCCGGTTTCAAGAGGGAAAATAAATCGCAATAGAAAAGTAAGTAGAGCTGAGAAAGAGATTACTACCCCTACGAAAGATAATAGCTCGAGTAAAGCTTTTAACGAATCTTTTATTTTTCCAAGAGCAGAATTGATCGAAAAACTGTATATTGGTCCCAATATTGGTGACAATAACATTGCACCAATTATAATTGCTATGTTGTTTAAGAAAAGGCCTATTAGGGCTATTAAACCAGCAACTACGGTGAGAGTAAGTTTTGGAACATCTATTATTGTATATTTTTTTGCTTCCAATAGAAGCTTTTCTATCGGAGTTTGTGGCTTTATTTTTCCATTTCTATTCAGTTTCCCTCTTATCCGGTCAAATTTCGTCGATATAGCTGCCTCAACATTAGAAACAAGCATAATATTTTTTGAAAATCTGAAATCAATATTTTCCATTAATTCCTGAATTAGTTCATTAAGAATTTCATCAGGAACAAGCAAGTCAACATGATATATTTTACTCCCATCTGATTCCATTTCCTCAACATATTTTGGTAAATCTCTAGATTCGATAATACTTATTGCTTTTTTAAAGCTCCTTTCCAGCAAGTATAATTCTAATTTTTTCATTACTCTTCACCTTCCCAGTAACATTGGCAGAAGTTAGTGAACCCCTTACATTCAAGCAAACCACAAGGTATCAACTTAAACAAAAGAGAGCTACTGAGTGCCTCATCACTCTATATCACTAATTCATACTCCATGAGTCACCTTATTTGTAAACAAGTTTTTATTAAGCTTTTAAGTAACCTATTGTTCACATAATAATTTTTTAAGTGTTTCGCTTCAAAAATTTAGATTTACTAACCTTTTTTCGTTTAAAAAGACGTAAAAAAACTGTTTTCAATTTCAATAACCCATTTCAAAAATAAAGATTAAAAAGAAAGCATTTGTCTATTTCTTTTAAACAACGGAAGTAATACCTGTTTCTTCTATCGTTGCAGTTGCGTGGACAACCCCACCAACGTTATGCTCCGTGAGAAATATTGTTTTTCCCTTTTCAGCTTTACAATATATATCAATGTATAGTTTGTATGTTATGCCTTTTTGTAAAGTTACTGGTTCATCGAATCTTATTAAAATCGGTAAGGTTCTATTTGAAGTTATAAGTAGATTTCCTTCTTCATCGTATGCATTTATGTTTCTTGCATATAAATGAAGAGCTCTATAGGTACCCTCAGCAACGAAAAGATCATCGTAACCTTTAACAAATTCAAGACCATTAGCACTTAAATTCAACGATATACTTACATCCTGAGCCACGACAGCCTGCCCTGGTACATTTGAATGTTCACCCTCTCCTGCTGGTATCCAAACGAATCTCACAACTTCCATCAGAATGTAACTGTAATTTAACTGTACAGGATGTCCAGGTGGCGGTGGATCAATAAAATACACATCCACAACTGCTGCTCCAGCAATATAACCTTGAATATTTGATCCATAATATGTCCACGTTAAACCTAATGCCAATACTGCGAACAATACAGCTATTATAGTTCTCTCTTTTCGATTCAATTGTTTTCACCCCAAAACTTTAAATTTAACTTGATACAATTATGTTAAAATGAAAATATAATCTTTTAGTTACACTTTTATCGAAATCTAACATTCGACCCCAATCGAAGTACACAGGAAGGCCTCCTAAAATGTCAAAGAAAAACAAAGATGAATCGATTATATTTGAAGCAGCATCACACCCAGCTAGAAGAAAAATAATAAAATTAATCGGAGAAAAAGGAGGCGTCACATATAAAGATTTATCAAAACTCGGAATAGAAACCGGAACACTCTACTTCCATTTAAATTCCCTCATGAGCAAACCATATCCAATAATTCAACGAGACGAAAAGAAAAGATATATCTTAACACCTTTAGGAGAACTAACCTACAAATTAATAACAGAAACCGAAGACAAAATCGCATGGATCACAACTAAAGAAACCTCAAAAACATCTAAACTACCCGCAAATATAGGAAAACCCTAGGATTTAAACAAATTTTACAAACAATATATAAAACACCAAAAAGCTATATTCCCAATGCAATAACACTCTCAACACTATATGGCATCACCTCATTTTATTCAGAACAAACACCCTTAATCTTACTGATACTTCCCCGTAAATTGCCTTTGCTACAAACAATAGCCTTGGCAATACTCTCTTGGCTTACAATATTCGGCATTTCCGAAATGCTCTCCAGAGGAATCTATAAAAAAACGGAGAATACAACCAAACTCTTAGTAGGGTCAACCATTCCATTAATACCTCCCACAATAAGTATGGGACTAAACATCCTAGTCAAATCTTTTAACCTCCGATTTTTCCCAAGAACAACATTAGCTATATCAATATTCTTCCTTTTCTCAGAAGTATGGTCACTATGGACATTAACATACACGATAGGCTTAGCAAAAGACCTAAAACCTACCAAAGCAGCACTAATAGCACTAATAATAGGATACATAAATTTAACATTGCTACAACTCCTTAAATGACAGTAGAAATACGAAAAGGGTGAGAAAAAGACTTAAATCTGATAGAGTAATACTTTTTCTAAATTCAGTAATACTAATCTGGTGCCATGTAATGACTAAAATAACTATGATTGGTTATTAATTTAGACTATCTATTTTGAAGCTGTTAAAAAATGAATGAAGTTACATAAAATTTCATTACTAAAATCAGTGTTTTTATAGTATGAAGATTATTCTCTAAAAATGGAGAGATATTTATATGGATGAGAAAGAGCTTAAGAGATTTGTAAAACCTTACTATGAGTCTAAAGATATTATGCACAATTTTTCTCACGTTTTAAGAATATTGCGAGAAGCTGAAAAACTTGCTAAAAACTACGATATTGGCAAAGAACTTTTAACGTATGGAGCATATTTGCATGGAGTAGTGCCTAAACATGAAGAAGCAGCGAGACAATTTCTTAAAAAGCAGGGTTTGTCTGAGCAGAGAATCAACCAAATTATCCAAGTCGCATGGGAATCGCATAAAGAAGTTGAACCACAGCCCATTGAAGGAAAAATTCTACACGATGCGCATCTAATTGAAGGAGGAAAAACCTTCATGATCGTAAAATCTCTAATAACAGGAGCACTACGAGGACAAACCCTACAAGAAACAATAAAATACATCGAAAATAATCTGCTAGGCAAATTTCACTGCTATTTGCCAGAAGCAAAAAAGCTCTACAAGGAAAAAGAAATTTTTGCACGAGAATTCCTAAAAGAATTAAAGAAGCATCTTTGAATCTTATTTTCAGTTGTTTGCTCTAGATTGTAGTACATTATTATTTAAATTGTTCAGTTTTAGTATTTTAGTGCTGGTGAGTTGAAATGATGAAGGAGGTTATCAATTTCTACATTGATGAGATGAAAGACTCGACATTATACAAAGCTTTAGCAAAGATTGAAAAAGATGAGGACATAAAAAAAGAGTTGTTGAAGCTATCTTCAATGGAGAAGGGTCACGCAGATTTTTGGAAAACATTTCTCCTAAGTAGAGGAGTTAAAGTTAAAGAATACAAACCCAGTTTCATTATAGGGTTATATAGGGTTCTTCGGAAAATTTTTGGTCTTGCTTTTACCTCAAAAGTTATGGAAATGGGTGAAGCGAAAGCAATTAGAAAATACTATGAATTTTACCAGAAAGCTGATATATCTGAAGAAGAAAAGAAGCAAATAGAGAAAATAATCGAAGACGAACTGTTACATGAAGATGTTTTCCATAAAATGAGTAGTAGCGAAAAAATAGAACATATACGAGATGTTTTCCTCGGAATGAACGATGGCCTCGTAGAGATACTGGCAACAGTTGCAGGACTAACTGGAGCATACAGCGGAAACCCCTACATTGTAGGAATTATAGGGAGCATAGTAGGTATTTCAGGTATGCTTTCAATGGTTATAGGAACTTACATATCTGTAAAGAATCAAAGACAGGTAAAAGAACAGAAAATATTTGAGAATAGGGTTTTACATGAACTTTTAAACCAAAAAATGGGTATAGAAGAGACTTTAGAGAATCCTTTAAAAGCTGCATATTATACAGGGCTCTTCTATCTTCTCGGAACAATCCTAACAGTATTCCCCTTCTTCCTAGGGTTAAACAGCACATCCGCTCTTTTAACATCCGCTACTGCAGCTATCATTGCATGGATTATTTCAGGTTTCATAGTAGCGTTAACCAGCGGCTTAAGTGCCACAAGAAAGATATTAGAAATGCTTATAACAGGCCTAGGAGCTGCGACCATAACCTACACAATAGGTTCGCTTATATCATCTATCTTAGGAATAAGCCTCCTATAACAAGTATCAAACTCATCTAACAATTTCCACAACCATTTATATTTAAATATTTGTGTAAAATAGTGTTTTAAAGCTAATATTGCATTTTTAGAAATCTTAAAAATCAGTTAATTCTATCAAAGGTAAATAGTTATAATTATCATTGTAATATATAGTCATAGACTTTGAATAGTTTAATATCAATTGGAGCTGGTTAAATGTCTAGTGTTTCTACCCTTTTATTATCTTTAAAAAAGAACAAAGCAACCTTAACAGAGTTAAAAGAAGCTTTTAACCGCAGTATTGACATGATTAGCCGAGACCTAGATTCGTTAACTGAGCGATTAGAACGGTTAAAAAATAAACTCGAAGAAAGACAAAGCATCGAAGAAGAAAAAGAAAAAACAGTATCAGAATTAGAAGCCGCCGTTTCTAATTTAGAAAGAGAAAAAACACAAACAGAAACCAAGCTTTCAACACTTAAAGAAACCGAATCCCAGCTCAATGAACAACTAAAGGAACTAGAAAGCGAATTAATCAAAGTTCAAGATAATATAACCAAAATGAAAGATAGTATTTCCAAGCTTACCCAAGCTTGCAAAGAAAAAGAAGATGAAATCACCAGATTAGAAAAGCAAATTGAGGACATAAAGAAAGAACATGATAAGGCTATAGCTTCTTTAAGATCATCATACGAAAAAGAATCAAATAGACTAAACGAATTAAAAGCAAAATATTCTGCCCTGAAATTTTTGATAAAGAAAAACATTTTGGAAATACCAGAACTCAAAGTAATTCAAGTAATAAAAGATCAAAAAACTACAACCATCAGCTTCATAGAGAAAAGCACCTCACTAAAAACATCATTCATTCAACACGTTGTTAAAGGATTAGCTGACAGAGGAGTTATAGAATATAATGCAAGTACAGGCGAAATAAAGACTTTGAGAGAAATTGAAATTTAATTTAAGAATGGAGGTTCCAATAATGTCTGAAACATCTGGTATTAGGGATTTACTGAAAAAGATTGAAGAAGAAACATCAGGATTTAAAGAATCTATCGTTTCTAAACTCGAATCAATAATTGAAGAAGTAAAAATATCAAATAAAGCAGTAGAGGATGTTGAAAAAGAAATAGAAACTACTGAAACTCGAATCAAAAAATATGATGAGCAAATTACTGAATTAAAAGAGAAGAAATCCAATCTCGAACAAGCAGTTAAAAATCTTAAAGCAAATGTTGAAGAGACGAATAATAAAATAATAGAACTTAAAGACAAAATATCTAATATCAAAACTAAGCTGGAAGAAGCAAATGAAGAACTTGCACAATTAAAGAACGAAAACGAAAAGAAAAAAGAAGAATTAGAAGAATTAAATGAAAAAGTAAGGCAACTTGAAGAAGAAGTTACCCGTATTAAGAAAGCTAATGAGGAAGAATTCGCAGAAAAAAGTACTGGCCTCAACAAAATAAGAGAAGAGCTAAGTAGTTTAGTAAAAGAAAATGCTGTAGTCGACTTCATATTAGCTGAGGGAAGTTACACCACCCCAGAAGTAGAAATTCTTACAATACTATTTCAAACAAAAGTATCAAGCATAGAAGAAATAAAAAGAGGAGTTAAAGTTCCCCCAGTAATGACCGTAAGAACCATAAAGAAACTAGCTGAAATGAAAATCTTAAGCTACGACGAATCAACAGGACAAATAAAACTTCTACTTTAACAAACAACACAGAATTTACCTCTTCAACGCGAACAACCGTTAACCTCAACTTTTTATTCTACATTTATTATCCTTTAAACGAGTAAAATGAGTCGTCATCAATACTTTCTTATTTTTTAGTTAGAGGATATCTACTTTTATTATGGGACATCTGTCGTTATAGCTCTTGTTTGGATTGAGTGGAGCTAAAATTTGGTTTCACCTTACGTGGCAGATTCGTAGCAATATTTAGTAACATCGGGTTATAGTGAATAAAATTTATATATATTCCAACGACTAAAAGAGCCTAAATTGCTGGTTGAGGGAAGGTTTTGAAAACAAACAAAAGCCATATAATTATTGCTTTGTTGATTGCTATTTTGCTTCTATCTTCGGCGCTTCCCATATTGTCAGTGTCATCTCAACTTATCCTAAAAAATTGACTAATAGTAACGTATCAACACCGTTCAAAACGTTCGGTTCAACCAGCTCCGTGGAACACGTTTCTTTTAGAAATGTAACTTTTACTGATATCGTAACAATAGGCAACAACTCTATCGTAAGAATTACAGACTCTAACATAACTTCAGATACCATATATGTCTATGATTGCGCAGAGCTCATATTGGAGAATGTAAGTGCACCGTATGGTACAACCATAAAGCTATACGACAATACAACCCTGATACTTAAAAACTCTAACATAAGCGTGCCTTACATGTACTTTTACGTTTATGACCACGCCAAAATTTACATCATAAACAGTTTTCTAAATAAATCAAACATATATGCAAATGACTTTTCTGAAACATACATCTACAATGCAGCAATAAACTATATGTATTTCCACGATAATTCTACAGCCTATTTAACGAATGTCACACTTTACTTCCATACCTACCTTTATGATAACAGTAGCATAACCGTGGAACACGCAACGTTCGACGGATACTGGTATTTCCGTGACAACAGTAGTGGAATTTTGTGTAACGTAGCCGGAACTAGTGTCGCAGATATACGCCTATATGATTATTCTAACGTCATCATAGAGAACTCTACCCTTGATGATCTTTCATTAATAGGCTACTCAACAGTCACTATAATTAACTGTGTTCTCAATGATATCTACATTAACCAGGCTGATCAGTCCTATTATCATTATGGCGGGTATCGTAGTGTACCACATATTTACAATTCTACATTCGATATTTTACGGTGTTATAGCGAACTTAAAACCTATCTGACAAACGTCAGAGGAAACACTGTTTGCCGCGGTTTCATAATAGAGGGTACTGGAAACGTTAGCGGGAGTACGGTGTACATGTCTTCTGGAACATTCGAATACAATGTTGTAAATGATACTTCTTCAAGAATAACAGATTTCAACAATGCAACATACTTCACGTTTAAAAACTCTAATTTCCATATGGAAAACATTGCAGCAGAAAGAATTGCAGCATATAACTCTTGTCTTCAAATACATGGTGGAGCTATAACCGTAAGAACCTACGGATACAACTCTACGTTCAACATTTATGGAACTACTCTTCCATATTACGTGGAATTTGAAAAAAGTACAGCAGTTTTAAATGCAACAACTGGATGCATAGAACTGTTAGTTGAGTATAGTAATATCACTGCTGTTAACTCAACAAGTTTTTTGGGTCTACGTATAAAACATTCAGCCTTGTTAATAGTTAATTCAACTGTTTTTCTTTTCGCATACAATAATAGTCAGGTGTACTTTGATTTTTCAGGAGCAGAAGGCATATTTGCCTACGATTACTCGAAAATCTACATCAACTCTTCTTCTACAGGGTTAATGTGTTCAGATAACGCTTATGTATCTGTGTTTAACTCGACTGTTTACACCACTTTACTTCAAGGAAACAGCACTGTTTATGCAGATAAAACAAAGTTCATATGCGAAATTAGTGTTTGGGATAACGCTAACATTACAGTTATAAATTCAAATATATCCGAAAGCTATTCAACAATAGTTACACTGACGAATAATAGTTATGCGTTGTTCAAAAACGTGAGATTCACAAGTACTGATTGTGATGCAATTATTCAAGCAAACGACAGTTCAGAAGTAATTTTTGAAAATGTGTTTATCGAGGCGGACGGTGACTATTTTGAATTTACATTATGGGGTAACGCTCAACTTAAAATTATAAACTCGAAGATAAACACTACTTCAACCATTCTGGGAATCGGCTTGGTTCTTGACAACGCTATGGTTTACATAAATGTTACCCAGATCTTTAGAGATACTTCGACTCTCTCCATAGAGTTACGAAATACTACTACTTTAACTACGTTTAACGTAAGTTCTTTTGCTGTTCTTCTTTGTGATTCAGCTAAATCTTTCATGTATAACAGTAATGTTACAAGGATAGTTGCCATGGAACATGCTTACTTTGAAGCTATTAGCAGACGTGGTTTCGACAGTTCGACTACCATTGAAATGTATGATAATTCCGTTGGAAAAATTGTAAACCACAGCATATATTCACTTTACCAGAGTGAATTAACTCAATTTTACCTAGAAAACGTTTATGCGAACTTTTCTGGCAGTTTCATTTACTTAGAGGAACAAGCTAGGTTGACAGCGTTAAACCTAACTGCAGCGGGAATCACCACAGATTTCTTAGTTAATCTATCAAACATGGGCTACGTTAATCTCACAAATTCAAAAATCGGGAAAATAACAGAAGAAATATCAATATATCACTACGGTAACACAACTATCAATGGAAAACGATACATTGCTGAAGCTACAGTTGACATATTTAATCACACAATCTTGCAACGCACGACCGTAAATGAAAAGGAAAGTGCACTGAACATTGAAGAGTTCATCAATGCTGTTATCGGAAACATCACATACACACACGTCTCAGTAAAGCGTCTAGTTGACACCCAGGCACCAATAGTATCTGTAACTCCTCCTTCAACGGAATTTGAAAAAGGAATGATAGTAGAAGACATGAAATGGACAATATTGGAAGAACATCCAGACGTCTATGAACTGGAGAAAAACGGCACAATAATTATGAACGGTACATATAATAGTGGAGAAGCAATCTCACTAAATATTTCTGCTTTTGATCCAGGGTTCTGGACATTAAAACTTACAGCTAAAGATAGAGCTGGATATAGTACAACTATATTGTCAAATGTTACGGTTTATCCAAGTGAACCTCCGATATTCACAGTCAAACCACCAAGAACATACGAGATGACTGAAGGAAGCACTGGAAACATTCTTAACTGGACTGCAACAGACCGATTCCCAGCAAACTATGAAATCTACGTTGACAATGAATTAAAAGCAGCAGGAACTTGGACAAGTGGCGTAAAAATAGAATATAACATTGACAATTTAACCGAAGGGAACCACGCAGTAAAAATAGTAGTTTACGACCTTGCAGGAAACTCCGCTGAAGACACGGTTTCAGTCATTGTAAAACCCGCTGTAGGCTTTCCATGGACATATATTCCCATAATTGTTGGAGTAACCGCTACTGCAGTGATCATAGTTATCGTCATCAAGAAGCATAAATAAACTAAACCCCTTTTTATTTTGTTTTGAAGATACCTAGAAACTCTAATTATTCCATATTTTGAAGTGTTGATTTCTTTATTTCTGGAATATATCTTTTCATCAGCAGTGACCATGAAGTTACTGAAACTGAGCTCATTGCCATGGCTATTCCAGCTAACGCTGGGTATAAAAGGCCCGCTACTGCAACCGGAATTAAAACAGTGTTGTAGACAAATGCCCAAAAGAGGTTTTGCTTTACCTGCCTAATTGTTCTCTTACTAAGTTGAATAGCTGCTACAACATCTCTCAAGTCATCTCTAACCAAAATAATGTCTCCAGCTTCAATCGCGATATCTGTTCCACTCCCTATAGCAAATCCTACATCAGCTTGAGTTAAAGCTGGAGCATCATTCACACCGTCTCCAACCATACCAACAATGTAACCTTCTTTCTGAAGCTTCTTTAACTCTTTAGCCTTGTCACCAGGTAAAACGTTTGCTAACACTCTATCAATACCAAGTTGGGCAGCAATTGCTTTAGCTGTTCTTTCATTATCTCCAGTTATCATCCCAATCTTTACTTTCATCTTTCTGAGTTCTTCTAATGCTATTTTCGCCTCTCTTCTAGGAACATCCATGATTCCTATTAAACCTATTATCTCATTGTTCACCGAAACACCTACAACTGTTTTTCCTTGTTTCATTAGTTTTTCAGCTTCTTTTTCAGCTCCATTGAATTTAACTCCTTTCTCCTTCAACAATCTCATACTTCCAACCAATATTTCCAAACCGTTGTATATCGCTTTAACTCCTTTTCCAGGAATAGATATAAAGTCCTCCGGATCTTCAATTTTCAAATCCTCTCTTAATGCTTTTTCGACAATAGCTTTAGCAAGAGGATGCTCTGAATTCTTTTCAGCTATTGCAGCTAATCTAAGAGCTTCTTTCCCTAAATCTCCATTTCCATCAGCTAACACCTCAACCGGCTTTAAACCAACTACATCCGTAACTTCTGGACTACCTTTGGTCAGTGTGCCTGTTTTATCGAAAACAACGATATCTAGTTTTCCAGCCAGTTCTAATGCTTCCCCACTTTTAATCAAAATTCCATACTCAGCTCCTTTACCCATTCCAACCATTATGGCAGTTGGGGTAGCTAATCCTAGGGCACATGGACATGCCACAACTAGAACAGCAACCATATTCAATATGGCCCTTGCTGCTCCAATGTGAAACCCAAAATACCACAGTACGAAAGTTAAGATTGAGATTGATATAACTGTAAAGGTGAAATATCCCGCTACCTTATCAACTATTTTTTGAATTGGTGGTTTCATACTTATAGCTTCTTCAACAAGCTTAACTACTTGAGCTAAGAAAGTATCACTTCCAACTTTTGTAGCTCTAATCTTTAAAACTCCTTCTCTATTTACTGTTCCACCTATAACCTCATCTCCAGGTTTTTTCTCAACTGGAATGGATTCTCCCGTAACCATCGATTCATCCACAGCAGAGTGACCTTCTATAACTACTCCATCTGTAGCTATTTTTTCTCCTGGTCTAACAATCATTATATCTCCTACTTGTATTAATTCAGCTGGTATTTCCTCTTCAACACCATCTTTTAGAAGTCTTGCTCTTTTCGGCCTTATTTCTAAAAGTTTTTTGATAACAGCAGATGTTTTGCCTTTAGTTTTAGTTTCTAGATATTTTCCAAGTAGCACAAATGAAATGACTATTGCTGAACTATCGTAGTAGATGTTTCTCCACACAGGTGTGGGGAAAGTATACCACGCGCTTAAGAGGAATGCAGCTGTTGTACCAATTGAAACTAATGTGTCCATGTTTGCTGTTTTCATTTTAGCTGCCCTAAAAGCTCCTTGATAAAATCTCCAGCCAACACCAAACTGAACTGTTGCTGTTAAAACAAATATAAGGTATCCTGCTAGAGGTGTTCCAGCTAAGGGGAGAAAGCTAAATATTTCTGGATAAGCATAAAGAACCACTGGAACCGATAGGATTAAGCCTATAATGGCTAGGCGTTTTAATTTTTTAGCTTCAATTTCTTCAACAGATAATGCAAATTCTTCATGAATAACATCTAACCCGTAATCGGTAATAATTTTCTTTATATCGCTAAGAGAAATTAAAGCAGGATTATACTCTAAAAACACTTGACCGTTCACATAATTAACAGAAACATTTCTTACTCCCTCAACTTTCCTAAGGGCTTCTTCTAGCTTGTTAGCATCAATTTGATCTCTTAAACCTCCCACTTGAATCGTAACTTTTTCATATACAACATAATAACCAGTCTCTTCAATAGCTTCTTCAATTTTCTTAAGATCGACCTTTTTTGGGTCAAAAACTACCGTAGCTTTTTCCGATGCAAAACTAACCTCTGCTTTTTCAACGCCATACAGGTTTTTTAAATTCTTTTCTATTGTTAAAGCACATCCAGCACAATGCATACCTCCTATTTTCAAGGAAATTATCCTTTTTTCTTCCTCAGACATTTTATCACCTCCATAAAAAATGAAAGAGAAGGTTTATCCACAACAGTGATGACGTCCACTGGTTTTTACGTATTTACCTGGATTTTCGTCGAATGCTTTTTTGCAATGTTCACTACAGAAATAGTACACTTTACCCATGTACTCTGACTTATACATTGCAGTCTTTTCATCTACTTCCATTCCGCAAATAGGATCTTTAGCCAAAACTATCACCTCACATATCTTTACGTGTAGCTTAATATGAAGTTTTTTGTTTTCAAATTGAAAAGAAAGAAATTTGGAGGAAAATAAAACAAGTAATCATAGTAATATTAATGTAAAAGGTAAAAAAGTAAATTTGACCACCATATACAAGACTGTTCATTTCGTGTTGTTGAATGTATTCATAAGTTACAAGTGACAGCACATTGACCGGTTTTTCATTAAGCTTCTATCAATCATAAACCCTACTATAAATCCTGCTAATGGAGCAATGAAAGTCCATGGCCACCCAAGCATATAACCAATCATAAGACCGAGAATGATACCTAAGCAACAGAGCATTGCAACAACCTCAATATGCTCTCAAAGGCACAATATATATCTATTATTGTTTCCAATTTGGAAAGAAACCAAATATAGCATAAAATTTAATTTTTACATAAAAGACGGATAGAAGTACAGCGAACTTTAAGGGGAAATTAAATGGACGCTAATGAACATATAATTAAGTTTACCACAAAAAACTGGTTAGGTGTTGGAATATTACTTGTTATTTTGGGATTTTTAGGAATCGTTCAATATACGCTTATGGCAAAATTAGGAATCTTTTCTACTTCCTCACTGGAAATAAAAATAAGCTCAGAAGATCCAAGTACAATTATAGCTTTAATAGCATTACTAGGAGTTCTTCTTATCCATGAGCTAATCCATTTTTCCATAACGAAAAGATGGGATAGAAACGCAAAAATTATCCTACTCGGACCAAAACTTTATAAAATCAGATTCCCAACCAGTTTCCTTCTAATATATAATGGAATTACAATAATCCAATACATTATCATAGCCCTATCCCCGCAAATACTTTCAATAATGTTCCTGCTGTTAATAATAATGCCTATAAGTGAGGCATTAAAGAATTCGATTTATATAATTTATTTTTTCCACTTAATTTCTTCAGCAGGAGACTTTTACGGTGTGCTGTTTGTAATTTACAAATTTAGATTCAAACCCGTAAAACTTAGCTGTCTAACAAAAGATAATGAGTTTATTGGAGTAAAAGTAGAACCTCTATAAGAAATTTACATTATGAAGGGTTATGTCTAAAGTATATTGGTAGATAAGTTTTTAACACGTAAAATCTATCAGAAAGCTGTTTGAAGCTAAGAAACTTTATTTAATCGTTTTCAGACAATTCGTTGTGTATATGTCTTTCTATTTTTATATCAATAAGTAGCCCTAATATAAGACCTATTAATGGAAGAATAATCACCCATGGTCCCCCAATCATGTAACCAGCTATAAAACCCAGAAATACACCTAGGCACCAAATACCACATCTTATCAGCTCAAATCCCCCGGAGTTTTCAAAATTAAATATGCATAGTATATTTATCACATAATTTTAATTTTCATTTAATTTTTATATCTATTTTTCATCTTTATCAGTACCCAGAAATGTTGGTGGTTATAATTGTAAATATCCTGAAATACGGGGAATTACGATATTATTTGATGTTAAACTATTAAGATTGTTTCTTTTTTCGTTCTAAGGCATGTATTCTTTCTTTAAACTCTCTAAGACATATTGGGCAGCAGAAATAAAACCTTCTATTATATAAAGTGTATGTGTAAGGTTCATCTGTGATTTCCTTCCCACAATAGTCACATTTCAGTTTTAAACCTAACTTGGGCGCATATTCTGTTTTTTTCACAGTTTTCAGAACAATGTTTGTTTCAAAAGGAATGTTTAGGTCTACAAATTTCTTCAACATGTCTCTAAGCATCTTTATATTAGGAATTACCGCCTTACAAATAACATTTTTTTCTCCACTAGTAACATATATCTCGGAAATTACATCCATTTTTTCCAATTCCTCTACCAACTGCTCAGTATTAGGTGCCTTAAACCCAATTAAAACTTGAACACCTTGTTCCATTAATTTTTCATCCAAAATAACAGTAAATTTTTTGATTATTCCATTTTCAATCAACTTCTTTATTCTTTGCCTCACTGTAACTCTGCTTAATCCCAATTCACGAGAAATATCTGAGATAGAGGCACGCGCATTTTCTTGAAGAATTTTTAAAATTTCATAGTCAATTTCAGTTAAATTCACACCCATCTTTATACACCTAAAACATCACAAATATTTGGAGACTTAAAGAATATTTACTTCTAACATATCTTGCATACGATATGATAATTAAAAATAGTAGTTGTTTAAGTTTATATGTTACTCTTGTTTTCGATAGACTATTATTGTGAGTGGAAGAGCTATAGCAAGATATAACCCGTGAACTATGATTCTTGTCCATTCAGCTTTTACAGTGTAGCCAAACATTACAGCAAATATAGATCCAATAAGACCCTTATGATGTAAAGGACTATCACTTGATATATTCAGAACATAAGCATTCTCAGCTAGCCAACCAAGATTAATTCCACTTAATTTCAAGTATTCCATGAGCTCATGTGTACCGTACCCTGCTAAACCACCAGCAAGAAGAATCAACAGTACGCTTGTGAAATAGAAGAATTTACGGATGCTTATTTTTATTCCAGTCACAAATATAGCATAAGCAAATATAATCGAAGTTATTGATCCGAGAATCATTCCAACAATAGTGCCTACTGTATCATTGAGTAGGAAAGGCATTAGGAAAAGAACTGTTTCAACACCCTCCCGAAACACGACTACGAACGAAATTGATATTAGTCCAAAAGCCGTTGAACGCGTGGTTACAGCTTCAATACGTTGTTCAATTTCCTTCTTAATATATTTTCCTTTAGCAGCCATCCAATATATCATTGAAGAAAGTACAACAACTGCTATAAACGCCGTTATGGCCTCAAACAATACTTGAAGTGTTTTTGGAAGAGTTCCATATACAAACCAGACAAATACACCTAAAATTATGCTTAAAAATAGTGATAGATAAACCCCATACCACACATAACGAGAAAATGATTTTCTACCAGTTCTAGCTAGGTATGCTAATATTATTGAAATTATAAGAATAGCTTCAAAGGTTTCTCTAAACGTTATTAAGTATTGACCGAGCATAGATCCTCAACACGTTAAATATCTTCTTATCAACATACTTATATAACACTGTTATATAAGTATTTCTCACACAACAACACAAAAAGAGGACTAATTCCACAGAAATAAAAAATAAAGTTGAATAAGTTTCAAACTTCTATTAACTCTTTAAGAAGAGGGCCAAGAAACTGTCTAACACTTTCAGCTAGCTTTTCTGCCTGTATTAATGTAATACAACAGGTTTCTCCTTCTCTGCAACATGATATAGCCACTAGTTTATCTCCAGCCTTTAGACCGAGTTTTTCTCTTAAATCTTTAGGTAATAGAATTTGTCCTCTATCATCAAGAGTTAGTACGGCTTCAACAGCGCAACGAGGTCTACTGGTACCCGTTGAGGAACAACAATCTTTATCTTCTTTCCGCACCACTTAACACCTCTATTATAAATATGAAAAATGGGAATATATAAAATTTTCTGATTATACAGAATTTTCTGAAAAATAAAAAGTGTTGTATCGTATGGTGAGAGATCCGAAATTTTAATTTCAACATACATAATTAGTATTCGTTATTAAATTGTAATTTTAGGCGTTGTTTTACGGGGGAGAAAAGATTTTACAATGGAGATTAAGAACAACTGAAGATGATAAAAGAACCATAAGATAAATTCGCCTCTTCTTACATGTAGGCAAGACATCCACAAAATAAGAATGCCAGTAAGAACTGGAAATACCAATCAACTCTATTTCCTCTATCAAAACCGTTAAAAATTCATTATTTTAAATCTACTTAAGAAATATTGAAATTCTTTAGGGTGGGGAGACTTTGAAGAAGCGGGTGTTGACCTTCGTACTTTCGGTTCGATACTTACAGTACTTTCTGGCTTCTTTTATCAGTCCCAGCCATACAAATTAGTAAGAAAATCAATGACAAGTATAAATTGAACTAATAAAGAAAAATCGGAAGTCACCTTTAAAAGTGCATGGAAAAGTAGTATATAATCTTAAAAACTATATATCTATATCTATATGTAGAGGTGTTCAAGATGGCTCGGACAATTGCTATTTCTGATGAAGTGTATGAGATGTTAAAGAAGTTGAAGTTACCAGGAGAAAGTTTTAGCGATGTTATTAAAAGGTTGATAAAGCGTGGCGGACGTCTTTCTGATATTGCTGGCTCTGGAACTGTAACGAAAGAAGGGTGGGAAGAACTGAAGAAGTTGAGAGAAAAGAGGGAAAGATTAGATGAGGAAAGGAAAAAGATGTTAATGGAAACTTTACGGTGATAAAAATGTACCTATTTGACACTGATTTCATTATTAATTTGGTAAGAGGGGACAAGAGTGCTGTAAGGTTTGCAAAGAAAGTTGATGAAGAAATGGCCTTTCGTGCAATATCGGTTGTTTCTGCACATGAATACCTTCTGGGAGTCTATTTCTCTCATTGGAAAAATCCAGAAAGACTGTCAGAAATGCTTGTAAAAGCCGAATCAGAACTAATGAGATTTGAAATTATCCCATATACCTATGAAATAGCGAAAAAATCAGCTGAAATAGACGCTCATCTAACAAAATCAGGTCAAACAATAAGTTTAGCAGATATAATAATTGCGGCAACAGCAATAGTTCACAATTTACAGCTCGTTACGAGAAATGTAAGACATTTCTCTCGAATTTCAAACTTAAAAATAAAAACTTACTAACAAAACACATTTTCCAGATATACATATATAACTGGACATTTTCGAGCGGATGTTTACTAACCTTGTATAGGAAATATTGGAACCAAATTTATAGGAAACCTGCTGAAAAGCTTTTATTTTTTATTGCAAACTTCTTAGCGCATGTAGATAGTAGTTTTCTCGTTCCCCCCGCTTCACTCACTACCTTTAACATCAAATCTACATCAATTATACGTGCACCCATAATGGCAGTTATTCCTCTTTTAAAGAGAGGATCAGGGACAACAGATGCTGTTGGGCCTAACAATATGAATTCTCTTGCATTTTTACCTAGTTCTAAGAGTCTATCTAATGTTTTGTTTACAAGAGTGCTACCCGTAGCGATTACGACATCTGCCTCAGGTACAATATATTCTGCTGCAAAATCAGGAAGAATCTCCACGTTTTCCATTTTCAAGAGGTTTCTTTCAAGTACTATTAACTTATTGGTTTTTTCAAGAATAGAAGGAATAAGTGGCTTAAAAAGCCCAATCATAACAACCTCATCATCCTTTTCCACTAGATCAACGACGTCTACATTTAAGAAATTGTATTTATCCGCTTCTTTTTCAAACACTATGCTTGATGCTGCATTTAATGTAGCAACCCCGATAGATGCCTCCAAGAGATTCCAAGAAGATGCAAATTTAACTGCTTCCCTAAGCGACCTACCACTAATACTTCCTTTTATTGAGAGACATATTTCATGTAGAGATGTCACGGTTTCCTCAATAAGTGTATACGCGACTCCACCGTGTCCAGATGATAATTTTACCCCCGTGTATAGAAGTCCAATACGTACATCCTCTAAAAGCACATTATCAAATAAGGAATCTCCCAGCTTCCTCAAAAGAAAATTCGCTATTTCTTCAACAATGGGTGTTAACATGACTTCCCCCTTATAACTAATATTTACAGGTAATTTTCATTTAATCTAGGTTAAATTATGTTTCCTTAAAGTATTGTTGATAATGTTCTTCTAAAGCTAGTATAAGTTCTCCATAAGATTCAAGTAAATGGCTTTTCTCATGTTCAGCCTTACTCATCGTCTCCAATGCGTCACTAAACGCCTGTATCGCCTCAAATCTAAGCTTTAACAATTCTTTGAATTGCTCAGGTCCTGGTTTAACTCCCACTTTCTCAATAGCGTCATTTAACCTTGCAAATTTCGTTATACAGTCTTTTAACGCCTCAATACCTTCTTTTTCATACTTTAAAAATTCGTTAAGTCTAACTTCTAGTTTTCGAATTTCCTTGGCCAATTTTTCTGGCATAATATCACCTAACTATAAATGATAATGGAACATTATTTTAAATCAATTTTAGGTCAAACATTGAGAATTAAAATATAATTGTTGTAGGGAATTGTGTTAAATGTGTTCGTGATGTCCGTGTCTATGCATTTTACAAGCATTTTTATCTGTTGCCTCTTGAAGTTTTCCGGCCTTCCATGCTTCAATAACTTCTCTCACAGTTCCTGTCGCACCAACGTAGACTTCAATTCCAAACTGTTCAAACATTTTAATCGCTCTCGGGCCAATACCTGAACAAAGCATCACATCCACACCATGTTCCCTCATTATCTCCGGCGGATACCCGCTTCCACCCATATGCATACTTGTATTCGGAATAACTTTGACCTCCCCTGTTTTTAAATTAAAAATTGTGAATGTTGGAGCTCTTCCAAAATGATCACTAACATAATCATTTAAACCTCCATGTCCAAGTGTTGGGACACAAACCCTTATATTCTCACTTTCTTTCTTGATATTTGATTTTTTCATCGTTTCAAGCAGTTTTTTCCTTTTTATTCTTTCAAGTTCAAAATTTTTCATATATTTCTACCTCCATTCTTGTTCACATATTTTTAGGCACCTAAGGCTGATTTCCAATAAGGATTACCCACGATGCAAAAAATGATGTAGGGGATAATAGAGTGGTTAAAGATCATTTTTAGGGAAACCTAACTTCCAATTGCGTATTTTACGTTTAACAATTTATGTGTATATGCATTAAAATATTTCGTACTCTAATTAGGATAAGATGTTAAAAATTGAAACTTAAAATTAAAATTTCATAATCTAGGATCTTTAAATTTCATTTTAATGATTAAAAGCTAATACGATATAGTAAATTGACTTTATAAATTGTTATTTCTAACATGTTACTCTATCGACGATTCTTTCAACATTCCAGGTTTATATCTTGCCCAAAAAAAGATACTCAGAATAAACAATGAGAACTGTAAACATTACCTTGAGGCATTAGATAAAATAAGGGTATGTCCTTTCCTTAAAAGACAAATTGCATTTCCTAGCAGTTACATCTATATATGCGAGGCCTCTAAGTATGTGCATGTTTCATTCTCAAAGATAAACGAAGTACAACTCTCCAAGCATTATAGAAAGAAAAATAGAAAAATTAGTAAAATAAAACAAATAAACTTTGAAATGTTTGATTAGTTGATCTTATTTCTATATTTAGAATGGAGTTAAGGTTTAATGGTTTAGTTGCATAATATTTAGCTAAGAGGGGGTGATGTTAAATTGGGTTATTATATGAAGTTACTAGTAGATTCGGCTTTTTCAGTCTTGTACTTTGTTATTTCCCGCAAAATTGGCAAAAATTATGGGAGATGTTTTAAACTTAAAAATGGGAGGCTATGCGGAGTAATCATGTGTGAAAATTATATCCCCAGTTTTATAGGGTTGGCTTCAATAGCCTTTATATTAAGGGAGGAAGAGAACAACAAGACAGTTTTAGAAATATTTTCATATGGTGGCATAATTCCAAGACATTTCGGTATGTTTTCAAGCCGTTTCAGCGTAGTTTCAGGCAATCTAATTTATCAACAACATAAACAACGTGTTCATAATGTCTCTAAAATGCTGAAAAATCTTGGATTTAAATATGAAATATTAGAGGAAATTCGTGACTTTACTTCTCAAAGTATTTCTTCTGAACTTGAAAAACTAATTTTAGAAAAGGGAGAGCTAACTTTCGAGAAGAAAAGGTTAGAGAATATAGAATTGAAGAAAGAAATCGTGGAGAGACGTGAACCTGTTCAATTTCTACCAGAAAAGATGAGGAGTTTAGCTCCTTGCCCTTTCCTAGAAATTTCACCAGAGTTTTCAGATATTTATATTTGCGGCGTTTCAAAACATGTTTATGTTACTCAAAGCTCTCTAAGCGAAAAAGAGGCTATAGATAGATGTACTGGAAATCATTACACGGGCTGTAAAAATTATCTTGAAGCATTAAATAAATTGAAAATGTGTCCTTTTCCTAAACGACGGGTTGTACTTCCTGGTAGGTACATTTACATCTGTGAGACCTCAAAATATGTACAAGTTCCATTTTCAAAGCTAGATGAAGAAGATTTGCTAAGATACTGTGTTGAAAATAGATACTATGATTGCACCTACTACTTAAACACATTAAACATAATAGAAAAAAGAATAAAGGAAATAGAGAAGAAAATAGCAGAAAAGTAGAATTTTGAAAAAAGCAAGTGCAACTTTATATACGTGTATGTTTGATCGCTTTTATCAAAATGACTGGAGGTAAAGCTCTCCCCATTTCTTAATCATTTTAATAGCTTCATCGTAATCTTTTTGTGCTTTGAGAAATTAAGGGAATTCAACATAAGACATGTTAGGCTTAGTGTTTTATCGGAAACATAGCCGCTGTAAAATTTTATGAAAAGCATGAATTCAAAATTTGTCGACATGACATGTTAAAAAGTATTTGAGTTTAGATAAATTTATCACAGCTAGCTTTAACTCACATTTGTTGTTAATATTTGAAAAGAAATTTATTAGTGGAAATTTGTTAGGTCTGGTGATTTTATGAAGATAATTCCCGAGGAATTTATTAATTGTATTTTTGTTAAGCGTAGAGAACTTATTGAGAAAATGCTTAGTGGCAAGGTTGGAGAACACGAAGCTTATCTTGGGCTTTTGAAACATACACCTGCTATTACAACCTATGGTAGTGCTGGTCTAAACGCCAGCGTGAAAGGAATAGTTTTATACATAAAGAAAAATATCTTAAAGAAACTATTCAAACTTTACGAAAATACATGAAAGAGAAGCGGAATCAAATAGAGGCTTTAAATTTTCTCCTAGAACACATATATCAGCGAGATAAAATCGATTTTACAGAGTTAACATCAATTGAGTTGGCACGTAAACATACATGGACTAATGTTAACGAAAACCCCATTGCAACCATAATTTTCTACTATCCTCCAATGATAAGTTACGAAGTACGTTGCAACGTTAAAATACACTTAAACGATGAGATACATGAACCTATATCACGGAGGAAAACCACAAAGCAACAAATGGAATGAAAGACCAGTATACGTTTTCCATATCCAAGAAATATATGATAACTCGCCAATGAAAATGGGACAAAAAATCTATTAAAATTCCGAACAAAATCACTTTTCTTCGTTTTTAGCTAAAATAAAGTAAAAGCTTAGATAAAAATAATAGATTATATTATGTTATGGGATGGTTATTTTTAGGGCTTCTCCGTATGGCTGGTCTGGATTATCATAATTGTACTGTGAGTTTTTTAGAGAGTCAAAGGCATAGTGATGG
>Ga0209426_1000609_pt1 | contig 32662 bp, 35 predicted proteins | sample Deesub1362B_J571_FD_187697 | JGI IMG/M metagenome (GOLD analysis project Ga0209426, IMG submission 187697) | Deep oceanic, basalt-hosted subsurface ecosystem from Juan de Fuca Ridge flank, Pacific Ocean, CORK Borehole 1362B_J2.571 (SPAdes)... ...
GTCGCGCGCCTGGAGGAGGAGGGGCTCCTGGAGAAAATCGAGCCCTACCGCCACGCCGTGGGCCACTGCTACCGTTGCCATACCCCGGTGGAGCCCCTGATCTCCACCCAGTGGTTCGTACGAATGGAGCCCCTGGCCGAGCCCGCCATTCAGGTGGTGAAAGAGGGGAAGATCCGGTTCGTCCCCGAGCGCTGGACCAAGGTCTACTACGAGTGGCTGGAGAACATCCGCGATTGGTGCATCTCCAGGCAGCTTTGGTGGGGCCACCGTATTCCTGCCTGGTACGGTCCCGACGGGGAGATCTTCGTGGGACGCGACGAGGAGGAGGCTGCGGCCAGGGCACGGGCCCACTACGGCGAGGACGTCCCCCTGAAGCAAGAGGAGGACGTCCTGGACACTTGGTTCTCCTCGGCTCTCTGGCCCTTCGGGGTGATGGGCTGGCCCGATGAGACCGAGGACCTCAGGACCTTCTACCCCACCTCCCTCCTCATCACCGGGTTCGACATCCTGTTTTTCTGGGTGGCGCGGATGATCATGACCGGGCTCCACTTCATGGGGGAGATCCCCTTCCGGGAGGTGTATATCACCCCCCTTATCGTGGACGAAAAGGGCCAGAAGATGAGCAAGTCCCGGGGCAACATCATCGACCCCCTGGAGGTAAAGGAGACCCACGGGATGGACGCCCTCCGCTTCACCCTCTCCCAGGCCTCCTCCAAGGGGCGTTCGTGGCGCCTCTCCTGGAAGGCCCTGGACGACGGCAGGAACTTCCTCAACAAGATCTGGAACATGGCCCGGTTCATCATCCAAAACACCCGCGACCTCCCCGAGGGGGTTTCCCTCGAGGGGAGGGAGCTTTCCCCCGAGGACCGCTGGATCCTCTCCCGGATCTCTTGGCTCGTGGGTAAGGTCCGCGCTGAGCTCGACAAGTACAACTTCCACCTCGCCGCCGAGGCCCTCTACGACTTCACCTGGCACGACTTCTGTGATTGGTACTTGGAGCTCTCCAAGATCCGCCTCTACGGGGACGACCCCGGGGCAAAGAGGACGGCTCAGGCCGTGCTCGTAGAGGTGTTGGACCGGCTCCTGCGGCTGCTGCATCCCTTCATGCCGTTCATCACCGAGGAGATTTGGCAGCTCCTGGGCCGGGAGGGGACCATCGCCACCGCTCCCTTCCCCCGGGAAGAGCCCTCCTGGCGGGATCCAGCGGCCGAGGAGGGGTTTGCCCGGTTCCGGGACCTGGTGGTGGAGATCCGGGCGGTACGGGCGGAGCTCGGGGTGCCGGCCGCGGCAGAGGTGGAGGTGATCCTTGCCGGCGAACGGGGAGAGGTGGAGCGGCTCCTTTCCTTTGCCCCCGCCATCCGGCGCCTGTGCCGGGCGAAGGGGGTGCGCCACGAGCCCGCCTACGACCCCGGACCGGGGACGGCCAAGGTGGTCCTGGGGGCGGTGGAGGCGTTCGTCCCCTTGAGCGGGGTGGTGGACCTTTCCCGGGAGAAGGAACGCATCGCCAAAGACCTGGAAAAGATAGAACGCAAGCTCTCGGGACTGGAATCCCGCCTCGCCAACGAAGAATTCCGCTCCAAGGCCCCGGAGGAGGTGGTGAAAAAGACGGAGGCAGAAGCCGAGGAGTTGCGCGCGAAACGGGAGCGGTTAAAACGATACTTGGAGCTATGAGAACGCAGACTTCGCCCCGGCAGCCGGTGGTGGGGAGCTTCTCGCGAATGCGGGCGCTCTTGGGGCGCCTGGGGAACCCGGAGGAGGGGTTCCCCTCCATCCACGTCACCGGCTCGCACGGGAAGGGCTCAGTGGTGTCTTTCCTGGAGGCCGCGTTTGCCGCCTCCGGGTACAAGGTGGGGGTCCTCTCCCCCAGTTCGGCACCCCAAGAGATGGTACGGCTCTCGGCCGAACCGGTTCCCCAAACCGCCCTAGAACCCTACCTTTCCCGGGTGGACAAAAGGTGTGAGGTCCAAGCACGCCCTGTGGAAAAACTCGCCGCGGCCGCCTTCCTTTTCTTCGCCGAAGAGGAGGTGGAGATCGCCGTGGTGGGAGCCGAGGTGGGGGGACGTAACGATCTCGCCAACTGCCTTCCCCATCGGCTCCTAACCCTTGTTACCTGTGTGGAGGAGGACAGGGTGGACCTGTTCGGGCGGGGGTGGACCCGGGCTTCTTGGGAAGAGGCCCACACCGCTTCCCCTGGGGTTCCCCTCCTCACCGTGGAACGCAAGGTGGAAGCGCTGGCCGCGTTCGCGGAAGCGACCAAACGGGCTGGGGGGGCGTTGGTGATCCTGGATCCCGACGAGGTCCAAGGGCGGGAGTTTTCCTGGGACCGTGTGAGCTGGGGCCTCCGGGAGGATCCCTTGGGCCTCGGGGAGTTTTCCACACCTCCCCTGGGGCTCTACCAGCAGGCCAACCTGGCCCTGGCCTTGGGCGCTCTCTGTGAGCTAGTGGGAGGATGGGAGCTAGGACCGGACGCGATCAAGCGGGGGTGGACAAACGTAAAGCTCCCGGGGAGGTTCGAGGTCATCTCCCGACGGCCGTATGTGGTCCTGGACGCGGCGAGGAACCCTGCGGCCGCGGCCTCTGTGGTGAAGACCCTCGAGGCCATGCCAGATCCGGGCGGCCGCCGCACGCTCCTTTTCGCCATCCACCGGGGGCAGCCGGTCCGCTCTACCGCCGAAGTCCTCTTTCCCGCTTTCGACGAGGTGATCCTCTGCTCCGGCGCCGATGAGGAGCTCCTCCCCGCCCAGGCCCTGCTCCCCCAAGCCCGACGGTTGGGGGTGCGTTGCCGGCTGGAGCCCGATCCCCACGCCGCCGTGGTGAATGCCCTGGAAGCGGCCTCGCCGGAGGACCTGATCGTGGTGGTGGCTCCCAAAAAGATTTTGGCGGAGGTGCGCCGTGGCCTTGGACGCCCTGCTTGAGGAGGTGCGCAACGGAGATCTCCCCACCCACGTGGGGATCATCATGGACGGAAACGGCCGCTGGGCCAAGGCCCGGGGGCTTTCCCGCCTGGAGGGACACCGCCAGGGGGCGCTGACCGCCGAACGGATAGTACGGTTCGTGGTCAAGGAGAGGCTCTTTCCTTATTTGACCCTCTTTGCCTTCTCCACGGAGAACTGGGCGAGGCCCCGCCACGAGGTGGACGGCCTGTTCGCGTTGCTCGAGTCGTTTCTGCGCGAGAAGACGGAGGAGTTCATCGATTCCGGGATCAGACTTTTGGTGGTGGGGGATCACAGGCCCCTCCCCGAGGGCCTGAGGGCCGCCATCGAGGAGATCGAGAAGAAAACGGCTAACAACGAGACATTGACCTTAGCCATAGCGCTTAATTTCGGCGGCCGCTGGGCCATCCTCCGGGCCGCCAAGGACCTCCTCCGGGCCGCGCGTTCCATCGCTTTGGGGCCCGAGGAGGTGGGGGAGGAGCTTTTCCGGGCCTACCTTCCCACCGGGTCCCTCCCCGACATGGATTTCCTCATCCGCACAGGGGGGAGACTGCGAATTTCCAATTTCCTTCTGTGGGAATTGGCTTACACTGAGCTCTACTTCACCGATACCCTCTGGCCGGACTTCGACGAGGAGGCCCTGCTTTACGCCCTCAAGGATTTCCAGAGGCGGGAGCGGAGCTTCGGGAAGGTGAAGGGATGAAATCCTCGCTGATAAGCCGCGTCCTCACCGGGGTCGTGGCGATACCCCTGGTGCTGGGTCTCCTCTATCTCGCACACCGCTTTTCCCTCCCGTGGCTCGTGGGGATACTCCTTTCGGCGGTGGCGCTGGTGGCGGGGTGGGAATACCTAGGATTGGTGGAGCGGTTGGGGATCCGCCCGCCCCGGGAGCTCCTCTTGGGCGCGACCCCCCTCTTCCTTTTGCTCGCGGGGATGTGGGAAGGCACGTATGCGTTGGTGTTGGGTTGGGGGGTGGCTTATCTCACTGTGATCTACTCCTTCTTCCGACGTGGACACCTCGAGGGGTTCCTCACCTCCCTCGCGAGTATCTTCGGCTTCATCTACATCCCCGGGCTTTTGAGCTTCTTCTACCTCCTTTTCCGACAGGACCTTTTCCTCGCTTACCACTTCCTCTTCATCGTGTGGGGATACGACACGGGCGCCTTCTTCGCCGGCACCCTTTTCGGGAAGCACCAGCTCCTTCCCCGCATATCGTTGGCCAAGACCTGGGAGGGTGTTGTGGGGGGGCTGATCCTCGCGGCAGCGGGTGCCGCCCTTTATCCCCGTTTTCTGGGGGACCTGGCGCACTGGGCTCCCCACGTCGTGGCCCTGGGAGTATTGGTGGGGGCGTTCGTTCAGCTGGGGGACCTGTTCGAGTCGTTGCTCAAGCGGGCTGCAGGGGTCAAGGACTCGGGGCGGATCTTCCCCGGCCACGGGGGGATGCTGGACCGCATCGACGGCCTCTTGGCTTCCATCCCCGTCTATTACTTTTACGTGCGGTTCATCATCGGACTTCTTCAGTGATATCGGGCGGCAAAGCTAAAGGAGGACACTACGCCGTCTCGGGGCCCTTCGCCTCGATCTTGATGTTGATGTCCAGGATCGGGGTGCCTTCCCAAGCGTCCAGGCCCCGTACCCACAGGCGGTTCCCCTGCAGGGAAAGGAGCTCCACCGTCGTGGCCCCGATGGGGTTCGGCCGGTGTGGGGACCGGGTGGCGAATACGCCCCGCAGCCGCCGGGCGGGATCCCCCCGGGGGTGGGCCTCGAGGCGCGTGCGGTCTGCCCGATCCATCCAGAAAAGGATCAGGATCTTTTCGCCCGGCGAAAGCCCCTCCAGCCCCGCGACGAGTTCAGGGAGAATATGGAACTCAGTCGTTTCCCCTTCCACCCGCTCCACCCACCCGATGGGCCGGAGGACGATCTCCTTCATCTTGCGAGCTCCCCAGGGAAGCCCCGAAAGGGCTTAACTTGCTCCAACTTCCTCCTCCACCGTCAACGCCACCACCGCGAGGTCTTTCCCCTCCACGATCTCCACCCGGGCCCCACAACGGGGACAGGATAGGATGGGGACCCGCATGTGCCAGCCTTCCTCCGCCAGGTATTTGGCATCGCCCTCGTACCCGCACCCGGGGCACCTCACCCGCACCGGGACCCGCTCGATCTCGAGCTCCGAGCCCTCGAGCTCGGTCCCCTCGGTGATGATCCGCCACGCTTCCTTCAGGGCCTCGTGGGAAAGCACCAAAAGCTCCCCTTGGCGGAGGTGGATTTTCTTAATCCGTGACGCATGACGCGTGACGCGTGACGGGAGCATTTCGGGTTGGGCTAGACGGGCGCGGAGGGACTCGAAGATGGAGAAGGCCAGTGAATACTCGTGCATCAAAACCCCAAGGCCGAAAGGAGCTCCTCGATCCCGTGGCCGCTTTTGGCGGCGGTGAGGATGGCCCGCCCGTGGGGGTTGACCTTGCGGTAGTCGGCCAGGATCCGCTGGGGGTCAACCCCCACCACCTCCGCCAGATCCACCTTGTTGATCACCACCATATCGGTCTGGGCGAAGATCTTGGGGTGTTTGCGCACCATGTCGTCGCCCTCGGTCACGGAGATGACCACGATGTCCATCTCCGTGCCCAGGGGGAAGTCCGCGGGGCAGACGAGGTTCCCCACGTTCTCGATGAAGAGGACGTCGATATCCTCTAGGGGGAGGTCCTCCAGGGCGTGGTGCACCCGATGGGCATCTAAGTGGCAGTCGTCCCCGGTATTTATGTTCACCGCTGGGATTCCCGCTTCCCGGAAGCGGCGGAAGTCGTCGTCCCCGGCCACATCCCCGGCCACGGCTCCCACCCTGATCCCCCGGCGCCTGAGCTCCTCCGCCAGCTTGAGGATCACCGTGGTCTTTCCCGAGCCGATGGCCCCCATCACGTTGAAGGCCCGCACCCCCCGCGAGGAGAGGAGCTCGTAGTTCTCCCCCGCGAGCTCCAACTGCTTCTTCAAGATATCGCCGAAACCTACCCGGATCTCGTGCATCTCCCCGTGAGGGTATATTCCCTTACCCGTTCCCGCAACCCGAAGCGGCGGATGATGGAGATCATAATTTTTCCTGATCCAGCACACGTGGCCCCGCCCACATATAAGCGGCGCCAAATTTGCCTTTTCCCAGGGCTTCGGTGTATAGTTCCTGCACCATGCGCAGATGGGGGGCATGGGTAGCGGGTGCGGTCTTCATTTACGCGATATACCTCCTTCTCACCCTCTGGACCGGTAAGGTGGGCGTTTGGTCTTTGGGTGAGCTCATCGGCGGGGCAGTGATTGCCCTCCTGGGCGCGATCCCCCTGACCCACTTCGTCTTCAAGCGGGAGGACCTGCGGCTGCTGCAGCCCCACCGGTGGATCCTGTTCATCTTTTATCTCGTGGGTCCTTTCTTCCTTTCCATGGCCCGGGCCAACATCGACGTGGCGTATCGGGTGATTACCGGCAAGATCCGTCCTGGGATCGTGCGGTTTCAGCCGCACCTCAAAACGGACTTTGGCCGGACACTCCTGGCGAACTCCATTACCCTCACCCCGGGGACCCTCACCGTCGACGTGGACGATTCTACCGGTGAGTTCTACGTCCACTGGATCTACGTTCGGGATCCCGAGCCCCGGCCGGAGGACGTCTGTGGCCCGTTCCCCTCTTGGGCGAGGAGGATAGCCGAATGATCGCGGAAATGGGGTTCCTCGTGGCCGCGGCGGTGCTGGTGGGCTACGCCTTCGCGAGCATGCTGCGGCTCGCCGCCGGCCCCACCACCGCCGATCGGGCGGTGGCCCTGGACACCATCAACACCTTGGTGGTGGCCACCATGGTCCTTTTGGGGGCCGCGTTCGGGCAGGTGGTGTTGGTGGATGTGGCCATCGTTTACGCCCTCCTTTCCTTCATCGCCACCCTTTACATCGCCCGGTACCTCGAGGGAGGCCTGAGATGAAGGTCTTCCTTTACGCGCTTTTGGCTATTGGGGCTGTGTTCAACGGCCTTGGGGCCTTCGCGCTTTTGCGCTTCCCCGACGTCTACACCCGGATCCACGGGGCCACCAAATGTACCACCTTCGGTTCCATCTTCTCCATCGTGGCGGTGGTGATCTACGGGTTCGTCAAGGGAGGAGGGGAAGGCGGCACCTTGGCGGTGCACGCCCTTTTGGCCCTCTTCTTCCTTCTTATTACCAACCCCACGGGATCCCACGCCCTGGCCCGGGGAGCACACCGAGCCGGGGTGCGGCCGGTGGGGGCGGTGGTGGACAAACTGGAGGAGAAGAAATGACGGCCCTGCACGTGCTTACCCTGAGCCTCGTGGTGATCGGGGCGGCCCTGGCCATCTGGTTCCGGGACCTTTTGGCGTCGGTGATCGCCTTGGCCGGGGCGAGCTTGCTCCTCTCCCTGGAGTTCTACCTCCTGCAGGCGCCGGACGTGGCCATCGCGGAGGCGGGGATCGGGGCGGCCCTCACTGCGGCCATCTATATCCTGGCCATCCGCAAGACCCGTCCCAAGGAGGAGGAATGAAGCGCTGGCTTTTCTTGGCGGCCTTCTTGGTCCTGGTGGGTTACCTCATCGGCGGGGGAATATGGCTTCATCCCTTCGGGGTTCCGGCCCGGGATGAGATGGACCGCTACTTTATCCAGAACGCTCAGGCCGAGGTGGCCGCCAACAACGTGGTGACCTCCATCGTGTTCGACTACCGCGGATTCGATACCTTGGGCGAGGCCACGGTGCTCTTGGCCGCGGTGGTGGGCGTTGCGCTGATGCTCAGGAAGGTGAAAGGATGAGCGTCGTCGTCCGAACGGTGACGAGGGTTATCCTTCCGGTGGCCCTGGCCTTCGGGGCGTATGTGATCATGCACGGGCACCTCACCCCCGGGGGTGGATTCCAGGGCGGTGCGGTGACCGCCTCCATCGTGGCCCTCTTGGTGGTGGTTTATGGAGGAGCTCGCTTAAAGGGAGCCAAGGGGTGGTTTGCCGTGCTCGAGGACGTGGGGGCGTTGGCGTTCGTCCTCCTGGCGTTCCTCGGGATCGGGGCCACCTTCTTCCGCAATGTGCTTGCCGGAAGCGGCGGGCTTTTCGGGGCTCCCGTGCCCCAGCCCGGTCCCAATCCCGGGGCCCTGAACACCGCCGGGACGCTTCCCTTGATGAACTGGGCGGTGGGATTGAAGGTGATCGCGGGACTGGGCTCGGTGGTGCTCCTCCTTTCGCTCTTCGGGAGGGAAGATGGGTAACATGCCCTTTGTGGTGAGCATGATCCTCGTGGGGCTCGGGTTCCTGGCGCTGATCGTGCGCCGGAACCTTATCAAGCTCGCCATCGGGATCTCGGTGATCGAGATGGGGGTGAACCTCTTCCTGGTCTCCCTCGGCTACGTGAGAGGAGGGATCGCCCCCATCTACACCTATGCGCCCCCGGGGTTCAAGGAAATGGTCTTTCCCACTCCGCAGGCCCTGACACTCACCGCCATCGTGATCGGTTTGGCCACCACCGCCCTGATGCTGGCGTTCGCCGTGGTGATCTACCGCCACCGGGGGACACTGGACGCTGGGAAGATAAGGGAGCTTAAGGGGTAGCCGATGGTACACGCACCGATTCTGGCCATCGCGATACCGCTTCTTGGGGCCTTCGCCCTTCCGATCCTGGCGAAGCTGAACCGGCGTGCCCGGGACCTCTGGGCCGTGGGGATTGCCCTGGTTACCTTGGTATTCGGCCTCGCGGTGGCCGGGCAAGTGTTCGCCTCGGGGAAGCCCCTGGTTTATACCCTGGGAGCCCCCTCCCCCACGGCCTCGGTCACCGAGGGAGGTTTCCCCATCAGGATCGTGCTCGTGGTGGACGCCCTCGGGGCGTTCGCGGGGATCATCGCGCTTCTTGCGGGTGCCATCGGGCTGTTCTACTCCCTCCAGTATCTCGCCGAGGAGGAAGGGAAAACCCTCGGCACTTCTCTTCTCCTCCTCCTTTGGGCCGGTATCCTGGGGCTCGTGTACACCGGCGACCTCTTCAACTTCTTCGTGTTCCTGGAGATCACCAGCATCGCCGCCTGTGCGCTGATCGGATACCGGGTCTGGGAGTCCCGGCCGCCGGAGGCGGCGTTCAAGACCATGGCCATGTATACCCTGGGGGGGCTTCTGGTCCTCATCTCTGTGGGGATCCTCTACGGGGAGTACGATGCCTTGAACATCGCCTACCTTTCCAAGCTCATCACCGGGACCTTGCTGGATAAGCTGGCGTTGGGGCTCCTCCTGGGGGGCCTCCTCATGAAGGCGGGGGCGGTGCCGGCCCACATGTGGGCTCCCGATGCCTATGGCGAGGCCCCGGCCATGGCCACCATCGTGCTTGTGGCCAACACCCAGGCGGCCATCTACGCCCTGCTGCGGGTGGTGTTCACCTTGTTCGGCGGGGCCTTGGCCACCCCCGGTATCGGCTGGCTCATCGCCTCGCTGGGCACGGTCACGGTGTTGGTGGCGGTGCTCATGGCGGTGGTACAGCGGCACCTCGGGCGCCTCGTGGCTTACGGTGCCGTATCCCAACTTGGATACATGCTCCTCGCGGTGGGGGTTGGGGTCGTCGCCGCGGGGAAAGGTTTCGGAGAAGTGGCCCTGAAGGGCGGCATCTTCCACATGATCAACGACCTCGCCTCGGTGGGCCTTCTGTTTTTGGTCATCGGGGCGATCCGGCGGGCCGTGGGTTCGGTGGACCTCCTCTCGCTGGGGGGGCTTGGACATACGCTGCGCTGGGAGTCGGGGTTCTTCCTCTTGGGGGCGCTGGCGTTGGCGGGGATCCCGCCCCTGAACGGCTTTGCCTCCAAGTTCCTGATCTACGAGTCCACCTTCAAGGCCTCCCCCATCCTCGCCGCCATCGCCGTGCTCTCTTCTATCCTCCTTTTGGCGGTGGTGGTGCGGGCGTTCCACGGGGTTTTCCTGGGGCCCAAAGCCAGGGATGTAGGTCCCGCTCCGTGGGGGATGCTGGTCGCCATGGGGGTTTTGGCGGTTATCATCGTAGTGTTCGGGCTCTTCCCCGGGTTCTTTATCGAGCGGATGGTCTCGCCGGCGGTCCAAGCCCTTCTGGGCGGCAGGGCCGCGTACCTCGCGGCCGTACTGGGAGGTTGAGGGATGCGGATCGGAAGCGGTGAGGGGTTCTGGAGTCCCATCGTTTGGGCGATCCTCGCCTTAGGGGTTCTCGCCATCGGGTTCGCCATCTGGCTCCAGGGCCGTCGCACCTACAAGCGCGGCACCGAGCAGGAGGAGCCCTTCCTCTCGGGGGAGCGGCTTCCCGAAGGGGCCGGAGTGGGAGCCACCCACCTTTACTGGGGCTTCGCCGAGGCCCTGAAACCGCTTCTTATGCGTCTCGGTGCGTTCCACTCTGGCTTTCTGGGTGATTACGTGGGGTGGCTTTTGGTGTTGCTCGTCATCTCCATCCTGGTGGTGATGTTGGGATGAAACACGCGGAACTCCTGGAGCAGCTGAAACTTTCCGGGTTCAAACGCGCCCTTTGGGTTTACCACCTCAACACCGGTGGGTGCAATGGCTGTGACATCGAGATCCTCGCCGCCCTCACCCCCCGCTACGATGTGGAGCGGTTCGGGATAAAGCTCGTGGGCTCGCCCCGCCACGCGGACGTACTCCTGGTCACCGGCACCGTCACCCGCCCCATGTACGAGCGGGTGAAGCGGGTCTACGCCCAGACCCCGGACCCCAAGGTGGTGATCGCCGTCGGCGGGTGTGCCTCCACGAGCGGGGTCTTCTACGACTCCTACAACGTCATGGGACCCGTGGACAACGTGATCCCGGTGGACGTCTACGTTCCCGGGTGCCCGCCGCGGCCGGAGGCCATCATCCACGGGGTGGTAAAAGCGGTGGTGAAGTTGGAACGCCTTCTGGAGGGGAAAGAAGCATGAGGGCACAGGAGGTCCTGGAGGCCCTGAAGGAGAAGTTGGGGGACAAGCTCCGCTCCCCGGAACTGAAGGTGGAAGAGATAGGGCACCGGCGGATCCGGGAGCGTGGGTTCCTCTGGGCCGAGATCGAACGGGAGGATCTCCTGGAGGCGGTACGCGCCTTGAAAGAGCTCGGACCCCTTCACATATCCATCATCTCCGGGGCCGATGTGGGCGAGAAGATCGAGCTCATTTATCACTTCGCCGTGGGATATGGGACCCCGGACGGGGAGGTGATGGTGAACCTGCGCCTCACCGTGCCCAAAGACGATCCGGTGGTGCCCTCCATATGCTCGGTGCTTCCAGGGGCCCTCACCACCGAGCGGGAAAAGATCGAGTTCTTAGGGTTGGAGTTCTCCGGGATCCCGGATGCCCGGAAGATCTTCCTCCCCGACGATCTCGAAGCACATCCCTGGCGCAAGGACGAGCCGGAGCTTTCACAGTACGTGCGGTATACGGTGGCGTGGGAGGCCAAGAAGGATGAAAGAGGTGAGGCTAGAGCCTGAGGAGATGTCCGAAAAAAAGCTGGAGAAGACTTGCCCCACGTGTTTCGAAGTCCCCATCGGACCGATCCACCCGGCCCTGAAGGAGGGGATCCGGTTCACCTTCTGGGTGGAGGGGGAAAAGATAAAGAAGGTGGACATCCGGCCGGGGTTCATGCACCGGGGGATCGAGTTCATGGGGACGAAAAGGAACCTGGTCCAGCTCATCTACCTCGCCGAGAGGATCTGTGGGATCTGCTCGGTTTCGCACCCATTGGCCCTGGTGCAGGCGGTGGAGGCGGCGGCGGGGATCGAGGTGCCTCCCCGGGCCCAGTACATCAGGGTGATCATCGGGGAGCTCGAGCGGATCCACTCCCACCTCCTCTGGGCCGGGGTGGCGGCCCACGAGCTTGGCTTCGATACCCTGCTCCACTACGTGTGGAAGGTCCGAGAGCCGGTGCTTGACCTCCTGGAGGACATCACGGGTAACCGTATTGATTACGCCATCCCCATCTACGGGGGCGTGCGCCGGGATATCCCGCCCGAAAAATACCCCAAGCTCAAGGATGCCCTGCGCTACTACCGGAGCCTCGTGGACGATTTCGTGAACTTCTTCCTCCGGGACCCCTCCATCGAGGCGAGAACCCGGGACGTGGGGATCCTCACCCGGGAGGAGGCCGATGTCCTGTGCGCCGTGGGTCCCACAGCCAGGGCGTCGGGGCTGCGCAAGGACGTGCGCCAGGACTGGCCCTACTTCACCTACCCCGACCTCGAGGTGAAGGCCCTGACCCCGGAGGACATGGGCCTCGAGGTGCGGGGCGATGTATACGACCGGATCGTGGTGCGCCTCCTGGAGGTGGTCCAATCCATCCAGATCATCGAGCGGTGCCTGGAGGAGATGCCGGAGGGTGAGATCACCTCCGTGCCCAAAGTGGCGGCGCTTTTGGCCCAGCTCAAGAAGGCGGAGGGCGAGGGGATCGGCCGGCACGAAGCTCCGCGGGGCGAGGTGATCCACTACATCCGCCTGGAGGCCGACAAGGAGGCCCCGGTGGTGTGGAAGGTGAAGGCTCCCACCTACTCCAATTTCATGCCCTGGTTCCCCATGTTCGAGGACCAGGAGATCGCCGACATCCCCATCGTGGCGGCCTCCATCGACCCTTGCATTTGCTGTATGGAGCGGGTTTATCTCGTGCGCGGGGAAAGGGAAGAGGTGGTCTGGAAGGAGGAGCTCCTCAAGCTCTCCAGGGAGAAGACCAAACGGGTCGCGTCGCGCCTCGCCCGTCACGCACCGTGGGGGAGGAAGGGATGAGCGGTCTCAACGCCCTGTGGCAGGCGATCCTCGTCTTGGTGGGGGGAGGGGCCATTGGCTTCCTCTACAAGGGCCTTGACAGGAAGCTCGCCGCCCGGCTCCAGGGCCGGATCGGTCCGCCCTTAAGGCAGCCGGTGTTGGACGTGGTGAAGCTCCTCCTCAAGGAGAACGTGGTTCCCCGGACGGCGGTGCCGTGGCTCTTCCAGGCCGCGCCGTTTTTGGCGTTCGTAGCTGCAGTGACAGCGCTTCTCTATCTCCCGGTGGGTTCCCTTTCCCCGGTGCTCCACAGCTACGGGGACTTGGTGTTGCTCCTTTACCTTTTGGCCATCCCCGCGTTGGCCATGGCGGTGGGGGGCTTCGCCTCGGGATCTCCCTACGCCGTGGTGGGGGCACAGCGAGAAATCGTGATGATGATGTCCTATGAGTTCCCGTTGGCCATCGCGGCGGTGGGGATCGCCTGGCGGCTTTCCACCTTGGGGATCGGGCCCTCCTTTTCCCTGGCCACCATTGCGGCCAACCCCTTGTGGGGACTGGTGGGGCCCTTGGGTTGGATCGGGCTTTTCCTCCTTTTCGTGGCGCTCCTCGTGGTCACCCCGGCGGAACTCTCTAAGATCCCCTTCGACATCCCCGAGGCCGAGACGGAAATCGCCGGGGGGCTTTTGGTGGAGTACTCGGGGGTGAACCTAGCCCTCTTTTACCTGGCGGACGTGATAAAGACGCTGGTGATCGCCGGCCTGGTGGTGGCCCTCTTCATCCCATACGGAATTGCCGCGCCGCTCGGCATCGCCGGGATAGGAGGAAAGACCCTGGACATCCTCTTTTTCCTGGTGAAGCTCTTTGCGGTGATCTTCGTCGCGGTGACGGTGATCCGCGTGGCGTTCGCCCGCCTCAAGGTGGATCAGGTGGCCAAGCTCTACCTCCTTCCCACCACCTTCATATCCCTGGCGGGCCTCCTTCTCCTGGTCCTGGATAAGGTGGTGATGGGCGGATGATCTTCAAAGCACTGTTCCAGCAGCTTCTCACGAAGCCGGTGACCAATCGCTTCCCCGCCAAGTACATGCCCAAATCGGTCGTGGGCTTTTTAGCGAAGGTGGAGAAAGGGGAGGCGAAGCTCACCCCGCCGGTCCCGGTGACCGAGGGATTCCGGGGGAGGATCGCCTACGATCGGGAGAAGTGCATCGGGTGTCAGCTGTGCATCCGGGTGTGTCCCGCCCGGGTGATCGAATTCAAGCCCGAGGAGAAGAAGATCAGGATGTATGTGGCCCGATGCACCTACTGCGCCCAGTGCGTGGACGTGTGTCCTGTGGGCGCCCTTTCCCGAAGCCAGGACTTCCTCTTGGCCGACTACGACAGGTTCTCGCCGGACTTGATCGTGGAGTAGTTCACTTCTTGGCCTTTTTTCTGGCGGTGGTCCTGCGGGCGCGTTTGCGCTCTTCGCGTTTGATGTATTCGATGATGGCCTCCACCACGAGGTCGTTGATGGAGCATTTGCGTTTGCGGGCGAGTTTCTTTATGCGCTCGATGGGTTTGAGGTGGCGCTTCGAGAGCGGGATGTAGACCGAGAGCCTGCGGGTTTCGTTCTCCGGCATCCTATGTCACCTCCTCCTTCTTCTTTCGCATTTCCGCTTCTCCACGTTCGAGCCAGGCCCAGATAAAGGGCCAGAGGTCCCCGTCCAACACCGCTTCCACATTCCCCACTTCTACACCGGTGCGGTGGTCGCGCACAAGCTGATAGGGCTGAAGCACATACGAACGGATCTGATTACCCCATTCGATCTCCTTAAGTTCCCCCCGAAGTTCTTCGATCTTCTTAGCCCTGGTTTCCTCCATCAGGGCGCGCAACCGTGCCTTCAGGATCCTCAGGGCCATTTCCTTGTTCTGGTGCTGAGAGCGTTCGTTCTGGCACGAGACAGTGATCCCGGTGGGTATATGGGTGATGCGGACAGCGGTCTCGTTCTTCTGCATGTGTTGTCCCCCGGGGCCTCCGGCCCGGAAGGTCTCGATCTTCAGGTCCTCCTCTTTGATCTCGATGTCCTCCTCGGGGACGATGGGGGTCACCGTCACCGAGGCGAAGGAGGTGTGGCGGCGGCGGGCGGCGTCGAAGGGGGAGATCCGCACCAGGCGGTGCACGCCGGTCTCCCCCTTGAGGAGGCCGTAGGCATAGGGGCCTTTCACTTCCAGGGTGGCGGACTTTATCCCGGCTTCTTCCCCCGGGGTCTCGTCCAGAAGCCGCACCTTGAACCCGGCTCGTTCACAGAACCGGGTGTACATCCGGAGCAGCATCTCGGTCCAATCCTGGGCATCGGTCCCCCCCGCTCCGGCGTTGAGGGAGACGAAGCAATCCCCGCGGTCGTAGGGACCTCGCAAGAACAGGGCGATGCGTGCTTCCCTGAACCTCTGTTCCAGCGAAGAGATAAGGCTCGACGCCTCTTCCCGGGCCCGGGGATCGTTCTCTTCCTCCGCCAGATCCAGGAGCACCTCCGCCTCCTCCAATTGCTCGCGGAGGTTTTCTAACGTTTTCACCCGCTCCTTCAGGGACTCGAGCTCCCCGATGAGCTCCCGGGCCCTCTTTTTGTCGTCCCAGAAGTCGGGGCGGGACATAAGGCCCTCCAGCTCAGCGATACGCTGGCGCATCCCCTCTAGCTCGAAGATCTCCTCCCACTGATGGAGGCGGGCCTTGAGTTCTTTTAAGATTTCGTCCATTGCTTAAGCGACTTTAATCAACTGCACACGGTAACTCAAGTTATAATCGCACGATGCCGGGAACACTTTACATCTGTGCCACCCCGATCGGGAACCTCAAGGACGTGACCCTGCGGACACTGGAAGTCCTGAAGCAGGTGGACTGGGTGGTCGCCGAGGACACGCGCCACACGGAGAAGCTCCTTCGACACTACGGGATCCAAGCCAAATTCGGGCCGAGCCTGTACGAGGGAGTGGAGAGGGAGCGGGTCCCCGTGATCGTTTCTGCGCTTAAGGCGGGAAAGGACGTGGCGTTGGTGAGCGACGCGGGGACTCCCCTGATCTCCGATCCCGGTTACCCCTTGGTGCGGGCGTGTGTGGAGGAGGGGATCCCCGTGGTCCCCGTGCCCGGGCCCACGGCGTTCGTCGCGGCCCTGATAGCCTCGGGGTTGCCGGCGGACAGCTTCGTGTTCCTGGGCGCGCTCCCCCGCAGGAAGGGGGCAAAAAAGGAGATTTTGGAGGATTTGGTCGGCGAGACCCGCACCGCGGTGATGTACGAGTCCCCCCACCGCCTGGAGCAGACTCTAGACCTCATGGCGGAGCTCTACCCGGAGAGGCCTTTGGTCTTGGCCCGGGAACTCACCAAGGTCCACGAGGAGTTCATCCGGGGGGTGGTGAGGGAGGTGCGGGAGGAGGTGCGCCGACGGGGCGGGGTGAAGGGGGAAGTGGTGCTCGTGCTCGGGGGAGAGGAAGGGGTGCCCCGGCTCCCGGATCCTGGCCTCGTGCTGGACCTCTACCGGGTGCTGATCCAGCGGGGCCGCCGTCCCCAGGAGGTCGTTCGGGAGATGGCACGCCTACTGGGGGTCCCGAAGGGGAAGCTGCAGATGTTAATCCGACAGGAGGGGACGCATGGAGAGCTTCCGGAGGATGCCGGTTGAGGACTTCATCGGGAAGTTGTCTGCCCCCACCCCCACGCCCGGGGGTGGGACTGCGGCGGCGGTGGTGGGGGCGATGGCGGCCGCACTCCTCAACATGGCGGCCTCCATATCCCTGAAGCGGTCCCAGGAAGAGAGGACGCTCCAGGAGGCCTGGGAATGTTCCGAGCGATTGCGGGAGAGCTTATTGTACTTGGCGGACCGGGATTCCGCTGCCTACGAGAGGGTGGTGGAGGCTTACCGGCTCCCCAAAGGGACCGAGGAGGAAAAACAGGCCCGCAAGCTCAAAATCCAGGAAGCCTTGAGGGAAGCGGCCGAGGTTCCCTTGCGCACGGCCGAACTTGCCCTGGAGATCCTGGAGACGGCGAGGAGGATGAAGGGGGAAATTCGCAGTTCGGTCTTAAGCGACCTTTTGGTGGCCGTGCGCCTTGCCTATGCCGGGGTCCATGCGGCGCTCTGCAACGTGGACGTGAACCTCTCTTCCATGGAGGACGAGGAAGTGAAGAAGGAACTGTGGGAAAAACGCTGTACCTTTGAGCAGCGGGCCGAGGAACTCCTGCGGGAGCTTTTAACGTCGGGGGGCTCGGAATAACCTAACGGGTATCCCGTGGCCTCAACTAAAATGGCTGGGAGAGGAGGACTCGAACCTCCACTAGCGGGTCCAGAGCCCGCCGGCCTACCGATTAGCCGATCTCCCAGCAGACACTTAATTTTAGCGGTCTCCCCTGCCCTGCTTCAAGCGTACGGTTTCAGCTGCCGAAGAACTCTCGCAGGATCTCCTCCGCCGGTTTCCCCTTGGGGGTATACCCCGTATCCTCCGGGCCACCCTCTGGCCCCCAATACCAGAGGAAGGCGCCGGCGAACCAGGCCTCCTTTCCCCACACCGCCTCGAAGAACGCCCGGTAGCATAAGGCCTGCTCGTTGGGATCGGGATCGCCCGTGGCACCATGGTCCCACGGGGCCCGGGAAGCACCATTTACACTGCGGTAGCCGAGCTCGGTGAAGATCACCCGCTTCCCCTCGCGCCGCGCCAGACACCCCAGGGAGTTCAAGGGGCCCTTCCAAGAGGCGATTAGCTCCTCCAACGCGGGGGCGAAACGTCCGGTGAGGGAGTAATAAGCGTTTATCCCGATGTAATCCACGAGATCCCAGAAAGAGACGTCCCACATCTCGCCACGCCAACCGGCGGCGTAGACCAACGAGCCCTTGTAAATCGCGCGTACATCCCTGATCAGCCGCGTCCACTCCTTTCTCAGCCTCACCGTTCCCCCAAACTCCCTGCCCACACAGAAGATCTCCACCCCTTCTTCCTGGGCGAGCTCAACGTAGGGGAGAAGGAGTTCCTCGTATGAACGAAACCACGTTGCCCAAGCAGCTTCATCGGTGCCGAAGTCGACGGAGGAGTTGCGTTGCCCCAGCCGGGGGACAAGGAGGACCTTCATCCCTATGGCCTTGGCGGCGCGAACGAGGCCCCTCACCTCTTCCAACTTTGGGCTTCCGCGTCCTTCCCGACACGGGATCTGGATTCCCACCCACTCCACTCCTAGATCTACCAGCTCCTTCAAGCCACCCACGGCTGTGGAGGTAAGGCTTTTCTCCCAGCCAGCGAGGTATACGCCCTCGATGAGTTCCCCCGCTGCCAGCACAACCGAAAGGCCCGCCAGGGCCACCGCGACGAAGATTATCTTTCTCATGGGAAGATTATCCTGGAAAAGCGGAGTTTACGGAAGTTATGATCATTACGTGTTCCGCAAGATAGATCGCTACATCCTGCGGGAAGTGCTGCCCCCCTTCGGGGTGGCGCTCCTCGCGTTCCTGGCCTTCATCTCTCTTCAGGTGGTGATCTACCTTTCCGATCTCGTCCTTTCCCGGGGGGCAGGGGTGGGGGAGCTCTTCCGATTGTTGGGGCTGAAGCTCCCCAGCCTGCTCACCCTGGCCATTCCCGGGGGGGTGCTTCTCGCCATCTTCTGGGCGCTGGGGAGGCTCACACAAGCTCGGGAGCTTCTGGCCTTCCAGGCGGTGGGGTATCCCTTGCGCCGGATCGCCTTGCCCCTCGTGTTCTTCGGTGCCGCCATGAGCCTCGTCTCCTTTGGTTTGGGGGAGCTCGTGGTGCCCCACACCGAGGAGCTCTACCAGCGCCAGTACCTCGCCCTGCTCATTGGGGGCAGGACCGGCCCCCCCTCTCCCCGGGAGGAGGTCTTCTTCCGCGGACCGAAAGGGAACCTTTACTACGTGCGGCGCTATCAGGGAGGCATTGCCCACGGGATCGTGGTATACGATCTTGCGGGAAGGATCGCCCCTCCCAGCGGCGATTTCCCCGTGGTCATCACCGCCAAGGAGGGAGGATTCTCGCCCGGTGGGGATCTGGAGCTGCGGGAAGGGCGCGTACTCCACTTCGACTCCGAGGGCCGTTTGGTGCGGGTGGACGGTTTTTCGGCCCTGAAGATAGAGGTGGGGGCGGATATCGAGAGGTTGATCCTGGGCGGCAAGACCCCGGCCCAGATGTCGCTTAGGGAGCTTTGGTCGCGGATCGTGGCCATGGAACAGGCTGGGGTCGATCCCCGGGGGCTCCTAGTAGAGTATCACGCCAAGATCGCCGTGGCGGCGAGCTCTTTCCTTTTCGCTTTTTTCGGGGCCCCCGTGGGCATGATCTTGGGGCGGCGGGGGCGGATCGCGGGGGCCGCGGCGGGGTTTCTCCTTGCGGGCGCAGCCCAAGCCTTATTCCTTTGGACCAAGACCATGGCCCGACAGGGCCTGCTTTCGCCCCCCTGGGGAGCTTGGCTTCCCGCGGTTCCTTTCGTGGCGCTGGGGTTCTTACTCCTTTGGCGCCTGGACGGAAAGCGCCTCCTCGGCCTTCTTCTCCTCGTTTTCCTTCCCCTTTCGGCCGGTGCGGCACCGCCCCCCTTCTCCCTGGAGGCCGAGTCCCTGAGCTTTTCTTTGGGAGAACGGATTTTCCTCGCCTCGGCCGCCCGGGCCGAGTTCGGAGATTACGCGCTGACGGCCCACGAGTTGTGGGGGAAAGAAGAGGAGGGCGCATGGTCCATCGAGGCGAAAGAAGCGGAGCTTGTGGGGAAAGATATCTCCTTTAGCGCGGACTCGCTCCGGGTGGAGTTCGATCCCGAAGGGAAGGTGGAAGCCTTCCACGCCCAGGAGCTCTCCGGGAGGCTCCGGTTCCGCGGACCCGAGAAGGAGGAGACGTTGGCGTTTGTGGCCTCCCGGGCCGATGTTTACCTGGAGGAAGGGGATGTGGCGCGGTTGGTGGGCGAGGAGGTCTCCTTCACCACCTGTCCCTGTCTTCCGGGGGCCCCCTATTCGGTGCGGGCCGCGCGGATCGTGTATGTCCCCGATGAGTGGATCTTCGCCCGGGACCTCTTCCTCTCGTCCTTCGGGGTCACGGTGTGGTGGCTCCCGTTTTACGTCTCGCGTCTGGGGGAGGAAGGTCCGACGCTATTCCCCAAGATTGGCTTCAGCGGAGGAGATCTTTTCCTGAAGTGGTCTTTTCCTTTCACGGTGCGCGAGGAGGCGTTGTGGGGAGCTGTGGGGTTCACCTTCTTCCCCCGGGGGATCCGGTTGGAGCCCGAGGGTTCACTTTTCTGGGACGAGGGATTTTTATCGGTGAGCCCCCGGGGAGTGCGGGCCTCGGGGAGGGGTAGTTGGGAGGGGGGAGATTGGAAGGGGGACCTCTCCTTCACCGGGGGGAGATTGAGGGCGGGCTTTTCCGGCACCGTTTCCAGCTGGAGCTGGAAAGCGGCCTGGGAGCACGTGGAACGCAAGGACGGGACGTACGAAAAGGCCCCCGAGCTTACCCTCGGCCGCGCCTTTCCGTCGCCCTTGGGAAATGCCACGCTCAGCTTATATGGCGGCCGCTATATCGAGGCGGATCTTGTGGCCCTGAAGCTCGGGGGACGCATCGCGATACGGCCCACGGCGAAGTGGGGACCCTTCTCACTCTCCTTTCCTATCGGCGGCAGTCTGGATGTATACGAGGCCGAAGCCCATGAGCGTCGTTACCGGGTGGATATATCCCCTTCCCTCACGATAGGTGGAGCAAAGCTCGCCTACAGCGGGCGGTGGGGAGGGGGGGCTTCGCCCCTGGGATTCGACGCCCTTCCCCCTTTGTCCCGCGTTTCTCTTTCCCTTTCCGGAAGCGAACAAGGAGTGACCCAGCGGATCTCGGTCTCCTGGGATCTGGGAGAGGCAAAGACCCCGCGGGGCAGCTGGTCTTTTTCCATAAAGGAGCCCAAGGTTGAGTTCTCGCTTGGATTCACCCCCTACCCTCTCTCCTTGGGGGACTTCAAGCTCTCGTTACGCTTGGGCGGGGAAGGGTGGAAATTGGTCCTTCAGGGCGGGGGAAGCCTTGCTTCCCGCCCAAGCTTTCAGGATTTTGTGCTCAAGGGAGATGTGTCCGGGGATAACTTCTTTTTACGCGGCGGTTTCCGGTTTGCCCCGTACCCTTTCCGGCCCAAGCGCGGCATGGCGGAGCTCGGCTGGGAGATCTCCGAGGAATATCGGCTCGAGGTAGCCGGGGAGTACGATTTCCCTTCCGGCAAGCTCATCCAGGGCAGGGTCTCACTTGTGCGGAGCCTCCAGGGGTGTCTGCGAGTGGGTGTTGCGGTGAGCCCCGGCGAGGTTCGGTTTACCCTGGAGGTCCCGGCCTTTCCCGGAGCGAAGATCCGCTTTTCCCCCCAAGACGAGACGTTGAGGTGGGGAGATTAGTATAATGGAGTAGGGGATATGCGGAGGGAAAAACTTCCCGACTGGCTTACGGCCGCCCGGGGCATTATCGCGGCGGCGATTTTGGGGATGATTCCTTTGGGCCCGGATGCCCTACCCCAGGTCATCGCCCTTTTGCTTTTGGGATGGACCACCGATATGCTGGACGGCCGCCTGGCCCGGCGGTACGAGAAGCCCCCTTCCTGGATCGGCGAACATGACTTCCAGTTCGACATGGTGATGGTGTTGGCCTCCACGGTGTATTTGGTTTCGGTGGGGCTCATTCCCTGGTGGGTAGGGGTCCCGTACCTGGCCCTGGGGCTGCCCTTGGTCCTGTGGGTCCATCACACCCGGGAATTTATCCAGTTTAAGGCTGTGGCCATGGGGCTTGCTTTTCCCTGGGTATTTGTGCCGTTCGTGGTGGCCTACTTCCACGCCCGCCCTGCCGCCTACGCGGGGCTTATCTGGATGTTGTGCGCGCTGATCATCGACTGGAAGAGATTTACAGGGGTAGTAGGGGATTTCCTGCACGGTTCCGGCCTCGCCCGCCGCTAAAGCTCGAACAGCCTCGCTGTAGTGCGGCCGAGGTGTTGATACGCCCTTTCCGTGGCCACCCTCCCTTGGGGGGTACGACGCAAGAATCCCTTGGCGATGAGGTAGGGTTCGTAAAACTCCATCACCGTGTCCTTGTCCTCTCCCAGCGCGGCGGCCAGGGTCTCGATACCCACGGGGCCCCCGTCGAAGCGGTCGATAATCACTTCTAGGATCTTTCGATCCAGGGAGTCCAAGCCCTCATGGTCGATGCCCAGAAGCTCGAGGGTCCGCCGGGCGATCCGCTGGTCCACGATCCCGTCCCCCTCCACCTGGGCCAGGTCCCGGGCGCGGCGCAGTAGCCGCAAGGCGATCCTGGGTGTGCCTCGGGCCCTGGCCGCGAGCTCCAAAGCCCCCTCCGGGGTGACCTCCAGCCGCATCCTCTCCCCGGCGCGGCGGATGATCTCGGCCAGTTCTTCCGGGGCGTAGTAATCCAGGCGGAACACCACCTCGAACCGATCCCTTAGGGGCGCGGTGAGGAGCCCCTCCCGGGTGGTGGCCCCGATCAGGGTGAAGGGCGCCAGATCCAGGCGGATGGAGCGGGCGTGGGGCCCCTCGCCGAGGACTATGTCCAGCTTCCATTCCTCCATGGCGGGGTACAGGACCTCCTCCACCTGGCGGCGGAGCCGGTGGATTTCGTCGATGAAAAAGACGTCACCCCGCTTGAGATGCGTCAAAATGGCTGCCAGATCCCCTGGGCGCTCGATGGCGGGACCGGAGGAGATCTGGATCCTCACCCCCAACTCATGGGCGATGATGTGGGCTAAGGTGGTCTTGCCGAGGCCCGGGGGAGAGAGCAGAAGCACGTGGTCCAGGGGTTCGCCGCGTTCCTTGGCGGCCTGGATGTAGATGCGGAGCCTTTCCTTGATCTTCTCTTGGCCTATGAATTCGTCCAGGGTCCGGGGGCGCAAGGCCCGAAAGTTCTTTTCGGGCTCCCTTTCTTCCGCTCGCAGCCATTCCCTAGGCATCGGGGCCATTTTATCCATACCCTCCGCCCCAGACGAACGGGCCGAAGATGGAGAGCGTCACGTTTGAAAGGCGGGCTATTAGACCACCTTGCCGGTGCGTTGGGCCAGGGCGCGCCGGAGCGGCTCCACCATATCGGTCCGTTCCCACGTGGGGTCGAGTTCGATCCGGCCGAAGTGTCCGTAGCAGGAGAACGGCTCGTAGATGGGCTGGCGTAGCTCCAGTCGCTCGATGATGGCCGCGGGGCGGAAGTCGAAAAGCGAAAGCACGAGCTCCCGCAAGGTCTCGTCCGAAACCACCCCGGTCCCGAAGGAATCCACGTTCACGGCCAGGGGCTTCGCCCGCCCGATCGCGTAGGCGATCTGGACCTCGCATTCCTTGGCGAGCCCTGCGGCAACCACGTTCTTGGCCACGTACCGCGCCATATAGGAGCCGGAGCGGTCCACCTTGGTGGGATCCTTCCCGGAGAAGGCGCCTCCGCCGTGGGATCCGTAACCGCCGTAGGTATCCACGATGATCTTGCGCCCCGTCATCCCAGTGTCGCCCACCGGCCCCCCGATCACGAACCTGCCGGAGGTGTTCACGAAGACCTCGGTGCCCTCGTCCAACCACCCGTCGAGGACCGGTTCCACCACGTACTTCTTGATATCCTCCACCAGGTCCTCGAGCTCGACTTCGGGGTCGTGCTGGGCCGCAAGGAGCACAGTGTGGACCCGTATTGGCTTTCCGTTCTCGTATTCCAACGTGACTTGGGTCTTCCCGTCGGGACGGAGGTAGGGGAGGGTTCCGTCCTTGCGCACCTCGGCCAGGCGCTTGGCCAACTTGTGGGCCAAGGTGATGGGGAGAGGCATGTATTCGGGGGTCTGTGTCGTGGCATAGCCGAACATGATCCCCTGATCACCGGCGCCCAACTGGTCCTTGGGATCGCGGGAGCCGTGCTTTACCTCCCACGAGGAAAGCACCGCTTGGGCGATGTCCGGAGACTGGCGCCGCAAGAGGTTCATCACGGTGCAGCTCTCGTACGAGATCCCGTAGCTCGGATCGGTGTACCCAATCTTTTTCAGCACTTGGCGCGCGATCTCGTCCGGGTCCACCTCGGCCTCGGTGGTGATCTCGCCTCCGACGACGATGAGGCTCTGGGTCACGAAGACCTCACAGGCCACGCGGCCGCCCGGGTCTTGGGCGAGAACGGCGTCCAAGACGGCGTCGGAGATCCTGTCGGCGATCTTGTCCGGATGGCCTTCAGCTACCGATTCGGAAGTGATGAGTTTTGTCTGCACCGCACCTCCTTTGTTCGTGGATAGTATGAAAATCTATTTTCCCCCGCAACCCGGGACGGGAAGGCCCCTCCGCTTTCGTTTTTTCTCAATCGATGATGAGGCTCGCGAGGTCCCGGGGGTAGAGGGTGAGGCGTTCGGCCCCGGTTTCCGTCACCACCACAGTGTCGGAGTGGCGGAACCCGGCGAACCCGGGGATGTAGATCCCGGGCTCCACCGAGAACACCATCCCCGGCTCGATCACGGTGTCATCCCCGATGTCGAGGAACGGGGCCTCGTGCATCCGGATCCCCAGGGCGTGCCCGGTGTGGTGACGCCAATACTCCCCGATCCCCTCTTGGACGAAGAAGTCGCGTACCTTCCGGTCCACATCGGCACAGCGGCGCCCGGGCTTTATCTCCGCGAGGGCGAGGTCCTGAGCGGCCACCATGAGCTCGAAGTAGTGGCGCTGCTTTTCGGTGGGCTTTCCCACGATCATAGTACGCTCGAGCTCCGCCCAGTAGCCGCCGACATCCGCGGTGGCCCCGGTGACGAGGACGTCGCCCTGCCTGATGCGGGCGTTGGTAGTGATGGCGTGGGGCACCGCCGAACGAGGGCCGATTTGGCCGCGGTATCCTACGTGTACCGGAAGACCGACACGGGTCGGCCGGTAATTCGGTCCCAAGGCCCGGAACATAGCCGCGGAGGCCTCGAAGGCCGCCCGGGCGGCGATCTCCGTCTCGGTGAGTCCCGGCCGCGTGTACTCCTGGAGGAGGGAATGGGCGAGGTTGGCCCATTTAGCGCTCTCCCGCAGGAGTTCGATCTCTTCCGGGCTCTTTACGGCCATCATTCGCTCGAGAGTGTCCTTTGCCAGCACGACCTCGGCCTCGAGGACCTCACTCAGCTTGGGTCCGCGATAGCCGTAGCCGCCCCCGTAGCCGTCGGAATCGGCCCCGATCTTTTTACCCTCGAGGCCGAGGTCCCGGAGGAGGTCCGCCAATCGCTCCATGGGATGTCGCTCGTCCGGGTATTCGGGGTAGGTGGCGACCTCCACGTCACACGCCTCCTCGGCGTGCTCGCGCTCCAAAAGCGGGACGAACAGCACCGGACGCTTCCCGAACGCCCAGGCGAGCGCTATGGGCCGTTCGGTGGCGATGAAGGCGAACCGGCTGAAGTAGAAGATGTTGTGCGGGGAGAACAAGCAGGCTCCCGCGATGCCCTCCGCGCTGAGCACCTCCTCCAGCCTCTTCCGGCGTTGCACGATCTCCCTCTCGCTGACCTTTATCGCCATCCCTTATCTCCTTCCTAAAAAGCACATTATAGGTCACCTTCCGCTCGCGTCTTGATTGGCCTTGCGCTCGTGGGATCGGCTAGTATCGGGAGCCGATGGGGATTATTGTTGGTGTGGATATCGGGGGGACGTTCACCGACTTCGTGTGGGTCGAGGACGGTGGGCTCCGTGTCCTCAAATTGCCTACTACTCCGGCCCAGGAAAAAGGCTTCCTCGCGGGCCTGGAACGTTTACCAGGGGCGGAGATCGAACGGATCGTTCACGGTACCACCGTGGCCACCAACGCGCTGCTTGAGGGGAAGTGGGCGCGGACGGCCCTCATCACCACCGCGGGGTTCCGGGATGTCCTCGAGATCGGTCGCCAGAACCGGCCTTCCCTTTATGACCTTTTCTGTGAGCGGCCCGCCCCCATCGTCCCCCGGAAGTGGCGCCTGGAGGTCCCGGAGCGCGTGGATGCCCACGGCCAAGTGGTGCGTCCCTTGGACGAAGGAGCAGTGAAAAGGCTCGCCCGCGTGATCGCCGGGGGCGAAGTGGAGTCGGTGGCGGTGGTCTTCCTCTTTTCTTTTCTCAACCCGGCCCACGAGCGGCGCGTCCGGGAGATCCTCCGGGAGGAGGGGGTCGAGGTGCCCATTACCCTGTCTTGCGAGGTACTCCCCGAGTTCCGGGAGTACGAACGGACCTCCACCACCGTTCTGACCGCCGCGTTGCGGCCGGTGGTGGAGGGGTACCTCTTTCGCCTCTCGGAAGGCCTCGCTTCCCGGGGGATAGCCGCGCCGCTTCTGGTGATGCAATCCAGCGGGGGCGTGGCGGGGACGGAGGAAGCGGCGAGGATGGCCGCGGCCCTGCTCCTCTCGGGCCCCGCGGGCGGCGTCATCGGGGCGCGGCGCGTGGGCCTCGCCGCGGGGTTTGCCGACCTCATCACGCTGGACATGGGCGGTACCTCCGCCGACGTGTCCTTGATCCGGGACGGGGAGATCACGCTGACCCCGGAGCGGGAGATCGCGGGCCGGCCGATCCGGCTCCCCACGGTGGACGTACACACCGTGGGCGCGGGGGGAGGTTCCATTGCCTGGCTCGAGCCCGGAGGGGGGCTCAGGGTGGGGCCCCGGAGCGCCAGGGCGGTGCCAGGCCCGGCCTGCTACGGCCGCGGAGGAACGGAACCCACCGTCACCGATGCTCACCTCCTCCTCGGGCACCTCCCGGGAGATCGGCCCCTGGGGGGACTTCCGCCCCTTTCGTCGGAGCTCGCGGGGAGAGCGGTGGGGGAGATCGCCCGCGCCTTAAGCCTTCCCCTTGAGGTGGCGGCGTGGGGGATCCTGGAGGTGGTGGAGGCCACCATGGAGCGGGCCATCCGGGTGATCTCGGTGGAGCGGGGCCACGACCCCCGGGGGTTCACCCTGGTGGCCTTCGGCGGGGCCGGCCCTCTGCACGGGGCGAATCTGGCCCGCAGATTGGGGATTCCCCGGGTGTTGGTCCCCACCTGTGCGGGGGTCCTCTCGGCCCTGGGCCTAATCTCCGCCGACCTACGGCACACCTTCGTGCGCTCGCTGGTGGCGCCGCTGAAGGAGCTCTCCCCAGACCGAATGAACGAGATCTTAGACAGCTTTCGCCAAGAGGCGGAGAAAATCCTGGCCGCCGAAGGGGTTCCGGAAGGGGCGAGGAGGTATCGTCCGGCGGCGGACCTGCGCTACCGGGGCCAGGCCTACGAGATCACCCTACCCCTCCCGGACCGCCCCCTTACTGAAGAGGACCTGCGGGAGCTGGCGGAAAGGTTCCACCGCGAGCACGAGGTACTTTACGGCTACGCCGTCCCTGGTGAACCGGTGGAGCTTGTGAACCTGCGGCTCCTCGCCGTGGGGGAGACCGAGGCGCCCGGGCTTCCCGTGGTCCCGGGGGGCGGGAGCCTGGAGGGGGCCCTGATCGAGCGGCGGCGCGTCTACTTCGGGGACGGATGGGTCGAGGCCCCGATCTACGCGCGCGAGCGGCTTCCGGCCGGGGCGGAGTTCCCCGGCCCGGCGGTGGTGGAGGGGGTGGAATCCACCTGCCTCGTTCCCCCGGGGAGCCGCGCCCACGTGGACGCATATGGGGACCTGATCCTGGAGGTCTAGGATGGACCCGATAACGGTGGCCGTCGTGGGAAACGCCCTTGCGGGAATCGCGGAGGAGATGTCCGCGGCCCTCATCCGCACCGCCTACTCCCCCAACATCAAGGAACGCCGCGACTGTTCTTCAGCGCTCTTTAGTCCGGAAGGAGATCTTGTAGCCCAGGCAGAAAATATCCCGGTGCACCTCGGGGCGATGCCCTTCTCGGTGCGGGCGGCCCTGGATGCCTCCCCGGACTGGGCCCCGGGGGATATCGTGGTCCTCAACGACCCTTTCCGCGGCGGGGCTCACCTCCCCGACATCACCTTCGTGGCCCCGTCGTTCCATAAAGGAGAACTCGTCGGGTTCGTGGCCGTGCGGGCCCATCACGCCGACGTGGGCGGGATGACCCCGGGGAGCCTCCCCGCCCAGGCGAGGGAGATCTACCAGGAAGGCCTGCGCATCCCTCCGGTGAAGCTCTGGCGGGAGGGGACCCTAGACCGGAATCTTTTGGAATTGATCCTCGCCAATGTGCGCACCCCCTGGGAGCGGGAGGGGGACCTCCGGGCCCAGCGAGCCGCGATCGAGACCGGGATCCGACGTCTTTCAGAACTGGCGGAGCGGGTGGGAGCAGAAAAACTTTCCGCCATCGCCCGGGAGCTCCTGGCCCAGGCGGAGCGGAGGATGCGGGCCGCCATCAGGACCGTCCCCGACGGCGTCTACGAGTTCGAGGATTGTCTCGACGAGGGGATAAAGGTGCGGGTGAGACTGGAGGTCCGTGACGAGGAGATCATCCTCGACTTCGCGGGGAGCTCGCCGCAGGCGGAATCCCCGGTGAACGCGCCCCTGGCGGTGACCGCTTCGGCGTCCTTCTACGCCCTGAAGGCGGTGCTGGATCCGGAACTCCCCCCGAACGCCGGGGCATGGCGGCCGATAAGGATCGTGGCTCCGGAGGGGACAGTGGTGAACGCCGTGCCTCCGGCCCCGGTGGGAGGGGGGAACCTGGAGCTATCGCAGCGGATCGTGGATGTGGTGTTGGGGGCGCTGGCGCGGGCCCTCCCGGGGCGGGTCCCGGCGGCGAGCCAGGGGACGATGAACAACCTGACCATCGGGGGGATCGACCCCAGGACCGGCCAGCCCTACACCTTCTACGAGACGATCGGCGGCGGGATGGGCGCCCGGCCGGACCGGGACGGGATCGACGGGGTCCACTCCCACATGACTAACACCTTGAACACCCCGGTGGAGGCCCTGGAGATCGCCTACCTCTTACGGGTAGAGCGGTACGAGCTCCGGGAGGGCTCGGGAGGGAAGGGGAGGTACCGCGGCGGGATGGGGATCCGCCGCGACATCCGGGTGCTCTCGCACCGGGCGGTGGTCTCGCTCCTCGCCGACCGGAGGACGCGGGGCCCGTGGGGCCTCGAAGGTGGTGAGCCCGGCGCCCCGGGCGAGGACTACCTGATCGTGAACGGAGAAGAACGTCGAATTCCGTCCAAGGGGACAGTGGAGGTGCCGCCTGGCGGGGTGATCTCCATCCGCACCCCCGGCGGTGGCGGCTATGGTTTACCGGATGCTTCCGTGCGAAACCGCGCGGGCTAACCGGAGACAGATTATCCCGGTAGCCGAGCTGGATCCGCTGTAGTTCTAATGAAGGGCCAGCACCTTAGTTACACTCCGTCGTCCTGGCATCAAAAGTAAAGACCTGACCCCTAACTTTCCAGCTCAAACAGGACAAAGTCGGGAAAACGCCGCGCCCCCTCCAGGCTCTTGTACGCCCCGTAATCTTTTCCGTTCAAACGACGGAGGAGTGAACCCAGTTCTCGTTGATCGCGCACAGTGGGGTGATTTAATAATCGAACTCGTGCTCTCCCACGCGGATCTTCCGGGTGGGGACTTCCCCTGGCCAGGGACGGCGGAGCTCAATAAGGTTCAAGACCGTATAGCCCCGCTTCCTAAGGAAAGCGATGATGGCGTCGTTGTTCGGATGGATCCAGTTGTAGACCGTGTCGCCGCCGAGCCTCCGCACGAACTCCTCCGCCTTTTCATACAGGGCAGAACCAATCCCTAGCCGGCGGAACTCTGGGCGCACGTACAGCTGCTCCGCCCAGACCACGTCGTCCTCCACCCGACAGACCAGATACCCCACGGGCCTGCCCTCCACCTCGGCGACGAAGATCGGGAAGCCCTTTTCCCGAGACTCCGAGAACTCCTCCCGGGCCACTTCCAGATTAGGCTCGCGCTTCCAGCCCCGGAGACGGGCGAGCTCGACCCGGAAGGCGGCGATCATCTCCACGAGCGCTTCCTCATCCTCCGGCCCTGCTTCCCGCACCACTATTTCTCGCCTCATCGGAGCCTCGCGCGGACTAAAAATTAAATCAAGGGACCTCGCTGCCCAAGGGTTCGGCTTTAGGTACGAGACCTTTACTTTTGACTTTCGCCAACCCACGATCCGGCTCACCGTGGAATAGAGGGACTATAGGGTCAGGTTTTTACTTTTGACATCATCTTCGTCTGACATCGCCCTCGTTGGAACCCCTTGCTGGACAATGGAGAGCCGACGGAACATCAAAAGTAAAGACCTGACCCCCAAAGGCTTTCAATAAAGAACATCGCGGAGTTGACCCTTTTGTTGTGTCACCTAAAATACTAAAAAGGGCAAATGGCGGTGATAGCGGGATGTATAAGCGGTTCTTGTTGGTACTTTTAGTAGGTTGTGTTCTTTCGAGCAGCGCATTAGCCGTGGTGTACAGCGAGGCCCGCGTCCGTTACATTCTGACAGATGTGACTTTAGGAGGACCGCTATCGTACTATCGGGACCGCAGCTACGCCCCCGACCCGGCGGAGGCCGTACACAGATGGGACCTGGGTGTGAGGGTTCTGAACGTGGATCAGTTTGAGCGGAAAATAGTCAACGGGCAGTGGACCATCGTTTACAAAGGGACGAACCAAAGAATAGACGGCATGGATGTAATCCTTAATACCGATCAACAGGAGGGCGGAACATCCCTGCTGTCCACAGGATCTTTCGAGGTACTTTCGATCGACCCTGTTGAGGGACTATGTTGAGGGGCTATGGGGGTCAGGTCTTTCTTTTGACATCGTCTTCGTTGAACGTCGCCCTCGTTGAAACCCCTTGCTGGACAGTGGAAAGCCGGCGGAACATCAAAAAATAAGGGCCTGACCCCCAATGATGCAGTTCTAATGTAAATTAGTGTAAAACTGTAGCGTACCCATAGCCTGGGAAAAAAAAGAGCTCCCTGCGTTCTGGTTCCTTGTAATCTAGATGGAGGTCGACTTTATAACTGCGAAGGTTCTCAGGTGGGATCACACTGCTGAAAGTCGTATACGGGATAAAAACAATTACAGAGGTACCTTCTTTGAGAAACTGATTGCCGCATGCCACCCCGAGAACACGCCAGTCACCTGACAGGCTAGCGGTCACATCAGCCCGACCTATGTTGGGTCTTAGAACTACGTACAGCACTGTACTGCCTTGCTTGAAAGCGATTAGATATCCATAGTTACCAAAAGCGTCGTCAGGGTACAGGTCCAATCGTACTGCAAGCCCGTTGTCCAAAAGAACCGCTTTAAACCCGCGGACATGCACGCCGTCCTTACCCCAATTGCGGGCGTGGGAAATATCTTTATCGCCGTTGCAGTAAAAACCCACGGAAGGATTTCTCGGATATTCCACGGTATAAGGGATGATATCCCAGGAAATTTCAAGTCCGACACGGTTTTGTTCACTTTCAACCTTGGGTTCAGGCGGCACTCCGCCTTCGGGGTTCCAGGCACTATACCATTGCTTAACAACATTTTCTGCCAGTTTACCTCGGATCGAAAAAGTCCGGAGTCTGCCAAAACTGAAATTCCATTCAACTGACGTAGCAATCATATTCCCCCACAAAAATGCTCCCAGGAAGTAATCACGCCTTGCATTCATCGTTTCGAAAAAGGCTTCATATATGTTGGCCTGTTCCTCCTCACCGTCGTCCAGTCCGTTTTCGTTTTTGTCTATCATTGTTTTTTCTACGAATTCATTTACATTAGGCTTAATAGACGAAGTTGGGTGGTCAACGTATCCAAACTCCAGGAACACAATCGGCTTTTGGGGATATCGACTGTGGAGCGGATCAATATATGTCCTGAAGATCCTCTCCCACTGCCATCGCAGGGATTCCACCGTTGGCACGCTATGTCTTGGGGAATCGTAAAGAGGGAAATAAGCGCTGATTCCAATTACGTCAAAGTCTAAATCATCCCAAAGATCTCTCCATAAAAAGCTGAGTTTTCGATTGACTAGTGCTCCGTAATGTAAATCGTAAGTAAGAGCACCATGATACACTTCTCGGACAGCATTGACCATTGCTAAAAGTTCTTCTCTGAAATGATTGGGAGCTTGAGAGCCTCCTGACCTTGTCCGGAAAAGCCAATTCGTTTCTGTGCCTAGAGAATAGAGCTCTACCCCTTCTTCCTCCGCGATTTTGGCGAAATGCACAGCTTGCTCGGTATAGCTTTGGAAGAACTCTCTCACAAACGTTTTATGCATGGGATGACTGGAATCCCACGGCCAATATTCACGTGTTACATTCGAGGAAACGCGGTAGGCATATGGGTAACCCAATTGCCACCGTTCTACTTGCTTTCCAGGAGGGCCATCTCCCAGATTTTCGAAGGCGAGGGTCACATATATATGGAAACCATATCGACGAAGCTTCCGAATTAACCGGCGCAAATCGTTTTCTTGAAAAGTCGGAATGCCCTCTTCTGGTCCACATTGTTCCACACTCGCATCCATGGAATCCTTCACAGTTAAACTGATAGATATTCCCACCCAGTTTACATGTAATTCCTTAAGCCATTGGAAATACTCGTCCGGGAGGCATTTGACGTTTATCATGTTTGTTCCCCAGTTACCGCCTAAATGCACACCACAAATTGTTGGTACTGACGAACTCTTAGTAGCAGAGGTAGTTGGGGGCATAGTCATTTGTGAGACAAGCCACTCGACGCTTTTCACTCGAACGCCAGCTGGCTGCCAGGAAAGCCAAAAGCTAGCCCCAGAGGCCACTTCACCGCCGGAGAAGACGAACGCCGTCGCTTCGCCTTGTGGCTCTTGGTCCGGAAACACCGGCGCGTGGCTCGTGATCACCACCGGGGACTCAAAGGTGATCCTGAAACCGTAAGCTACCTCCCCTGTGTCGTTGGTGTAGACCGCCCCGGCCAGGGAGGCCAGGGGGATAGAACAGACCGCTAGCCATACAAGGAATGCCCGTTTCACCCTCGCTCCCTTCCCCGCCACCTTAGCCAAGATGCCCGCCCGGGACAAATCGGCTAGCCGCAACCCCTCAAATCCCCACGATCACGTCCCGTCAAGTGGTGTAAAAGGGTTCCCTCTGGAACTCAAGCTACCCGGTTAGCACCTCCTCCACTGCCTCTACGGGGGTTCCCTGCTCATTTTGTGTCCCGTAGAGGGCGGCCATGGAG
>Ga0209426_1000610_pt1 | contig 32633 bp, 44 predicted proteins | sample Deesub1362B_J571_FD_187697 | JGI IMG/M metagenome (GOLD analysis project Ga0209426, IMG submission 187697) | Deep oceanic, basalt-hosted subsurface ecosystem from Juan de Fuca Ridge flank, Pacific Ocean, CORK Borehole 1362B_J2.571 (SPAdes)... ...
AGGGGAGAAAGAGGTTTATTGTTTTTCTGAAGTGGTCAATGTGGTAGTAGCTTCCGGGATCCCTAATCCCAGCTAACCTAAGCATCTTCAGGAATTTCGGGATTAGTGTTTGGATAGCTGAGTCGAATGTCATGTAGAATCGTTTGAAATCAATCCACGCCTTCTCAAATCATCTCTAATAAGAGATCTGGTATATTCAGAGAAACTATTGTATTCTTTTCCTTTACCAACAAAACGATCGATCTTTTTGAGCCATTCTTTGTAGATGTGCACACCCATTGTTTTGTAATCTACTTTCGACATCGTAGCTTACTTACGACATGGTAGTATTTAAACCTAACGAATTCGTATTTAAATACGATTTTGTAAGATGAATTTTATAAAATAATAAAAGTATCATTTTAGTATGTCTTTGAAGTTTGTAGACTTCCTACCAAAAGTTATACGGATTGGAGCATATGAGATTATGAAGGAATTGAAAAAATCACCCAAATCATGGTCTGAACTTGAAAGCATTGAAAATATGAATCCTGCAAAACTAAAAAGAAGAATTAAAGATCTAAGAGAGGCTGGGTTAATCCAAATAACAATAATATTCGACAAACCGACAGGTAAAAAAGTTTATGAGTTATCACCATTCGGTCTTAAAATCCTCGAAAAACTCGAAGAAATCGAGCAAATTTATGAAGAGGAAATGAAAAAAGCCCCACCTAAGGGGAAAGAGTTTTTGGGGAAAGAGGAGGAATGAGAATATGGATGAAGGGCTATTCAAACTTAAAGATGTTGATGAAAAATATTATGAGGGGGATCTTATCGAAACATTTGGGCTAAATCCTACAAGGCCGATTGCAGATGGGTATGGACATTTTAAAGATTGTACATGGTTCGTTCAGGAGGTCGAGGGCAGTGATATAGATTGGGCTGTTGAACAAGTAAAATCAACTGTTGAACAACTTGAGTTTAGTGGTAGAAGTGTTTCAGCAATATTTATAATCGTGAAAAATGCTTTTAAAAGCAGAAAGTATGAAAGCAGAAATGGGATTTTACATGTAAAGGGGCAGAAAAATCCTTATATAATTAGAGGTAAATTTATCCGGATAATACCACAAAGAGCAATAGATACAGGGGGTTTTAAATGGCAATCCTTTTCCGGGTAGATTCCCGTGGAGAGACACCACGCGAGAGATTGCTTAATCTACTTGACTTTTTATATGAATGGTTAAACAACATTGAGTTTAAGGTCAATAAGATTGAATTATGGGAAAACTCATACTTAATTGAAGAAGATGGTAAAAAAGAAGGAGAGTACGTCTCTATTGAAAGATTAAAAGGAAAAATAGCCAGTTATACAGATATTACACGAATAGATAGATTAATCACAATATTTGAAGGAGTAATTCAGCTTTCGACTCCTGTTGAATTAAGATCAAATAATGGATCGGTTGAATTAGAGTCATTACCAGCTCGCTTATATACTTTTGATCTTGGTAGTAGGAGAGCTCTCAGAGCTCAAAGTTTGTTCTATACATTTACAATTCCAGATTGGAGATTATTCATAGAGAACGATGAGTTTAGATCCAAAATATCAGGTTCCGTTCATGCAGAACATACCAATGTAAAACTCAGAGCATTGATTGTTGGTAAAAACCAGTTTGCAAGCCATGACGTAAGATATCAAGTGTTTTGCTACTATCTCAGAAGAAGAGATTTCATAGAGGACTTACTGAAGACGATAAAGGAAGAAATCGAAGAGACTAAAACTGGAGAATATGAAAGAAAAAGGATTCCAGACATAATAACACCTTATAACTTAGATTTCATTGCCTCTACTCTGGACTCCTACGATGATGCTATTGAGCATAGACTCAAAGAATTTTACATAAAAAGTGAATTGGCTTACGAAGTTGGTAGTGTAAAATTAAGAGCTACTACCGAAAACGCTTTTGAAGAGTTTTATAACAGCTTTAGAGACGACTTTGTTGAGTTTTTCAGAAAAGAATTTCCAGATGTAGATAAAATTAGAAAAGTTTTGTACAGGTGGGTTGGCAAAATATCTGAACTTTCTGAATTTGGTTAATGCCCTTTGTGTTTCTCAAGAATCTTTTTAGCATTCTTTTTGAGCCAATCTCGTTCTTTAAGAAAGGCAAGAAAAAAGTCTGTGTCAGCGTAGATCATTCAATCATGGATTTACCACAATCCATAAATAGTAGTTGAATGTTACTACTAATTGATAAGAACTCTGCGGGTGGCGGGGGCGTTCCCCCGGGAACGACCCTTGACTCCTTGCTGGGTCGGTCACCCGCAATAAAAACTACTTCTTTTCAATTTCGTCTGCCAGCTCATCAAGCGGTATGAATTTGTCTGCAATCCTTCTTAAGTCTGGGTTTATGGCGTTTCTAAATATCGCAACCTCGACCCTAAGCCCAAGAGATTTAATTACTTCTACAGCCGGAGTAAAATCTCCATCACCGCTAACGATTATTGCAACATCATAAGCTTTTTGAAATCCCAAAGCAAGCATATCTACAGCCAGAGCTATGTCTATCCCTTTCTCGATAAGACTTTTACTTCTTTTTCTCAATGGCTTTTTAAACACATGAAAGCCCTCTTCTTCTAAGGCATGATAAAATCGCATTTGCCTATCTCTCACTTCCTCATTCTCTGGATTGAATGACCCATAGTAGTACGTCCTTATCAGCTTCCTTCCTGCTGTCAAAGCATCTCTGAGCTTTTTATAATCTATTTTGAATTCCTGTCTAAACGCTTTGCAAGCGTGGAAAAGGTTCGAACCATCGATAAAGATCATAATTCTATCACTTTGATCTGACATAACTATGGGGTTAAAAAAAGAAATAATAATATTTTTGGAATAAAATTTTATTCGATATTAATATAAAATTAATCTCCCTGTATCCATTAAAGATTCCTAACATCAAGCATACTCCTAACAACCCTTACAAAATTCTCCACATCCTTGCTGTTTGAGTCTTTAATTACCCATATTTTGGCATACTCTACATCCCTCAATAATCCGGGACCCCTAAACTCATATCTTGCCCTCCCAGTAAGGAAATATCCAGCAATAAAAATAACAGAGATCAACACTATAAACAGTCCAAATCCTGCATTTCCTGTAGTAATCATCATCCCAATAACAAAAAGTACGAAACCAATATAGAGCAATTTCAGATTTTTATTTGATACGAGAATTAAAGAACTAATCTCTCTATATGAGATATCCTGAAAATTCTCACTACCCAAACCCTTCTGGAGTCTGATTACCCTCTTGTTTGTAGCATAGAATCTTGCACTTGGTTTAACCTTCCTGTCAGTACATGATGCCAGAACTTTCTCCCTTGGTAAAAGATGCTTCTCCAGATCTGGATCCGGAATTTCATATTCAAACTCTTCTTCCTCTTGTTCTTTTTGCTCTTCTTCTTCCTCCTCTCTCTGCCCACCTACAGGTTGGCGTTTTATTTCTTCCAATTCTTTTCTTATTTCTACTACTCTCTCTGGAGAGAGTTCAATTTTTGGCACATCCAGAAACTTATCTGCAAACTTAGATATCCTCTCCTCATTTTCAAGCAAGTAATCAAAACCCTTTACTCTGAGAGTGAATGTATCTGTTGAGGAATCATATTCTATGAATTCCTCATTCTCTAATTCAGTTACAAGAGTTGAGAAGTCCCTATCGCTAATCTTTATCAGCTTCATCAACTTTTTTGTTTGTCTTATATCTTTGCTCAATAGATAAAGAAAAAGCTCCTTACTTTTACTTAATTCCATGATATCACCTTGAATTCTTTTGAAATAACCATACAATTAAAAATTTTTCGGTTTTATAATTTGGTTTCAATTTAGTAGTTTACTACGAATTCGTAAGATTTATATACTTTCAGTTTCGTAGTAATATACGAAATAGGAGTGTGAAACCATGTTAGGGGTAAGGTTAGGCAAAGTGGAAGAACTAAAAGAAGACTTCAGAAACCCACCAAACTGCCAGCAATGTGCCTATTTTGGTGATTGCATCGAATTCTTCAATTACTGCCCCTATTCTGGCGAACTGGCGGTTGAGAAAAGATGTGATGTGGAGATTTTAGAGGAGGCAGAGGTTCTGGCATGACTTCTGAGAACTCCGGCAAGTCAGTTGGTGAAGAGATGGTCGAGAAATTTACCGCAATTGCAGAAGCGTTGCAGGAGCTTACGCAGAAAGGCATCACAAAACGCCTATTGGTTCTATACATACAGGATGTGACGAAACTAAGGAAATCGGACATCCAGAAGGTTCTCGATGCGGTGGAAGAGTTTCTCAAAGAGTTTAATAGGACTTAAGGTGGGAAAATGGACTTACTACACGCTTATTGTGGTGGAGAAGTTCAGATAATTATAGATGGAGAAGAAAACGACAGCAAAAGATTCCTCATAGTCAAAGTGGTTTGTCAAAAATGCGGTGAGAGCGAAGAAGTCCTTAGGTTTGGTTTTGAAGAGGTTTTTGAAGAGGTGAATCCATGAGCGAGCAAGTGAGTAAGCCTGAAATGAAGATATGCCCTCTTAGAGCCCTTGCCTACACTATTGCTAAGCTTCCAAATAATATACGAGAGCCCACATGCATTGGAGACCGATGTGCTTGGTACTTTAAAGGATTCTGTGCTGTGACGATGTTACATAATTTATTAGCTACGGGGTGATTTTTATGGAGAGTCTAAAATACAAAATAACTGAGTTTGTAGGTCTGATAGAGGACAGAAACGGTGAGATAAAGCTCTCAAGGAGTGAGCTCAAAGCGATATTCGACAGCATCAGACCCGACAGCATAGAGTGCATTACCGAGATCCTTTACCTCTTCGCAGACGCAATTGCCAACGGCAGAAGAGTTGAGGAGCTTGTGACTGCTGAAAACGGGAAGGTTGCTGTTATCCTTCGGATCCGAGATGGAGATGGAGAGGCGAGAATCGAAGAGAGTGATTTCAAGGCTGTAACGGATGCTACATCTAAATACGAATACACGATAGATAAAGAGGGCGATCAAATACTGGTAACTTACAAACCAAATGGTAATGTGATCGAGTTCCCTTTCTCCAAAGTCAAACAGCTTTACGATCTCATGCCAGAACAGTTCACACCCAAAGATCTATTAGTGAGAGCAACGGATGTTGACCTCGACCTCTCCTACAATCAGGCTCTCGCTCTCATCCGTGTTTTCTCACATGTAGAGTTTGATGCAGAAGTCAGAAAGAAGGGCAACCAGCTAATTGCCATAAAGATGTTTCAAGGGCATCAAGGCTACCTAAGGGAAGAGAACCAGCGAAAACTTAGACAGGAGTTTGAGGTCATAGGAAGCGGGCTGGATTAGATGGATTAAGGGGATATTTATGAAAATCTCAATTAAGGATGTTGAGGGAGAAGGTTGGTGGGCGAGAGAGAAGAAGGTAGGAAAACACAAGAGAAAATTAAACAGTCAAGAGTACATCAGCCCTCGAATCGTTCTCTCATCGGATTACAACCACCTTATTGGAAAAAGCTTCGAGGTTTACAGGGCAAAGGGTAAAATCGTCGAAGAAGGCTGGAGAAAGAGGGAGAAAGAGGGAGAGATGCTAATTCTGTTCTTCCCCGAAGATGAGGAGGGTGACAAGGCAGAAGATGAGGATTTTGAGGATCCTGATTGGGAGGATGATTGAGATGTCTCAAGACTGTGATTGTGTTCACAACTTCCAGGAGCTCTATGTGGACACAGTTCAGGAGCTCGATGTGACCACAATAAAGGACCGCAATTGTGAACACAGACTGGATCCTGCTTGTGTTCACAATCATAATGTGAGCACAGACATCGTGTATAAAGGGATCCTAAGCCTCTTCCACATTCTACAACCATCTGAACAAAAGCGGATGCTGGATCTACTCACTGATGTTCTCAACAAATCCGGGTTTACTTGCACATACTGTGGTGGCAAAGTCAGGGGAAAAAGAGTCGTCTGGCTTGGGAATCTACCGATCTGCAGAAGATGTCACTCATGGTTGTTCAGCCCGAAAACTAAGATGAGGTTGGTTTATGGGGTGAGGAGAGATGGAGTATGATTACTTTGACTATGTGCGGGATGCAGAATTCTACATTCGAAAAGCACTCGAACAGGCAATGCTCTTCAAGTCGCAAAAGTACATCGACAGACTGAAAACAGCACACAACATCTTGGTGGAGTTGATTAAGGAGGGGACTGATTCTGATGCTCAGACTTGGTCTTAAGAAGAGAGTCTACGAATGCAAGCATCCAGCATGCTTCCGGATGTGCAGGCTCGTTTACTTCGATAATTCAGAAGCTAAGCCGAAGTGTCCGTTTCCTCCATTAAATGCCGATTGGGAGGGAGCTAATGAAACTCGAAGAATATAAAGAATGGCTAAAGGAAAACGGCAACTATGAGGAAGTTATGGCATATGAGATAGCAAAAAAACTGATTTGGTTTCATGAAAGTGAGTACTACGAAACTGTGGAAGATCTTTTTCCAAGACACATCCTAACAAAGGGCAACGAGAGAATCGAGTTTGACCTAATCATAAAGCTATCGTGGAAAACAAATACGGGAAGGAAATTTGAACGACTAATAGGTGTAGAGTTCAAAGAAACTGATATGAAGAAAGTAATATTACAAGCAATTCGACGAAGAGAGTATGTTGATTACATGTACATAGCAACGAGAAACCTTATCGTTGATTACATTGACCTATTTCACCTCGCAGACTTTCAAATTGGCTGGATTATCTACACGGAGGATTTTGTTAAGCTCCTAATACCATCAAGGATGTATCCATCAACAGCTGTTTATGATCTCTTAAAGGCACTGGCAAGAAAGGCTGTTGACGAGGCTATTTCGGAGAGTAGAGTTAAGATAAAGAGTTTGGCTGAGTTTGCGGGAGGAGATTAAATGAACCGCACCAAGATTGAATGGACAGACTACACATGGAACCCAATAACGGGATGTAAACATGGTTGCACATACTGTTATGCCCGCAAGACAGCAAACCGATTCAGAAATCTGTTTCCAAATGGATTCGAACCGACTTTCCACCCTGAACGATTGGAAGAACCTTACTACATCAAGAAAACGAGTAAGATATTCGTATGTAGCATGGGTGAAATTTTTGGCTCTTGGGTAGAAAGATCATGGGTTCATAGCATTTTCAGAGTGATATGGAACTGCTCTGGTAATGAAACCTACAAAGCACCAAAACACATCTTCCAAATCCTAACGAAAGCACCGAACAACATCTCTTCGTTCTTTCCTATAACTTACACCTTCCCACCGAATCTCTGGCTTGGAACAACAGTAGAGGATCAATCAAAAACTTGGAGAATTGCTTGGATTACTGACAACCTGCTAAAACATAATGGTGTAAGGTTTGTAAGTTTCGAGCCTCTTCTTGGTCCTATTGAGTACGATCTCAAAGGAATAGACTGGGTGATAATTGGAGCCCAGACAAATCCATACAAGCCACCAAAACGAGAATGGGTGCAGAGCCTGATAGAGCAAGCAAGAGATGCTGGAGCATCGGTTTTTCTTAAGGACAACTTGAGGTGGAAAGAGAAGATTCAGGAGTTCCCTGATTATTTACATGTGTATTCTACGAGATGAAAAATTGCACCTTTCAAAGGGGGAATGAATCTTGAATGAGTTTAAACGGGCAATCGACCTCGTAAACAAGTGTTCCTATTGTGGCAGGCTCTATGTTGGACCCCATCCTGTTTGCAAGAGCTGTTACATTAAATGGTATATGAGGAGGGTTACTTGATGCCTGAAGATTTTAAAGCTATAGAGAGCTATCTGAGGAGTATTGAAGAACGATACAAGAAACTCATCGATGAAAAAGAGCAGAAGTGTAGAGAGGCTATAGAGTTCCTAAAACAGCACACCTTTATCCTCGGACACTGCAACGGAGAAGTGGAAACTGACGAAATCCTGAGATATAATTCAACTATCAAACAACTCCAAGATAGATTGCGTAAGAACTTCAATGTTTTTGAATGGGAGGGGCAAATAATTGCAATTCCCGTAAGCCTCGGGGCATCAATTCGAATCAACATAAGCGAGCTTTTACCACATGCGAAGAGGTTTGGGGAGAGCTTGGCATTTTTTATAGAGGTTGATGGTTGATGATGTTTGAAGTTAAAGGCTTGTGGAGACACGACATGGCTGTATATATTACCCTCAGAAACAGAAGCGACGATATCAGGACACTTCTGGAAAAGAGAAGGTTCAAGCTGAATGAACTCACAATTTACGACCTGATTCTGATTGGACACCTGAAAAAGATTGGCAAGATCAAGGATGTTGTTATTGTTTAGGAGGATCCAATATGATAGAGAAAGTTATACCAAAAGTCGTGAAAAAACTGTCGGAAAAATACAAAGTTCCTGAAGAAAAAGTTTGGGAGGTAGCTATAGAAGCTATTGAGGAGTTAAAATCTGCTTAAGTTTTTCTTCAATTATTTTCTCGACCCTCTCTTCAAGTATCTTTTCAAAATTGGATCCTAACAGCTTTTCTATGACTGTGTCCTCAGACTCCTTATCCAGCTCGATGAACCTAATATCGAGTGCTGTACCGCAACGGCGACACCTCACAACATCAGCCCTGTTAACCATTCCACAGTTGTAGCACTGCTTTGGTTTCAGTGGATCCTCTTCCTCTTTCTTTTCCTTGACAAGCCCGTAATGTTGCAGTAGATATATGTCTGCATCATCGTCCCTCAGTTTCGCATACCTCTTCAACCATCTGGATCCAGGAACTAATCCGTGACGCCGGCATAACTGCAGATCTGTCAGCACCTTCCCTCTATCAGTTATGCTCGTGTGTCTGAATAGGTAAGGGAATATCCTCTTTTTCAGCCCTGCTCTCTCCCTAAGTCTCTGCAGTAGCTGATAATATGCTTCTTCGGTTATAGGCTTGATTTTTCCAGCTCTGTGTGCATTCAAATCTATCCAGAGTGGTGCATCTGGATCATCTTTGGCGGGATGAGCTTCAAGCCACTCAAGAACATAAGGAATGCTGAATGTTAAGCGTGGTGCTCGTGTGAAAGTCTTGCTCTGGTGGATGTTCACCTTAATGCCGAGATCGTCCCTTCTTATGTGCTTCAGCTGTAGTGTCAGGAGTTCCTCGGGTCTGCATCCAAGATCGTAATGCATTGCTATGATAGCAGAATCTCTCACATGCCTGCAGGCTTTCAGCAACTTGAAGAAATCCTCAGCTGATATTAAATCATCGGCAGTCAGCTCGTTATCCGTATTATCCTTCACCCTGAAATATTTGTTTAGCCCTTCCTTACCAAGCCACTTGTTAAGCCTCCTCAGTGCCTTCTTATACTCGTTTCTCGTTGCAATCCCGTCTTTACCCTTATTGGGTTTGAAACTCTCAATTGCAATCGCAAGCTTTTTGGTAGTGTTCTCGTCCAATTCTTTTAAACTCCCGATGATACCTTTGAAATTTATGCAGATTTGCCTGAGAGACTGCATCTCCCTATGAAGTCTTGGTAGGCTCACACCTTGAAGCCTGAAGTGCTCGTAATAATCCAAGATCAGATTTTTATTCTCCTCGGATATGTCCGAACTCATTAAATTGTCAAGCTCAGCTTTTATACGCCCCTCGTAGTTCACTGCTCTAAACATCATCAAAAACTATTCTCAAACACTATAAATAACTATACGGGATTTTAAGAGTTTAGGGAGCGCCCGGGCCGGGATTTGAACCCGAGGCGAGGGCTTTCCGCTTGGCTATCAAGCCACTCGACAGGCCCCCATGTTAGGCCGGACTACACCACCCGGGCATTGGGTGTTCTCAAGGTGTTAGATGTAAATAATGTGTTTAAGTTATTTATTGTAAGTGTCTTTAAGAAATCTGGTGCAAAATTTAAATCTTACGCTAAAGCACCCGCTACTTGTGTTCGATGTCGATCCTTATGTCCTCTACAAAAACGCCTTCCCCCTTTTCAACCCTACCAACAACTTTAAACTCCCTGCTCTCCTTTAGGATTTCTGAATCTTCATCCACAATAATCGCAAAACCCATACCCATGTTGAATGTCCTATACATCTCATCCAGATCTACATTTCCTATCTCCTGAATGAAACTGAAAATCTTATGAGGCTTCAGGGGTTTATCGATTACATACTTCATGTTTTTCAATCTTCTAAGCTTTAGGAGTCCGCTACCGGTTATGTGTGCCATCCCGTGGATGTCGTACTTTTCCCACAAACCAACAATCTCGGAGTATATCCTCGTAGGTGTCAAAAGCTCCTCACCTATGGTTTTGCCACCAAAATATCCACCAAGATCATCAGAGTAGCTGTAGCCAGCAGACTCAACAGCTTTCCTTGCAAGAGTTAAACCGTTGCTATGAATGCCGCTACTCGGAACCCCCACTATCACATCTCCATCCTTTATTCGCTCCCCCGTTATTATTTTGTCCTTTCTAAGCACACCTATTGCGGTTCCCGCAAGATCAAAACCTTTTACAATTTCTGGAAGAGTTGCAGTTTCTCCACCAACCAGCGTGATGTTGGCGATCCTGCAACCCTCTTCAAGCCCTATCGCTATCTGTTCCATCACGCTTTCATCCGGCTTTTCTATGGCAATGTAATCTACAAAAGCAATTGGTTCTGCTCCTATCGCTATCAGGTCGTTTACATTCATTGCAACACAGTCTATACCCACCGTATCGAATTTGTTCATCTTCTCCGCGACAAGAATTTTCGAACCAACACCATCAGTGGTTATAGCAATGCCAAACTCACCGAAGTCCACCACACCTGCATAGTGAGATGTGAGTATCGGCTTACCAAACCCCTCCCTTCTGAACTTTATTCTACTCGCAAGAGATTTTATTGCTCTCTCCTCCTCGAAGATATCCACTCCTGCCGAAGAATATGTCAGCTTTTTCGATCTAAGTTTTTCCTGTTTGGGTTCGTTATTAAATTCCTCTTTCAACTCCTCTTTTGATCCTTTTTTCAACTCCTCTCTCAACACCATTCCCTCCTCAAACTACCATCACTAACCCACTCCCTCTTTGAGCTTCTGATAAAGTTGTGGAACAAACAACCCAACATCAGTAACGACCCCTATTGCCTGAGCGGTGCCCCTATCAATCAATTTAGTAACAGTTGCGGGATTTATATCAACACAAATCGTCTTAACCGTTGAGGGTAGAAGGTTGCCAACCGCTATGCTGTGGAGCATGGTTGAAAGCATGATAACCATGTCTATGTCCTTCAACGCCCTCTTCATAACCTTCTTAGCCTCCATAACATCTGTGATTACCTCGGGGAGCGGTCCATCATCTCTGATAGATCCCGCAAGAACGAAGGGAACATTGTTTTTCACACACTCATACATTATCCCATCTTTCACAATACCCATCTCAACAGCCTTATTTATACCACCAACAGAGATTATCTTGCTTATCGTCCTCAAATGATGTCTATTACCCCCCGGAACTGGTTTTCCTGTCTCTATATCCATCCCCAAGGAAGTACCAAATATCGATAGCTCAAGATCGTGAACCGCAAGGGCGTTTCCAGAAAGTAACAAATCCACAAATCCATCCCTTATCATTCCCGCAAGTGCATCTCTCGCTCCCGTGTGATCTACTGCGGGTCCGGCTACTACAGCTATTTTACCACCGTTCCTCTTCAACGCAAGAATTTCGTCCGCAATCGCCTCGATTAGTTCATCTGTGGGTCTTTCACTGCTAACACTCCCGCCCATAAACTGAAAATGGGATGATTTTCTCGGTCTTTCGGGTGGAAAGATTCTGACCCCTTTTTCTCCTACAACAACCATATCACCCTTCCTTACTTCATCTATCGCAACACATTCCGCTCTACCATCCCTTATGACGATTAACCTGTCCATCCCTATATTATCGACCGGTAGCCAGTTACCTCTGTAATGAACAAATGTTGGGTGGTTCGTTGTGACATAGAAGTCATCCGGAAGTACTTTATCATCGGGAGCGGGTTTTAGCTCCACCTCCTCCGCTTCTGGAATTTTTGCACCGAGTTTATGAAGCTCGTGCAGAATCTTGGTCAGATGATCCTGATCTCTACCAATGACGACTATCCTCGCATAGCTGTAATCCGTTTTCTTTTTCCCTATCCGAAACTCAACTATCTCAAACTCCCCTTCCAGATCGAGTATGGTATCGAGAACCTTCGGGAATATCATTGAGTCAATCAGATGTCCTTCAAACTCGAGTTCCTTGACATTAGCATTTACATTCAGGTTTCTGTTCACATTCATGTCCATATCCATACCCATATTTCCCCCTCCATCTCCTTTAAAGGTTTAGGATTTCAGCGTGGTTATTGGGATTTAAGTTTGGCTTCAGCTACACTTACTCCCCAACATAAAGAGGTTCACACACCCCATTCATAATCCTATGAGCACTCATAATCTCATGAAGTGCTCCTCAAGATACCTTTTCGACTCAATTATCGCATTCTCCTCCCGCAACTCAAGAGTAACAAACCCTCCATAGTTCGCGAAATCTATTCTCCTAAGATCGACATTTCCCCTTCCAAGGGGCAGATGATTATCATAGTCTCCTTTATTGTCGTGGAGATGTATGTTCGCAACCCTGTCGAAGTTCTCCCAGAACACTTCATGCCCCCTGATGTTACTATGCCCTACATCGAGGGTTAGTTTTAGATCAGTCTCATTCAGGATTTCGATAATCGCTTTTTTCATAACATCATCTATCTGAATTGTGTTCTCCATTGCAAGACTCTCTGAATTGACTGCTCTTAGATACGGCAACATTTCTTCAAGCAAAACCCGATAGTTGTGCTCCACATACCATCTGCTATCATATACGAACCCTTTCGAGGTTATGAACCCCGGATTCCACCCGAGATGAAATGTCACTAACTCTGCTTCACACTTTCTTGCAAAGTTCAGTGTCTTTTCGAGTTCCCTATAACTTGCCTTTCTCATCTCCCCGCTAATGGATAGAAAATTCGTGGAGGTGGAGGATGCGTGAATCAAAACCTCAACATCATACATCCCCTTAAACTCAAGAACCTCTGCGGGACTTAGTGATTCGTAGTGAAACGATGGGTGATCCATCAGTATCTCAACATGCTCAAAACCGTTTTCCCTCGCAAACTCAAATGCTTTCCTCGGAGAATGTGTTATGTCCGGCTGTATCCCAATCTTAAACTTTTTTTCAAATCCTTCAAATCCAGATCCACCAGATTTATTCAATCTATCCCCTCATCATTCCTCTTCTGCTCCGTTCCTGTTGCATTTTTCAAACTAATTCCCTTTAGTGCTCGACCATCGTACCGATACCCTTCTTGGTGAACAACTCAATCAATATTGAGTGTTCCTTGGAGCCATCAATTATATGTGCTTTTTCCACCCCGCTCTTCATTGCTATAATTACAGATTCAACCTTAGGAATCATACCACCCTGAATCGTTCCCCTATCCACCATTTTTTCAAGCTCGGATAGTTTTATTCTCGATATCAGGCTTTCTGGATTGTCCGGTTCGGATAAAAGACCGGGTACATCAGTAAGCATTATGAGTTTCTTCGCCCTCAGTGCTCCTGCAATATGTCCAGCCACAACATCCGCGTTCAGATTGAACACCCTACCCTCCCTATCCGCCGCGATAGGAGAGATGACAGGAATGAAACTATTTTCAACAAGAATTTCCAATATCTCAGGATTTACTATCTCCGATTCCCCCACATATCCCAAATCAAGCTCTACCTCTTTATCACCCATTTTCTTCCTAATCGTCTTCTTCTTCGCTACAACAAGTAAACCATCCTTTGCAGATATGCCTACTGCCTTACCTCCATTCTTTATAAATGTCGACACAATCTTGGAGTTTATTTTTCCGTCGAGAACCATCTGAACTACCTCAAGAGTATCTTCATCGGTTATCCTCAACCCGTCTACGAACTTGGGTTGCAAACCAAATTTCTCCATTTTCTCAGATATCTCGGGACCTCCACCATGAACAACCACCGGCTTTATTCCGACAAAATAAAGTAGAAGGATGTCTTTTATCGTTTTTTCCATTATCTCCTCATTAACCATTGCATGTCCACCAAACTTTATGACCATGGTTGAACCGTGAAAATCTCTGATGTAGGGTAGAGCTTCAACCAGAACCTTTACATTCTCCATACCGGGAAATAAACCGGAGATTAAAAAAGTTTTCCTAAATTCCCAAAAAACCTCCGATATTTTTTAAGATTCCATAAAGCTTTTTTTATATCCATTCAAGCATTTATCAATCTAAATTCCCAAGTTTCTCAAACCTTAGGCACTTTTCTGGTGAATGCTTTTGATCCTCGTGAACAGTTAACAATATGGAGTATGAAAATATAAACAATATTAAGCATTAAAAAATAATAATAGAACTCACATTAGATTTCTTCAAGGTTCTTCTTGTTTTTCTTTATCTTGAAGTTTGCGAGTTTCTCAACACCCGTAAGACTCGCGTCTCCAAACTCCGCATAGCCCTGCTCCTTGATGTAATCGAGTATTTCCTTTCCGATTTTATTCCTCACGATCACAGTGGAATAGCCCGGTTCGCTTCCGACACTTCCAACACTAATATCGCTCTCCACTCCAGTAAAATCAATGCAGAACTTGCACCCAGATGGAATGATTTCGTCAAGCTCTTTTACGGAGAAACTTACCTCTTCCCCACCCTCAAAGGTAACAATGAACTTTCCTTTAGTGATGTCTGTCTTAACAGCCCTTCTCAGGTCTATATCCTTACCCGCAAGAAAATCCCTAAGCTGATGCCAGTAAAAGTTCTCCGTGCAGAAAAGGGCAACCGCAAGTTTAACCCGCTCTCCAAAGCTCGCAACCTCCGATTGTATCTTTCTCAACCCCGACACCATACACGGTGTACCAACCATGCCAACCCCTTTTCTAGCTCTAAAAACCGCTTTCCTCATCTCTGGTATTACATCTGCAAAGCTGTATTTCGTTCCGCTTGCGGTTCCTTTTTCAAGCTGTTTTGGCTTTCTTATCGTTACAATTTTCGTTCTCCACTCCTCATCCCTATCAACAAAAAGAGATGCATCGATTATCCCCATTTCAAGTGCGGATGCCATTATTTCTGTGACCATACCTCCATCTTGCCCGCTGAACCTATTGGATCTCCCCGCAACTATCTCTAAATACTCACCTACACCACTTAACGGCTTGTAATCCCATCTTGGACATACCATCACACAGCTACCACAATCAATGCACTCATCCTCCCAATTCGGGAACTCTATAGGTTTGTCTCCTGCTTGAATTCCGTAAACAGGGCAAATTGTTGTGCATGTACCGCAATGACTGCATAAGCCAGAATCTATCACCTTGGTTTTCAGATTAGCGAAGTACTTTCCCTCTATGATCTTATCAGGTAGCTGAACCGTATTCGTGAACATCAATCCCACCCCCTGTAGTCAGTAAATCCGAGAGCCAGTGCAGGACAATTTCTTATACACTCCCCACAGCCCCCACACAAATCCGGATTTATGTTTATAGTCACCTCTTTCTCATTCCTTACCACGGAAATAGCACTCACGGGACATGTCAAAACACACAGTTGGCAACCGATACAGTTATCGGGGTTTTCAAAGTGAGATACCTTGTAATCCCTCAACCTCAATTCTTTCTTCAACTCTATGAACTTGGAGATATCATAGACCTCCGAACCTACGATTTCCTCCATCTTCCCGAAATCCTCCACCATTATGATTGTATCATTTGGACACTTTTTCGCACACTCACCACAGTAGTTGCATTTACCGAAATCAAGGATATACGATCTCAGCATCTTCCTCCCATCACTCTTTGCATCCACATCAATGATAATTGCCTCCTGCTTGCAAGCTCTCTGACAAGCTTTACACGATGTGCAGTTTTCCATTGTGTACAGTGGATGCCCGTTATAGTTTTCAGGAACCTTTGAGCTGACCTTAACCTTCAATCTATCGACCCCCATCACCTTGTGAGAAACTTCATCAGCATGAATTTAAATAATTTGGGGTCACCCCGTTTTTTATTTAAAATATTGCTGGTACATGATTTTCTTTTTTTAGTTAAATGAAAGTCTTTCAATCATCTATAGATTGAACGAATAATTTACAAAAGTCAACCAAATCATCAAAACCGTTAGGATTGTTATTTTTAGAAAAAACGAATAAAAAACTCTTTTTAGATTTCACTAATTTAAAATGATCCATCATAAAAACATTTATCAACAAAATTTATAAATACACTTAATCCTAATCCTCCATATTCCACCCCAAATCAGCTAAAACAGTTTTCTGCAGAGATATTTCGAAAAAAAAGGTTTTTTCTAATTTTCAAAAGAAAAAAAAGAAACTGAATTAAAATTAACCTGATTAATACTCAAATTATTCGTAAAAATGACGAAAACTTTAAAAATCAATGTGATTAATAGATCTGCGTCACGATAATCAGGTGGGTTTGGTGGTATGTACATTCAAAAATTAAAGGTGGTGAAAAAAATGGGTGATAGCGATGATAGTGGGGAAGCACATAATTGCGGAATTTTATGGTGTTCCAGAGGAGCTAATTTCCAGAGAGGAGACTGTGAGGGCCATAGTAGAGGAGGTGGTGGATAAGGCTGAGCTTACAAGGGTTGGCTCAGTTTACAAGCAGTTTAATCCTCATGGAGTAACTGGAATTGTTTTAATTGCTGAATCCCATGTTTCGATACACACTTGGCCCGAATACGGGCTTGTTAATCTCGACATTTTTACATGCGGTGATACTTCCAAAACAGAAAAGGCTTTTAAGTTGTTTATTGAAAAATTCAAACCCAAATCCTATCGACACTATATCCTTGACAGGGGCTAAGGTGGTATTGTGGACACTAAAAGGATTCAAAACCAGATACTCCACCTCCTCAACCGGGAGAGGAGTATCTATGAAATTCTTTTTTATCAGGATGCGAGCCTTCCTGAAATATTCAACCTCTTGAAGGAAATGGTAAACTCCGGAATAATAAGAATACACGACGGAAGGGTTAGCCTTACCGAAAAAGGCAGAGAAATTTCCGAAGAACTGCGAACGGTTGACATGGGGAATGTCTATTGTGAACACTGTGAGGGTACCGGGCTCAGAATAACTGAGAAGTTCTCAAAAATACTTGCAGAATACAAGGAGATATGTATGCAAAGACCGGAGGCAATAGAGGTCTACGATCAGGGATTCGTTAGCATTGAGGGAGTTATAAGGAGAGTCGAGTTTATCTACGACAGAGGTGAGCTTGCCAATTCGAAAATCTTCGTTGTTGGGGATGATGATCTATTCAGCATAGCTTCAGCACTGACAGGATTGCCGAAAGAGATAGTCGTGGTGGACATTGATGAGAGGTTGATTGATTTTATCAATAGAACCAGTGAGGAGAGAGGCTTGAATGTGCGGGCGATGGTGTACGATGTTCAGCAGGCTTTCCCAGATGAGTTGAAGAGGAAGTTCGACCTGTTCGTAACAGATCCGGTTGAAACTATACCGGGGTTGAGGTTGTTCTTATCGAGAGGTGTCTCAACCCTCAGAGGTGTCGGATGTTCGGGATACTTCGGCATAACAACTCTTGAAGCGTCAAGGAGAAAGTGGTACGAAATCCAGAAGATGATACTCGATATGGGCTTCGTTATCACGGACTTACGAAGACACTTCAATGTCTACCCACAAGAGGATAAAAACTTCTTCAGATTTCAGGAAAAACTACCGATAGTTGAAAAACTCGGATATAAGGTGGACTACAACTGGTACAACTCAACATTTTTCAGAATAGAGGCTGTGAAGGATCCGAAGCCTGTTGTTGAGGGTGAGATGATAATAAACGAGAAAGTTTACAAGGATGATGAGAGCTGGGCAACCCCGTACTGAAACTAAAAACAACAAAAATTATAACCTCAATAATTTTCTCGAGAACAAAAGTGAGATTACTCCCAAAACGAAATAAACCAAGGAAAACTCTATTCCAAACTCGGATCCTGCAGAAATTCTTGTTATTAGTGATGCAGGCATAAAGGGATTAGAGAAAAGCAGAGGCATAATTCCAACAGTTATTACGGAAAACACAAGCTGTGATCTCTCCCTGTCTTTGAAAACCGATACAATTAAGGCTGATGTAGAGATCATTATGAACGAAAAAGCATATGAAATCGCCATAACCAAGAGAAAGTTGCTTATCTCCACCCCATTCAACATTAAAAGCACCAACCACAGGGGGGTTAAAACCACTGGTAGAGTAACGGATGCGATTATCTTCCCATTAACTATTTCCTCCTTGCTGATGGCGGTGAATAGCGGAACAATCGTTCCTGTTTCAATTTCTTCAGTTACCAAGTCTATGAACAAGCCGGATGCAATCACTGCTGTTGTTATCATCATCAGCGGTATTATAACGACATAGATAAACTTAAAAACCATAGAAACTCCCTCGGGTACAGATATTTCCTTGTTAGACACGAAAACCCTAATCTCACCTCCCTCCGGAATGCCTCTTAGCTTCCTTAGATAGTTCTGATACTCTATTAGCTTGTTCTTTACGAAGATCGATGCCTGAATGGATTTTACCTCATCTCTTGGAAGAAAAACCTGAACGAAGTTTTCCCCGCTTATATCCTCGTAGGGAAGCCACAGTATCACATCTATCTCCCCTCGATAAAAATCCTCTATAGCAGTATTGAGGGAGTCGTAGTGCTTCGCATTGAACACCGATTCAAGAACCGGTGCTGATCCAGAAACACCCACTTTTATATCCTCCTGAAAAATTATGCTCATATATGTGGGGTTATAGAGTATCAAAAGTCCGAAAGTCAGAACCGAAGTGAACGATGCAACGAAGATTAAAAGTAGAATTACGCTCATGAATGTTCTCTCCCTCAACATCGATTTTAGATCTTTTCCTGCGATAACAATCGAGTTTCTGAGGCTGGAGTTGAGTTTAGCAATCTCAGTGATTTTCATCTAAACACCTCCGCTTATCCCAATAGCGAACAGAATCGAATAATCGTACGCAAAGTGAACCACTACAGCGGTAAGATACGCAACAGTGTATGAGTGCCTCTTAATCATGAAAGTAAACACCAGAAGAGCCAAAATATGAAGGGAGAGTGGTAAAAGAAGATATCCCGTTAGCAAAAGAGTGGTGTAATTTCTACCGAGCTCAATTAGCGATAGTGTCTTCTCTCCAGCAAAAAATCCGAACGCTGTAACAACCGATGCTCTTACTATCCCATCCGAATCCCGAAAATTCCGGAAGTAAGCATAGACGATTGATGTTTTGAATAGCTCCTCGATTAAAGCAATAAGAAAAACGAAAACAGGAATGGAGTACTGAAACGGCATCGTAAATATTACGGAGATTATCATAAACTCAGATATGAAAACAAACGGTATTGACAGCAATGATGCAAAGAAGCAGGCTTTTAATGATTTTATCCACCTGACAAGAGTTGAAAAAACCTTTGTCTCTATTCCCCGCGGAGAATGCATGATCTCTGGACTCATCATTTTAACGGAATTGAACATCAGAACCAAAAATAAAAGATAGAACTGTGATGTGGATAACACACAATACTCAACGGAGAGTTCTCCAGTCTCAAAAAAAGCAAGCATGTTCGTTATTGGAGATATCTTAGAGACCGGTATAGTTCCAGAGAATATTGCAGGAATAAAGAGATAAGCCGTCATAAGGAAGGATACGACCATTATCAGGAATGTCATTTCCTTATAACTCCTCGAAATCAGAACTATAAAAGCTTGAATTGAGAATGCAAAAAGAATGAACGGATAAACAAAGAGTATAGCCAAAAAGCTCTCATTCAAGACATACGACACGAATAAAATCATCAACGCTGAGATAATCATGTAAGGGAGCATTTTTCCGAGTAGAATCTCAAGCGGAGTTACGGGAGTGGAAAGAAGTACATCTAGCCTTCTCGTGACCTTATCTTCCAACATAGATGCAGAAAATAGCTGAATTACAAAGTAGGATGGAATTATAAAGAAGAATGCAATAAACATTTTTCTCAATAAGCTTTGAGGATTGAAGTCCTCTGGAATCGTATAATCTGATTCGGGCTTAATGGAAATTTTGTTCTGAAAAGACTCACTTACTATTTCCACCGCTTTCTCCTCTCTTCTCTTTTCCTCTATAGCATTAAGGTTAGTTTCCCCAACTCCTAAATCTAAATTCCTCAGAGCGGATACATTCGGGGAGAATTCCGTTACCACTTTCCTCTCCAAAAAAACAGCCTTAACAAAAACCGGGAAGGCTTTTATGCCATATCTCCCGTACAACTCCGCCTCATAATTTTCTTTCACAATCTTCCTGAACTCATCAACAGCGGACAACGATTTATCACTTCCAGTCACAAAGACATCATAACCGACACCAGTCCTTCTTACGACTATATCGGGGTTATCGCTGTAAACGAATCTATAATCGTTTATTTCCATCGATACCTCATAAAGATACGCATCTGACTTGACTCCGGTACTTAAAGCAAAAAACATCAAGAAAAGAGCTAAAACACCTATGGTAAGAAGCAAAAGAAAAGATGAGCGGGAGTACTTCCTCCTCGATTTCCTTAACTCTATTGCAGAGATTCTAAGCACAGATGCAATGTATTTCACCGCTTTGTGGTTCGCTGTTTTCCCATCAGCTCTGACAGACCTCCCAATGTTCATCATCACATAATTCAGGAAGTATCAAATATATTGGTATCTTAATTCCCATGATGTTGAATGACATTCTGAGAGCGAGCAATATCAGAAAAAGCTACGGCGATTTCATCGCGCTCAAAGATATAAGCATGAATCTGAGAAAAGGAGAAATAATCGGATTGATAGGTGAAAACGGTGCGGGAAAATCAACATTTTTAAAGATATTGTCCGGACTCCTTGACCCAGACCGAGGAAAGATAGAATACTTTGGAATGAATTTCTTTTCCAATAAAGAGAGAATAAAGAAAAGGATTGGTTACCTGCCGGAAACCGACTCCCTGTACAACAACATGACCGCGATAGATTACTTGAGATTTTTTGCAAGTCTTTATTCGGTGCAAGATGGAGAAGAGAGGGCACATGAGCTTCTTGAAATGCTGAAACTTCCGCACAACAAGACTATTGAGGGGTTTTCAAAAGGAATGAAGAGAAAATTATCAATAGCAAGAACACTAATACACGATCCGGATATACTGATATACGACGAGCCCACTGGAGGGCTTGATCCCACCACATCCCTCTTCATTTCAAATCTTCTAAGAGAGCTAAAAAAGAGGGGAAAATCCATCCTGTTCTCAGCCCATAACATGTACTATGTCGAATCCACATGCGACAAGGTGATAATTCTCAGAAGAGGAGAAGTTCTCTACAACGGCGATATAAATGATTTGCTCCAATTCTCAACGAAGTATGTGATAAGCTACACGGATAACCGCTCCGAGAACGGAAAAAAGAAAGTTGTAGCTGAAAATTCTGAGGAGCTGGATAAGATTTTAAAGGAGATTGGAGAAGCTGGAAGGATTATCGATGTCGTAAAAGAGATTCCAAGGCTTGAGGATATTTACTTCCAAATTATGGACTCGGGATAGCAGATCACTCAGGTTCATACGGTGTGGTGAGGATTTCCCTTATTTTCCTCGCAGTTTTTTTACCAACCTTTGGTACCTTAACAAGCTCCTCCTCACTTGCAGTTACGATTCTCTCTATGGTTCCAAAATGCTTCAGGAGATTCCTTGCTATAACAGTTCCAATATTGGATATAGATGACACGATATACTCCTGCTGTTCCTTTAGACCTTTCTTTGTCTTACCGGAATGGAGAACTACCTCTCTCGACCTTAGTTCCTGTTCTCTTCTTGCTATTGCTAGTAGCATCTCAGCGGTATCATCTGGATTTTTCGTTTGGATAATGGGGATTCCGAGATCGACCGCTATGGTTGCAAGTGCACCCCTTATCACATTCGGATGGAGTCCGTAAAGCTCCCCCTCTACAACCAGTATGGGTTTTAAGTAGGATTTCTTCAGGTTTAAGAGTTGTGAGAAGAGATTTTTATCTCCCCTCACAATGCTCTCCACGAAATCCTCAGCAGTTTTTCTCTCAACAGCAACTCTATCGCTTAGAACATAATCTGCGGTCTCCAAACTCTGAACTTTAACCTCAGCATATTGGAAAAGGGATTTTACAACACCGCTTCTCATCTCTCTCGAATCCACATAGATTACGATGTTCTTCGGTTTCGCTTGGAAAAGCTCATGCTCGATCACACTATCTTTATCAAACCTGGCTCTCAACCTTTCCTTAACTCTGCGTATTTGATCGTACATCATCTTCTCCTTCCTGATGCTACTCCAGTAGTAAGCTTCATCCCTCGTACCCTTGGTAACAAGAACCACAATTTTACCCTTTCTTGATCTTCCAGTTCTTCCTTTTCTCTGAATTGCTCTTATCTCCGAAGGTACTGCTTCGTAAAAAATGACGAGGTCTGTAGATGGTACATCCAAGCCCTCTTCACCGACAGATGTCGCAACAAGAACATTAACCTCTCCTTCCCTAAACTTGGAGAGGATCTCAACCTGTTCCTTCTGCCTCATTCCCCTCTCATCAACCCTGTTCGATTGTCCTATGAACTTTACCGCTCTCACCCCTTCGATTCCATTAAGCTCCTTAAAGAGGTAGTCCGCGGTATCCCTATAACTGCAGAAAACGATTATTCTTTCAGCTCCACCCCTCACTTCCTTGCTTACGATTTCCTTAAGTTTCTCAAGCTTTGGATGCTCTACATCACACTTTAAAGCCCTTAACATTGCAGTTCGGAAAACAGGATCGTTCAGAAGATTCCTCGTAGCTTTGCTTCCTCCTCTCGATGCAGTTTCTCTCGCAATTCTTCTCAAATAATTCTTCAACGCAGAGAGCCCTTGCGTTTCGATTAGCTCTATTCCATGCTGAATCTTCAAAATTTCCGCGAGAACCGAGATAGCCTCAAAAATATCTGGATTCTTGCTCTCCATAGACTCCGCATGAAGGGCTTCCTGCAACGCCAAAAGTTCCTTCTTGGATAGATCCTTAGCCTTGGAATTCGTGATACCAAGCTTTTCAAGCTTGTTGAACCTCAGCTCCAGAGCTTTGTAGAAATTCTCCCTGACTTCCTTCAGTTCCTCCGGAATACCAACCCTGATCCACTCAATCTTTCTCTCGTGGATGTAGGGCTTCACATCCCTATCAAATTCGGTTCTGACTTCGATCTCATCAATCGAGAGATTCTCCACTACCTCCATTATCCTATTGATATCACTTCCCGGAGACGCTGTTATGCCAAGAATTAGAGGATTCCTTGCCTGTCTTAAGTACTCCTTCGCTATGAAAACATAGGAGTAGCTTCCAACCGCTCTATGTGCTTCATCAAATGTGATGTGTACAACATCCTCCACACTCAATTTTCCAGAGACAATATCATTTTCAATAACTTGAGGAGTTGAGACAATGATTCTCGCATTTCCGTACAACTCCTCCCTCCTATCTGGACTTACCTCACCCGAAAGAGTTATTATTCGCTCCGGATTTATCCTGAGATTTTTCCTCAAAAAATTCGCATGTTGTTCCACCAATGGTTTTGTTGGAGCGAGAAAAATAGCTTTTCCATCCAAATTATGAAGCCTCGACGCTATGACATAAAGAGCTATAACGGTTTTCCCTAACCCAGTGGGTAAAACCACCAATGTATTCTTCATCAACGCGGTTGCGGAAATTGAAATTTGATAGCTTCTCCTCTCAATCGACTTTTCTTTGATGAGGGGGTGACTGACGTACTCTTTCTCCACAAAAAAGTCGAGGGTCGTTGTCTTAGACTTGGGCACCATTTCCTCCTTCACAATAAAAAAACAACCACTGTATTTATAACTTTTAAGGAGTTATCAAATCCTACTCCAGCTTTTTTAGTTCATTATAAGAATGGAGAATTCGATGAACGGTCGTAAGGAAACCGAGAACCGCTACTAAAGCCAAGGTCAGGTAGTATTGTCCAAGAAGGAGACCAATCATAATGACTGCAATCCTTGTATCCCTCCCGCCTACACCAACCTTGCATTCAATCATATACGCCTCAGCCATTGCCCTCGATATGCTAACCCCAAATGAGCCGATTATAGCCAGAACACCAACAAGCCAAAGAGATTCGGGACTCAAGGAGATTATACCGATGACAATGGCTCCGTCAACGAACCTATCAAGAACTCTATCGAGATAGCCCCCCGAACGGGTTACTTTTTCCGAGATTCTTGCCAAGTCACCATCAACACAATCAAGAATTTGAGATACCAGAATTATAACGATTCCCTCATATATTCTTCCCAAGAATATAATGAAACCCGCTAAGACACCTATGATTCCAGCCATGATGGTGATGAGATTAGGATTTATGTTATAACGGGATAGAAACTTTGCTAAAGGCTTAGAAAACCTTCGATAGACTATTTCGGTTAGAAAATACTCCCATTTGATGAAAATCACCTCCAGTGAGTAAATTTTAAATAATCTTGGATTTAATATTTTCTATGGAAGCTGTTATTCTCGCTGCTGGTTACGGTTCAAGACTTGGTTCCATCACAAGTGAAATACCAAAATCCTTGCTATCATTCGGTGGAATCACATTACTGGATAGAACATTAAGAATTCTAAGAAAATATAATGTAAGAGATGTTGTTATCATTACCGGATATAAGAAAGAAAAGATTCAAAATCATGTTAGTGGCAGATATGATATGAGGGCGAAATTCATCCATAACCACAAATACGATACCACTAACAACATATTCAGCCTTTATCTTTCAAAAGATGTGTTATCGGGTAATGATTTCTATATAATCAACTCAGATGTTCTGTTTCACGAAAGAATCTTCCAAGCACTTCACCACTCCAGAAAAAAAGGGTTGATTCTATCAGTCGATACAACCAAAGAGCTGAATGAAGAGGCTATGAAGGTTGTGATAATCGGAGACAAAGTCATATGGATCAGCAAGGCCATCCCCGTGGAAAAAGCACATGGAGAGTACATCGGAATTGCCAAAGTTCATGCCAATGAGTTCAAAAGGCTTTTCAAGAGCATTAAACATGTCTTGAGAAGGCAGGGTATGGGTGTTTTTTACGAGGAAGCATTTCAGCGAATGATTGATTCCGGAAGCAATGTCACATACGAGCCTACAAGAGGACTGCCGTGGATAGAAATAGACACGGTGGAAGATCTAAGAATGGCAAGAGAAAAAGTATACCCGAGAATTATAAGAGCCAAATACGCCTAATCATCTAATTTTCAACCACAATCAGCTTTCGGTAGTACTCTTTGATGTCCGCGTTAATCTTCAGAGCTTCAAAAACACCCCTTAAGAATGCCTCAAGTATCTTCTGTTCACTTTTTGCCGATAAAACCAAGGTATAGGTTCTGTCCGAGTTGACCTTAAGTCTGAACCAATTCTCATATTCCATGTACTTCAAAATCTCCTCAACACTTCTCAGTCCCTTCTCCCTGTACTGTATTCCGTGCTCATAACCCACATTCCTCACGAGTTCAAAAAAGGAGTCCTTCTTGCGTTCATCGATTATCTCAAGTATTGCAGACCAGATTTCGATGTCAACAATGACATGTTCCCTACAATTCAGAAGTTCACTGTAAACGATAGCACTTCTGAGAGCGTCCAAGCCACCGTTTTCCACAACCAGAGAAAACATACTAATTGAATTCCGAACAACCTCGCTAATCGACTTATTCTCCCTTCTAACAACCTTCTCCAAAATCTTGTATGTTTTATCATCAACTGCGATGGATAATCTCCTTGTTTTTATTGACATTGATTAAATTTTAATCAAACTACATAAATACTTTTCCCATCGAGTTAGAAAAATTAAATTTTAGTGAAATTTAGGTTTTGGGAGAGAATATGAAAAGTAGTATCAGCAGAACCAGAAAGCCCGCCATCATGAATAGCATGAAATTCCTCTGCTTCTTTCTTTCTTTTTCGAGGGTTTCCTGACACTCATCACTGCATGTAACCTCATCCGATTCGATAGCCTTACCACATATAACACAATGCCTGTGAGGAACTATACCTGGCATACCACCACCTTTTCAAAAATACAAATAGGAGTTAATAACACTTTCTCAAAAAATTAAAATTAAGGTTGTCCTAATCGGGAAGGTAAACCCTATCAGAACTTATCCTCAAATCGTCTTCAAGATCGTATTTCCTTACAAAATACCTCCACCTCTCAGGATCAGAATTCCTCATCGAGTCGAGAACCGCAAAAATGAAATCTCTGACACTCGATTGTAATTCGATGAGAATGTATTTCTCCTTAGCCTCACCAATCAATCCCTTATACTCAGTATATTCCTCCAAAAATTTCTGCCACCTCTTGGGGATAAAAATGCTGATCCATGTACCTTCATCTTCACGAACATATTCTATCTTTTCAGTACACATGCCCACCACCCCATCATTGATTAATTTTGATTAATTCTTAATTTACATTATCACTTTTTAAGCAATATCACTACTTTTCAATATTATTTATTCTTTTCGAATTAATCTTTAATTAATAATCATTTAAATTACAGATAAAATTCAGATAATGGTGCTAAAAAATTAGAAGATGGTTGATTCCACAATCCTCCGAGAATTTGGATTTCTTAGATACCTCTTTTCAAGCTCTTCAATACTTAGCTCGTTTATTGGCTCAAACAGATTAATCTGTTCAGGTGGTTCCAGAAAATCAGCCAACTTGTCCCAATCGAACAGATCCTTCACTATTCTTGGTATGAACAATTATTCCACCCCCCTATTTAACAATAAATAGTAGTGACTTTTAATATTTAATAATTTCGAGAATTAACATTTCACAAAAAATATTTTAATTTCAAAAAATCAAGAAGAGGTATGGAGATTGAAATAGTCTATTGGAGAGACAAAATCGGAGGAGAAGTATCAAAAGAATCGATAGATGTTGAACCTTATGGTTTCCAATTAAGTCCGGTTGCGGAATGGAAGATAATCAAATCAAACGAGAGAAAAGCTGTTAAAAGAAACGAGGTTTGCATTATAGATGTCGAACCGATAGATATTCCCGAGAACTCGATAGTATCCACCCTCCCCATAATGAGGCACGCCCTCGGGGTTGTGGTGGATGTCTTTTCACCGGGAAAGGTTAGGAGAGTTGAGGAGAGCAAAAAAATTTCTCAGGTGATATTCCTTCCGATAAGAGATGGAGAAATAGGAGAAAACGAGCTTCTCGGTGTACTTAACATAAACTATGTGAAAATCGGAACACTGAGCAAGATATCAAAAATGATCTCCGAGTGGGCTGAAAAGGCGAAGTGGGTCGAGGATGTGGGTGGAATAAGAATGGATTGAGCTGGTTAGAAATCCAAAAATCTAAAAAGTTCAATCCTGACCAACTTCAAAGCCTCAATGTCCAAGATTGATCAGTCCAAGAGCACTTGCGGTCAGAATTAACGCAGTTACTACCGCAAACACAAAGAACAGCTTCTCATTATCTCTAAACAGAAAAATTGCGGACATCCAAACTCCTACCACTGCAGATACGCTCGCAAGCACGATTCCAACCATCCCAATTCCATCTCCCGTGTTCAGCTTACCGAAGAACCAGTACTTTTCTGGATGACTTTTCGCACATTCATCCCAAATCACGGATTCGTTCTTTCCTCCCCAGAGGTTGTTCAGAAGGCATGCAGAGTTTATGTAGTTACTCTCGGTTGTGAGGATCATGGCGACTCCCGCAATTGAGATGATCATGCCGATAAACACCATCCAGTACACGATCTCCCCGTAAATCACCCCAGATAGAGGAGGTTTTGGTTTACTCTCACCTAACTCCCTGCTTCTATCAACTTCTTGCATATAAACCACCTCATAAAAATCCAAGCATTGTCAATGCCTGTTGTATCAATCTCACTCCAGAGATGAACATGATTCCGATTATCAAATACCTCACAAATCCCGCTTTTATTCTGAGCATTATCTTAGCACCTATGATTGTTCCAAGGATTAAGCCAATCATACAAGGCACCGCAAACAGAGGGAATATCGTTCCCTGAAGAATGTAAGGCCATATAGCAGCGGTATCTCCTATCCCTATCAGCACCTTGCTACTTGCTGCTGCAACCTTCAACGGCGTCATCATAACAAGATTGAACACTGGCACCATTGCCCATCCCGCACCAAGTCCAAATAAACCGGAAACTAAGCCTACTCCCGCAAACAGAATGACTCCAACCCAAGCTCTCGTAACCTGATACTGAACCACACTACCCAACGATTCCTCCCAATATGCCATTGACAAACCAACTCTTCTTGTAAATGAATCCACACTTTTCACTTCAGGATATTCAATTCTATTTCCCGCAAAAAGAAACAGCAATGCAATTAATATAACGAGCGAACCGAGAGACAATCTGACATACGCTTCCCCCACCACACCCATCGTCTCCTTTATATAAACCGCAAGAAGTGCTCCTATAACAGCAAAAGTTGCATAAGGAACCGCTGAAAAATAGAGTAGCCTTATATTAGCCAATCCTCTTTTGAGGAATGGTCTTGCTGCAACCAATGCCCCAGTCATTGCAACGAATAACCCAGTACCTCTAATTATAAGCCCATCTATCGGCGTAAAACCCATCATCAACGGAGTAAAAATCACTCCACCTCCAACTCCAGCAAGTACGGCAATTATACCAATCACAGTAGAAATGATGAGAAATAAAACGAAAAATGTGAGTGGATCTAACCCCATTGTTGGTTCTTCAGCCAAAGCTGTTCCAGATAGTAAGAGCGAGACCAGTAAGCCTAACAGGATTTTACCAGCATTTTTTTGAGTGAGTGATCTTTTCACATAATGGATAATCATACTACCACCCCCCACTCATTAACTTATAGTCTTTCTATTTAAAATTTATGAAAATAGACTAAAAGTAATTAAAATTTAATATAATGATTTATCACAACATAACAATATAAAAAAGAGTGCTCCAGCTATACTTTTCAAAAAAAGAGATTGTAGTGGATTTTATTTTTTCCAGAGATATGGCCAGTCGGATTTTACGAAGACATCGGGATCGATTGAGATTGCTTTATCTATCCTCTTAAGAATTCTTATTATCCTTTCTACATAACCCCTTGATTCTGACGCACAAGACATGATCAATACTATATCATTTATTTATATTAATGTTGTTATGATAAATTGTTGAGACTCCATAAAGGGAATAGAAGCATCACACAGCACACTACACGATAATAAAACTAATTCATTTCAAATGAATGGTTAAATCCATAACTCAAAGCTACCTCCAGAGATATGGCCAGTCGGATTTTACGAAGACATCGGGATCGATTGAGATTGCTTTATCCACTTCCCTTAGCTTTTCAGCTATAACTTCTTTCCTACCCTTTTTGATCATCGTAGCTACCACAACACCCACGAGTTCTCCAGTATTTATCCTGCCATTCAAGATCGGATAGAACACAACATGCGTTATCTTTTTCACTTGTTCAATTTTAGCAGGCTTTCCCTCTTCACCAACAGCGAGTATAAAGCCAAAAGAGTGTCTGTATCTGTCGAGAACAGTTATAATGTGGTTATCTGGAATTTCCACCTCTTTTACTTCTAACAGCAGTGCCTCATTAGCCTTAACATCTACATCATTCTTGCAGATTAGAGTTATCAGATGTGACGCGGGACTTCTGAGATACCCTATCTCCCTATGCTCCGTTTCCTCGAAATTCATTTCAGATTGCTCCATACCCTCTGAAGTAAGATACCTAACAACAACCATAGGCTCCACCTCCTCTAAAAAATTTGTTAAAAAAGAAAAATTAGACAGTTCTTGAATCTGTCTTTGCACTCACTGATTCAGCCCAGCTTCTAAGACCATCATATCCTTCCTTTGCAATCCTTTTCGCAACTTCATCCTTCAATGCTGTAAGATTGACGAGATCAAGCAAGTTGTGGGCAAAGCTTCCATATATGATGCTCCAGTATATTGCAACCGCTATTAAACCAAGTGTAAGTACAACAGACATAAACGGACCCGCATGCGGGATTGATGTAACAAAATACGGCCATGCATTTGGATCTCTGAAGAGGAGGTAGTAGTTCACCCCGGTCAAGATGCCGAAAATTACGAGCCTTCTCAGCAATCCACCTACCTCGTGCTCCGCCTTTGCAACAGCTTTTTCCAGCACACCGTATCTTCTAAGTTCCTTCCTAACATTCAACATTGGTACAAGAACTATCGGAGTTACAGACACCATCGCGACAACCATCACTGGAAATACCAATGAGTCGAGCAGATCAATTATGCCCTGATCTACAGAGATCCATCCAAGCTTCACAAGATACCCCGGAACCGCTAAGGCTCTGCTTATGGTTACGATGCTCATAACCACAGCCATTGCAAGCTTTATGTAATACTGTCTGACATATGTTGTCCCAACCGCTCCTATCTGAACTCCAATCAACGATCCCGCAAGAATCAGAGTCGTCAACCTTAAATCAACAGCACCCATGAGATAAGCCCATGTGAATGTCCCGGTAGAACCCATAACAAATGCGATCCCGAGCTCGGTTCCACTTGCAACCGCACTTGATGCACCGATCACATATATCATCGATGGTACTCCAATGAATCCTCCAACCGCTATTGTTGCTGCAAGAAATCCTGTTGCAAATCCCAGTGGGATCGTTAGCCACAAAGATTGAGTTCTTCCAGCGACATCAAATTTTATCATAGGTGGAACCTTGAACTTCTTCTCGAGCTTCTTGGCGAATTCTGGTTCGGTGTCCTCAATACCGTATTTTCTCGCTTTAAGAATGTCTCTGATGAGGATAGCTGTAACCGTTGGCAAAACTATTAAGAATGCTATGCTAACATAAAGGTTCGTTCCTGTGGGCCCAAGAAGCTCAAGAATTCGTTTTTGAACCTGAATTCCAACCTGAACACCGAATATAGCTGAAATCGCCATTAAAAGTGCCAGTTTTACATCTAGATGCCCTACCTTCTTCCTTCTCCATGCACCTATCATCGCCTTAGGGAACTTGTGACACATATTGCTTGCAACCGCAATCGGTCCATGAACACCAATAGACATCATACCCGGAGTCAATACGAATGCTCCACCGCTACCTATGAACCCACTCAGCATTCCACCAAAGAAACCAAGAGCTAATAGAAATATAATCTCGTTGACTCCGATATGTATAAACATATCAGGAGTCATCACTGTGCCCCCTTCTGCAAAACCCCCCATCCTTTTCACCTCCAATCATTTTTTCTGAATTTTTTCAATTTTATCTCCTCTTTTTCTAACTTCTCCTAAATTTTCAGTATTTTTCATTATCAATTAATAAACTTTCAGCTTATATTCCTGATTTACTAAACCTATAACAATTTTCGAAGAAAATAAATGTTATTGTGATTATTTACTACCTATTACTTTCTATTACTATCGAATAATACTTTTTTATTCTTAAAATTCTTAAAAACACGGCAATAGATTTACTCAAATTTGAAAATATGTAAAAAAAGATTTGCTAAAATTATCTGTTTAAACAGAGTTACAAACCTGTTCAGTCCCAAATGTGATAGATTTTTATGGAAAACTTTTCTTGTTCACTACATTAGATTAAAGTAGAATAAAAATTAATACAACTTAGTGTGTTAACTTATAATTAATTATTTATTAACAAAAAGTTTTATTTAATACCCATATTAATGTTCAAATATGAGCGGAAAACTAAGAAGACTTTCAGTTGCAATAGACGAAGAAACCAACACAGTTCTTGAGGAACTTGTTGAAAAAGAAAATAGAACCGCATCCGAGATAATAAGACAGGCTATCACCCAATATTACTTATTAAGGGACATTCACCCTGACTCCATAAAAATTTACTCTGATTTGTTGTATGGACGAGAATATATCATCCTCGACATTGAACTCTGGATTGCCATGCTCGATGAACTCAACGAGAAAGCATCAGACAAGTTCTGGGAGACGGTTAAAGGTATAGCTGAAGCCCACTCATGGCAAATAAAAAATAAAGGGCTCAAAACACTGATAGATGTCATGAAATACCTCGAACATGAGAATCTGTTCAGAGTCAAGCTGAATGGAGACAAGAGCATAACATTGGTTCTTTCATCCAGAAATGAGCAGAAGTTCATAAAAATATATCTCAAAACACTGCTGGAGAAGCTTGGATTTAAAATAAGGATTGTGGAAGGTTTGAGAAAGATACTGATTTCGGAAGAATGAATTTATTTTTAATTTTTAAGTTTAGCGTTGAACATTAGCATCACCAAACAAAGTTCAACAACCCTTTTATAATCTTCCAAATCCATTTCATCTTCATGGAATTTCAGGGTACCGCATATTCTGCAGGGACGATAATAAACGCTATCGCTACAGGAAAAGGGTGTGCTTTCGGTATTGACCTCAAAACCAGAGTGGTTTTCACACCTTCAGAGGAGATGAAGGTTATAGACGGAGGCAAGACAATAAAATCCGAGGTCGTTAA
>Ga0209426_1000612_pt1 | contig 32512 bp, 20 predicted proteins | sample Deesub1362B_J571_FD_187697 | JGI IMG/M metagenome (GOLD analysis project Ga0209426, IMG submission 187697) | Deep oceanic, basalt-hosted subsurface ecosystem from Juan de Fuca Ridge flank, Pacific Ocean, CORK Borehole 1362B_J2.571 (SPAdes)... ...
GAGAACATTTTCCGGCTGCTGGAACGCGGCCGGAAACTGAAAGAAGCCATCGTGGAAGGAACGGCCCAGGTTGGCGGAGCCATTACCGCCTCGACCCTGACCACCATCGTCGTCTTTTTGCCCATCATTTACCTGCACGGAGTTTCCGGTGAACTCTTCAAAGATGAAGCCTGGACGGTGGCTTTTTCTTTGCTGTCGTCTCTGGTGGTAGCCATCCTGGTAATCCCCATGTTGAGTTCCCGGTTTTTGCGGCGAACCGGTTCGCCTGCACCTTCAAGAGCCATCCATTTTTCCGGCTATTCCCGCTTCCTCGGCCGTATTCTTCAGCATCGCAACGCCGTTATTCTGGGAAGCGGACTGCTCGTACTGGCCACAGGATTTCTTTTGCCGCGCGTCGGATCGGAATTCATCCCGCATGCGGATCTGGGCGCGTTTACAGTGAACTTGCGGCTTCCGGAAGGAACCGAGCTGGCCCGTACGGAACTGGCTGTGGCCGACATAGAGAAGCTGGCAGCTTCGCTTCTGGGTCCAAATGTGGATCTGATTTACAGCGAAATTGGGCCGGCTGCAGACATCAGCGCCAGCGAGACTGCCATTTTTGAAGACGAAAATTCAGCCACCCTTCATATCCGACTGAAAAAAGACCGTTCCATTTCCACCGAGCAGGCCATTGCACAGCTGGCCGCGCAGCTCGCAGCAATCCCGGATCTGGAGGTGCGCTTTATTCCCGAACAAACCGCCCTGCAGATTACCCTGGGAACGCGGGAAGCGCCGCTGGCGGTCGAGATTCAGGGAGACGACCTGGATCTGCTTGAGCAGCTGACCCGGCAGGCCAAAGAGAGGCTGGCCGGCATTCCCGATCTTTTCAACCTGGAAACCACTTTTGAAAAGGGCCGGCCGGAGGTCAACATTGTGGTGGACCGGCTGCGGGCCGGCCTGTACAACATGGGGATTAATCAGATCGCCGCCCAGCTGCGGGACGTGCTCCAGGGACGCACCGCCGGACAGTGGGAACACCAGGGCGAGCTCCGGGATATTGTCATTCGTCTTCCCGGCGTTTCCCTCAGCCAGCTTGATGACATTCTGCTGACGCAGGGCCAGCAGAAGATCCGCCTGGCGGATGTGGCAGATATCCAGATCGGCAGCGCACCGCGGGAAATCCACCGCAGAAACCAGGTGCGGGTCGGAAAAATCATGGCCCACATCCGGTCCGGCCAGCCGTTCGATCATGTGGTTCAGGACGTGGAACAAGCGCTGAGCGACCTGCCGCTCCCGGCAGAATACCGCACAGCCATCGCCGGCGAGGAGCAAAAACGCCGAGAGGCGTTTCATAATCTGAAATTTGCCCTGCTGTTGTCCGTTGTTCTGGTGTATATGGTGCTCGCCGCTCAGTTCGAATCGCTGATCCACCCGTTTACTATCCTCCTGACCATCCCGCTGGCACTTGTGGGATCGGTCTGGTTGTTTTTCCTGCTCGGTAAATCGCTGAACGTGATCGCTTACATCGGAATGATTATGCTGGTGGGTATTGCGGTAAACGATTCAATCATCCTCGTAGACGCGATCAACCAGCTCAAGCGACAAGGGCTGGAACGGCGACAGGCCATCCTGGAAGCGGCACAGCGTCGCATCCGGCCCATCCTGATGACCAGCCTTACCACCATTTTGGCTCTGCTTCCGCTTACCATGGGCTTTGGAGAAGGTGCAGCCCTGCGCTCCCCGCTGGCACTGGCCGTAATTGGCGGGCTGGTCACTTCTACCCTGCTAACGCTGGTGGTTATTCCGTGCGTTTACGATCTGCTGGACCGAATTTTTGGGAAAAAATGATGCGATTTCTCCTGCACCGACAGCAAGTCTTTAAAAAAGGGAGGCAGCCGGATCTACCGGATCAACTTGAACACCCGGGACCCTCGGGAGCGGCACAAACAGAGGTGAGCGTCTCATGAATCTGATCCGCTTCGTGATCCGCCGCAAAGTTCTGGTGACCATGCTGTTTATTGGCCTGTCTCTGCTGGGCTATATTTCCTATCGCCAGCTTCCGGTTGAGCTTTTTCCCGGTACGGAACTGCCTTTTTTAATTGTTCGGGTGGTTCCTTCCCAGGAAGTAAATCCTGAATATCTGGAACAGCAGGCCATTATCCCGCTGGAAGGTGCCATCGGTGCCCTGGAAGGGATCGACCGTATCGAATCGTACGCGGAACAGCGGCAAGGGATGATTGTGGTCTACTACCGGCCGGATATCAAACTCAAATACGCCTACCTCCGGCTCCAGCAAAAGGTGGACGAACTGAAACCACTGCTCCCGGAACAGTTTACGGTGCTGGTCCTCAAAGTGGATACCGAACAACTCACCAACCAGTTTATGACCCTGCAGGTACGCGGCACCGGCGGGACCGACCGCATCCGTAACATTGTGGACCAGAAGATTCGCGACAGGCTGGAAAGTATCGACGGCATCGCCAGCGTGCAGGTATTCGGTGGCCGGCAAAAAACCGTGGAGATTATCCTGGACCCGGATGCCCTCCGGGCTTACAACATTACGCCGGCGGCCATCCGCAACCTCATCCGCCAGAACGCGGCACAGCGGGCCTTTGTCGGGCAGGTTTATGGAACGGACCGGACCTATTTTGTGAACGTGGTCGCCGACTACGTCGACATCCGGGATCTGGAGAATATTGTGGTGCATCCGGAAGGGCCGGTGCTGCTGAAGGATGTGGCCGACATCTACATTGGCGTAAAGGAAGAAACATCCATCAGCCGTGTGAACGGCAAAGATGCGGTCAGCATCGTGCTGATCCGGGATGCGCAGACAAACCTGATCCAGCTGGCCCAGTTGGTGCGCCATACCATCGCCCGGCTGAACCGGGAGCTACGGACCCGAGATGTGGAAATTGTGGTACAGAGCGATGCCGCCGAGCTGATGGAGAGAAATATCCGGCTGATCAAACAGCTGGCGCTCACGGGCGGCCTGCTGGCGGTAGCCGTCCTGTGGATTTTCCTGAGGAACCTCCGCCTGGTACTCATCATTGCCCTGGCAGTTCCGGTTTCGGTGCTCACGGCTCTCAATTTCTTCTATGCCGGCAACATTTCGCTGAACAGCCTCACCCTGGTGGGCATCGCTCTGGCTGTGGGCATGCTGCTGGATAACAGTGTGGTGGTGCTGGAAAATATCTACCGGTGGCGTGCGCAGAAACAACCCCCAGACGTGGCCGTCATCCGCGGCACGGGCGAAATCTGGCGCTCGATTTTCGCTTCCACTTTAACCACAGTGGCCGTGTTTTTGCCTTTTGTATTTTCTTCCAATTTCCTTATCCGCCTCATTGGCCGGCACGTGGGGATTTCCATCATTTCCACGCTGGCGGTTTCTCTGCTTGTGGCCCTGTTTCTGGTACCCATGGCTGTACATACCTATTTTACGGCCGCGCAGCGAAGCGGACAGGCCCGGTTCCAGCAAATCCCCCGCACCAGCCGCTTGATGCAGATTTATCTTCTGCTGCTTAAATCCTGCCTGCGTTTTCCGGCCCGGACGGTCGTTTTGACCGTAACGGCTTTCTTTCTGTCTGTCTTCATCGCCCTGGCCGTCAGCCTGAATGTGACCCGGGAAGTGGAAACCCGCGAACTGAATCTGTACGTCACCATGCCGCAGGGCACCACCCTGGAAATGACGGATGAAGTGGTCCGCGAAATTGAAAAGCGGCTGGAGAACCTCGAAGAAAAACAGGACCTGATCAGCAAAATCTACGAAGAGGAAGCGATTCTGACCATTAAACTGAAAGAAGAGTACCGGGATATCCGCGGCCGCGATCTCCCGCAGATCAAACAGGAAATCGAGGAGAGGCTGCGTAGCATCCGGACGGCAGAGATCAGCTTTTCCCAGCCGGTTTCCAGCCGACGTTTCCGCGTAGGCGGCGGGGCCGGAGGCGCCAATCCCGTTGGCCGGCTCGAACGGCTACTCGGCATAGGAACTCAGCAGGAACGGGTCATCATCAAAGGCAGAGACTTTCAGCAGATGCTCAATCTGGCAGAAGATATCCGCTACTACCTGGAAAACCTTACAACCATCCAGCGCGTGTCCATGAACATTTCAGGGAGCCGTCCGGAGGTTCACCTGTATTTTGATCCCTTCGCCATGGGCCAGTACAACCTGAGCCTCTCTCAGGTAGCCGCGGAACTGGCTTCTTTCAACACGGAATTTTCCGCTGGAATCCCGTTCCGGGACCAGTCTGGAGAATACGAAATCACCCTTCGCCTGAAAGAAGACACGGACGGGACGTCAGGAGAAAAAAGCCTGGATGATTTACGCCGCCTGGCCATCCCTGCACCGGATGGATCCATCCTTCCGCTAGAGGAGATCAGCCGGATCGTGCTTGCTTCCGGACGCAGTAGCATCCGCCGGGTAAATCAGGAAAAAGAGATTGAACTGGTATACCAGTTCCTGCCGGAGGTGAACGATTCCCGGGTCCTGCTGGAAGCTGCCCGCCTGGAAATAGATCAGCTCATCGGCAGCCTGTCCCTGCCCTCCGGCATTGCCGTGAAAATAGAACACCAGGAAACAGGACTGAGTGAATTCTACTTCCTCATCGCAGCAGCGTTTATTTTAATCTACATGATCCTCGCATCTGTGTTTGAATCGCTTTTGACGCCGGTGGTGATGATGTTCACCATTCCACTGGCGGCCATGGGTTCCCTCTGGGCCCTGATTCTCACTGGAAACTCCCTTTTCAACGCCAACACCCTCACGGGATTCCTGATCCTTTTGGGAGTAGTTGTAAACAACGGCATTCTTTTAATCGATTACACCCGGGTGCTGAGAAAACAGGGGTACCGCCGCTCCAGGGCCCTGCTGGTTGCTGGTCAGGCCAGGGTGCGACCTATCCTCATTACCGCTACCACTACCATCATCGCGATGGTGCCGTTGGCCATGGGAACGGTGGAATATGTGGCACAGATCGGTGCGCCCTTCGCCATCACAGTGATTGGTGGGCTGACGCTGAGCACCCTATTCACCCTGGTTTTTATTCCCACAGTGTACAGCGGGCTGGAAAATGCACTGGAATGGTGGCGGCAGCTCAACTGGAAAATCCGCATCCTTCAGGCTGCTGCATTTGCCTTCGGCTCCTGGCAAATTTACCTTCATGTGAACACACTAATATGGAAGCTGGCCGATCTCTTCATTCTGATTGCGGCCATCCCGGCCTTCACCTATTTTCTTCAGATCAGTCTGCGGCGGGCCCGTTCGCGCCTTCTGGCAGGCGATGCCCCGTTGTACATCGACATCCGCAACCTTGTGAAAGTTTACGATCAGGACAGCCGTTTTGTACGGGAATGGAAAAAAGGTAAAACGCTCAGCCAGAAGTACCAGCCAGAGCTCAGCCGGCGGCACCTCTGGAACAATCTTATCTGGCAGCTCCCTCTCCTGGGATATGTGATTTATTTCATCTACTTTTACCTTACTTCCATGTTCTGGCAGTTTGTGCTGGTGCACTTTCTGTTCTTTTATGTCACTTTTCTCTGGAAACAGCTGCAGGCGCTGCTGGACGGACGGAGGAACGGGCGAAACAGATACCTCGACAGATTACTTCGGATCCTGCCACAGGCGTTCCTCTGGTGCTTTCCGCTGGCAAATCTCGTCATTTTCTACTTCCAATGGAAACGGCCTCTGGTACTCCTTCTTCTCGGAATTTTCTGGTACCTTCTCCTCCTGACGCATCTCACTTCCCAAAAACTTCACGCAGGAGGCACTGATCTCAACCGTTTATCCGGACGGTTTGTGTGGCTGCGCAAATACTGGTACCGATTTGTTCTGCTAATTCCGTTTATTGGACGGAAAAAACAGCCTTTCAAAGCTCTGGACCGGGTGACATTGACAATCGGTCCGGGAATGATCGGGTTGCTGGGTCCCAACGGCGCCGGAAAGACTACGCTAATGCGCATCATTTGCGGCATTCTGGATCAGAGCTATGGAAAAGTAACCATCGGCGGCATGGATACGCGCAAACAGCGGGAAGAACTGCAGGGACTGATCGGTTACCTCCCGCAGGAATTTGGGATGTACGAAAACATGACTGCCTACGAATTTCTGGATTACCAGGCCATCCTGAAAGGGCTGGTAGATCCTGACGTACGCAAAAGACGGATCGATGAAGTATTGCGGGCCGTGCACATGGAGGAACACAAGCACGAGCGAATCGGCTCTTTTTCCGGAGGCATGAAACAGCGGATTGGCATTGCCCAGACACTGCTGCACCTGCCCCGCATCCTGGTGGTGGATGAACCGACAGCCGGCCTGGATCCCCGGGAACGCATCCGTTTTCGCAACCTGCTGGTTGAACTGAGCCGGGAACGGATTGTGCTCTTCTCAACTCACATCATCGAAGACATCTCCAGCTCGTGCAATCAGGTGGCTGTGCTTAACCGCGGACGCCTCCTCTACGTGGGCGAACCTTCGGCAATGGCACAGCAAGCGGAAGGAAAGGTCTGGCAGTTCCACGTTTCGCCGGCCGAATTCGACCGCCTACGGAAGCACCTGATGATCGTCCACCACATGCGCGAGAAGGAACGGATCCGCGTACGATGCATTGCAGCCGAAAAACCTCATGAATCCGCAGTTGCAGTACGCCCCACACTGGAAGATGCTTACCTCTGGCTGTTAACCGGTGGAACGAAAAAGAAGAAGGAATCATGAAAACCGCAGCGCCCACATTCCGTTCCATGTTGCAGTGGACCGGCCTTGCAGTCCGGGTGGCCCGGTATAATCTGAAAATTATCTTCGGCAACAAATTCATTTTCTTCTTTCTGGCGGCTGTTGGCTTTTTCCTACTTCTTAATGTGATCTTCGCCCTCTCCGGCAGCTCGCCCAGTTACGGCATCGTTTACTACTACTTGCTCTTCCCTGGACTCCTGCTGGTATTTTACCCCTCCACATTCGGCTTGCAGAACGACACAGACGCCCGCATGCTGGAAATCCTGTTCGGCATCCCGGATTACCGCTACAAAGTATGGCTGATCCGTCTGGTAATGATGGACATCCTTGCCCTGCTGGTTCTTCTGGGTCTGGCTGCCCTAAGCAAACTTACCGTCATGCCCGTCCCGGTTTTTTCCATGACGGTTCAGCTGATGCTCCCGATCCTTTTCTGGGCCAGCCTGGGATTTGCCATTTCCACCATTGTGAGAAGCGGCAATGGCGCTGCAGCGGTTATGATCATCATCGGGCTATTTCTATTTATCTTGATGGAACCCCTCCGTACCAGCAAATGGAACATTTTCCTGAACCCGTATAACATCCCGTCGGATATGAACGAAACCATCTGGGAAAGTATTGTCCGCCAGAACCGCCTCTATCTTTTGGCCGGTACCATCCTGTCTACCCTGTTCGGGCTGTTCCAGCTGCAGAAGAGGGAACGGTACGTGAAAGGCTGAAAGAAACCGGTTTTCTACAACGAACGAGGGTACTTTCCATCATTCGGAATCAGAAGCCGCAACGGCTGGAATCTGTCAGCCATTCCGCAGGGAGAAATTCAAACCGGACTATTATGTTTCCGGGGCAGAGTTCTTTTCGCCCGGTAAAGATTCACTGACTGCCGTTCCCGGCAGGAGCTTATCCTTGCCAGAAAGAGAGTGGGGCTGTAATCATTCCGGCTTACAGGTTTGAGCTGTCCGGAAAATTTGCCAACGCGGAAGCCCCCGTGTACACTGCACCGAACCGTCCGTGTACCAGACTTTCTTCAAAAGCGGAGAGACAGGCAGGTGAGTCCTCCATCCATCTTGCGGAACTCGGACACATCCACCGTCAAAACTGGAAATCCAGCGCGGCGGATCTTTTCGGCCGTCCCTGGAAATCCAGCGGGCACCAGCACCGTCCCGTTGATCCACAGGCTGTTGGCGGCATAGGATTCGTCTTCGTCCACCACAATAAACTTGAATTCCCGGAAAGCCGGCAGGGAAACATACTCCTCACACGCCAGCAGATGTGTTTTGCCAAGAGCGTTCAGGCCGCTTTTCAGATGCAGGCCGCGCCGGACCGGCACTGTTTGCCCGTGCAGTCCGTAGCGCGAAAGGCGATCAATCAGCTGGCGTGCTCCTTCTTCACCGGTCCGTTCCGAAATTCCAACAAAAAACCGATCGCCAATTTGCAGAACATCTCCTCCATCCAGGGTCCCGGGTTCCAGGATATCCCAGATCTCCGGGAAGAACTGTGCCAGAACCGGCCGCATGGCGTCCACCTCGCCCTGCCGGGAAGGTGCACCCGGACGCGTCATCACCGCGCAGAAGGGAGTTAAAACGGCTGTATCCTCCACAAACGTGGAATCGGGATAGCGTTCATCCGCCTCCAGCATTGTCACCTGAAGTCCACACTGCCGCAGAGCCTGCACATACTGTTGATGCTGCCGCACGGCCAGCTGGTAATCCGGCGGCCCGAGCTCGGCCGTGGTCAATCCATGTTCGAAATTCCTGCACGGTTTCCGCACAATGGCTCTGGAAAACAGCATAATAGACGTGCTCCCTCGTTCAAAAATCTTCTCCAACAGACGGACGGAACCTCGGTATCCCGCAGCCGCGCCGTTTCAAAAATCCCGTCTTACTTCTTCCCGGCCCCGTACAGAACCCGCCCGGCCAGAACACCGGTTGGTTTGCCATCCTTTGCGGCAATTTTGCCGTTCACAATAACATAGCGGATTCCTTCCGGGTACTGATGCGGTTTGCTATAAGTGGCCGTATCCCGAATGTTAGCAAAATCGAAGATGACCACATCGGCGTAGTAACCTTCAGCGATCAGCCCCCGCCGGTTCAGCCGGAGCATCTGAGCAGGAAGGCTAGTCATTTTCCGGATGGCATCCGGCAAAGTCAGAACGCCTTTTTCACGGACGTAACGGCTGATCACCCGGGGAAAAGTCCCATAGCTGCGCGGATGCGGAACCCCATCCCCAAAGCGGATGATTCCGCCATCGGAAGCGATCATGTTGTAATCGAGCCGCATCAGCGCTTCCACATCCGCTTCGTCCATCTGGAAAAATACGCCCTGCGCTCCGCCATTTTTCTGGATTTCGATGATCAGATCGGCGGCGTTCTCCACGGTGGGTTTCTGCCCGCGCATCCGGAGAATCTCTTCCAGATTCTTCCCCTCATACTCAGGATTGGCCCGGTAGCGGGCAATGTAGATGGTCTTCAGTTTGTTGATGCCTTTACTGGACACAAGCCTTCTGCGGATCACTCCCTCCCGGATTTTCCTGTAGGTGTCGGGATCTTCCAGCCGTTTGACGAAGGCATCGTGTCCTCCTTCCAGAGCCCAGGAAGGAATGCTGCTGCCAAAGCCGGAACTGGTGGCGGTGTAGGGATACTGATCGAGAAACACCTCGACCCCCCGTTTGCGGGCCTCTTCTACCGGACGGGTAATCCGCTCCAGCTCACCCCAAACCCGGTCATTGGCCAGTTTGATATGGGAAATCTGAACCCGGATGCCGTTGGCTTCTCCGATACGGATAGCTTCCTCGATCGCCTCCGTGATGCGTGTCCCCTGATTTCGGATGTGCGAGGCATACAGCCCATCATATTTTGCTGCCACACTGGCCAGCTCGATGAGCTCCTCCGTTTTGGCATATGTGCCTGGCATGTAGGCTAGGCCAGTGGAAAACCCAATTCCACCGGCCCGGAACTCCTGGTCCAGCAGCTCTTTCATCTTTTTCATTTCTTCAGGCGCTGGATCTGCCATTTTCAGTCCCATTACCTGTCGGCGGATCGTGTTGTGTCCGATCAGGCTGCAAAAGTTGATGGCAATTCCACTTTTCTCCAGCCGCGCAAAAAGTTCGGCAAGCGGAAAGTCGTGTCCGCCGCAATTTCCGCCCACAACGGTGGTTACACCTTGCAGCAGGTAGTTGTCCGCGGTGGGAATATCATCGATCCGGCGATCTGCATGGGTGTGAATGTCAATAAAACCGGGTACAACAAACAGCCCGGACGCATCAATCTCCTGCTTGCCCTGTCCAGAGGGAATCCGGCCAATTTTCTCGATCCGGTCACCCCGAATGCCGACATCGGCAACAAACCAGGGATTCCCATCTCCAGCCAAAATTTTCCCGTTCCGGATCACCAGATCGAACTGTCCCGGTGGAGCGCACTGCCACAGTCCCAGAAGTGCCAGAGCAACAAGGATCACGGCCATGGAATGCTTTCGCCACATCATGAATCACCTCCAGCTTGAGTTTTAATCGCGAATTCGCGCCCCCTCTTCCCGGTCTTCCCTGCCGGTTGACACACCGCGTTTCAGCAAAACTTTTTTATGCAACAAATGGTAAGGAAAGGACAATCGAAAATCAAGGGCAAACTGCGGGCGATTTCCCTTCAGGTAAAATAATCCCCATCGGCAATCCGGTTCTCCCGGGAAAGAACCGCCTCCTTTCACGAATTCTGATAACCCTAAATCTCCTGAAAGAAATGGCCAAAGTTCCAGAAATAATTCGCTATTTTCGGGCCGGCCGAAAGATGTGGGTTGCCTGTCCGAAGTAGGCCGCCGCTGCTTCCATCAGCGTTTCCGAAAGGGTGGGATGTGGATGTATCGTTAGACGCAGATCATCAGCAAGAGCAGCCATCTCCACGGCCAGGCAGCCTTCAGAGATAAGCTCCCCCGCACCGGGACCTGCAATTCCCACACCAAGAACGCGCCGGCTTTCCGGGTCGATGATCAGCTTGGTCAACCCATCGCTTCGTCCCAGCGTAGTGGCCCGGCCAGAAGCCCCCCACGGAAAACGCGCAACAGCCACTTTGATGCCCCGGGACCGCGCTTCCTGCTCAGTGAGACCACACCAGGCCAGTTCGGGATCGGTAAACACGACAGCAGGAATGGCATTCGGTTCAAATGCCACTTTTTTACCGGCAATGGCTTCCACAGCGGTTTGCCCCTCGTGGGCAGCTTTGTGGGCCAGCATGACCCCTCCTACCACATCGCCAATAGCGAAAATGTGAGGCTTGCTGGTCCGGCGCTGAGCATCTACCTGAATAAACCCTTTTTCATCCACCTCTACACCTGCCCGGTCCAGCCCCAATTCGGCTGTGTTCGGCTGCCGCCCTACCGATACCAGCACCCGGTCAAAAACCTTCTCCCCCGGACTGTCCTTACCAGAAAAGCTCACCGTCACACCGTCCTGATCAATCGCCACTTTTTCAACCACCGTCTCCAGCAGGATGGCCTCAAACTTCTTTTCCAGCTCCCGCTGCAGCACCCGGACCAGGTCCCGGTCTGCGGCAGGCAACAGTTCCGGCAGCAATTCCACCACTGTAACGTTCGCCCCCAGCGCGGCGTAAACGCTACCCAGTTCCAGGCCGATATATCCCGCTCCCACCACGAGGAGGCGTTCCGGAATTTCCGGCAATTCCAGAGCCGCTGTGGAATCCATCACCAGCGGCGAATCTGTAGCAAACAGCGGCAAGCGCGCTGGAACCGATCCCGTTGCCAAGATGGCGTACTCGTACTCCACAGAAAGACGGCCTCCTGCAGCAAGCTTTACCTCTGCGCTGTGGTCATCTACCAGCCGGGCATCGCCCTGAATGTAACGGATTTTCCGCTGGCGGGAAAGCTGGCCCAGTCCTCCCGTTAACTTGCTGACCACGCTCTGCTTCCAGGAACGCAGCCGAGCCAGATCGATTTTCGGCTTTCCAAACCGGATGCCCCATTCCCGGGCTCGTTGCGCCTCGTCCAGCAGGTGAGATACGTGCAATAACGCTTTACTGGGAATGCAACCCCGGTAAAGACAGACTCCTCCGGGATTGGGTTCCCGGTCCACCAGGGTCACGTTCATCCCCAGGTCTGCCGCCAGAAATGCCGCCGCGTATCCGCCGGGTCCGGCGCCAATGACCAGCAGGTGGGTTTTCACATTCTCCATCTCTCGCTCACCTCTTTTCTCAGACGCGTTAAAAAGAATTTTCTGTCTGCCGGATTGATCGTTGTTTCCGTACCAATGCGTTCTGCCGCTGCCCCATCCCTTCTCTGAACCGGCTGTTTTCAAAACGGAGCAATTTGCTGCAACTTGGCCCGATGAGTTTCATCGCTGGTGCGCAGCCATGGTTCTCTTTTCTTTAAGCGCCCTCCATCAGGAGCAGTAGTGGATTTTCCAGAGCTTCCACAATCCACCGCAAGAAGCGGACGGCATCGGCCCCATCAATGAGGCGGTGGTCGTAGGAAAGAGAAAGCGGAAGCATCAGTCTGGGTACAACGTTGCCGTTTTCAAAACGGGGCACCCATTCCGCGCGGGAAACACCGAGGATCGCCACCTCCGGCCAGTTGACTACCGGCGTAAAATAGGTCCCGCCGAGCCCACCCAGGTTGGAAATAGAAAAATTGCCACCTTGCATTTCTTCCAGGCTCAGTTTTCCATCGCGGGCTTTCCTGGAAAGTTCCGTGAGCTCCACAGCAATTTCTTTTAGTCCCTTTCGGTCTACATCGCGGAGAACCGGGACCAGCAAGCCCCGGTCAGTATCTACTGCTACGCCGATATGGACATATCGCTTATAGATGATCTCTTTCCGTTCCATATCCACGCTGGCATTGAACTGCGGAAACTTGCGCAGCGCCAGGGCACAGATTTTGAGCAAAATAGCCGTAATGGTGAGTTTGCCGCCCTCAGCTTCTACGCCGCTGGCCATCCGCTTCCGCCACTTCTCCAGCTCCGTCACATCGGCCCGGTCAAACTGCGTAACATGGGGGACGGTGGCCCAGGCGTAGCTGAGGTGCTCTGCTGTGGTCTGCCGCACCTTTGACATAGGTCGACGTTCGATCTCCCCCCAGCGGGTAAAATCCGGCAGCGGCTTGGCAGAAACCCCGGTGACCGCCCCTTCTTGCATTCGGCGCTTTACAAATTCTTTAACATCTTCAACGGAAATCCGTCCCCCGGGTCCGGATCCTGGAACCTGGCGGATGTCCACTCCCAGCTCACGGGCAAACCGGCGGACAGATGGCGAGGCAGGAACCGGCTTCTCAGACGGCGGTGGAGGTGCAGAAACGGATGCAGCTGGTGCTGGTTGCGGTTCGGAAACGGAAACTATCTCCTCCGGTCGAGTAGCAATTTCAGTTGGAACTGATTCCTCTTCTGGGATTTTTCTTTCCTGCGCGGGCTCCTCGCGCGGAGGGACCTTCTCTTCTGCAACCGGAGCGGCGGCTTCCGCCTCCGAATCGATCAGCACAATGAGCTGTCCAACCTTAATCGTCTCCCCGTCCTTTACCAGTATTTCTTTTATTACGCCTTCCACGGGCGAGGGCACCTCGATAACCGCCTTGTCGGTCTCCAGTTCGATGAGTGGCTGCTCTTTTTTGACCCGTTCGCCAACCGAAACAAGCACCCGGGCCACATCACCCGATTCCACATTTTCGCCTACTTCAGGCAGCCGGATTTCGTGAATCATCGTTCCTCCCCTATGAGATCATCGGGTTCGCTTTTTCTGGATCAATATCCATGTCTTTCATTGCCTTGTGGACCACAAGACGGGAAATCTTTCCTTCGGAGGCCAGCCCATACAGAGCCGCCAGAACGATATACCGGGCATCCACCTCGAAAAAATCCCGCAGGGCCGCCCGGCTGTCACTCCGCCCAAAACCATCGGTCCCCAGCAAAATGAACGGCTGCGGCACCCATTTGGCGATCGAAGCCGGCAAGGCCTTTACGTAATCCGATGCAGCCACAAATACGCCCTTCTCCTGTCCCAGTACCTGCTTTACATAGGGGACACGTGGCTCTTCTTTTGGATGCAGCAGATTCCAGCGCTCTGCCATAAGGGCGTCGCGGTGCAGTTCTTTGTAACTGGTAACGCTCCAGACATCTGCCGATACGTGGTAGCGTTCTTCGAGAATTTTCTGGGCTTTAAGTGCTTCGTTCAGAATAGCCCCGCTGGCCAGGAGATGAGCTTTCAGCCGGCCCCCTTTACGCGCCGATTCCTTGAAACGGTAAAGGCCCCGAAGAATACCCTCTTTCACTCCTTTTGGCATCGGTGGCTGTACGTAATTTTCGTTCATAATGGTGATGTAATAGAAGGCATCTTCCTGTTTTTCGTACATGCGGTAAATTCCGTCGCGGATAATGACCGCCAGTTCGTAGGCAAATGCCGGATCGTATGCTTTCAGGTTGGGGTGTGGGTAAGCCAGCAGATGGCTGTGACCATCCTGGTGCTGAAGCCCTTCACCAGCCAGGGTGGTCCGCCCCGCAGTTCCTCCCATCATGAACCCTTTGCAGCGCATGTCGCCTGCCGCCCAGACCAGATCGCCGATGCGCTGCAGGCCAAACATGGAGTAAAAGATGAAAAACGGGATGATGTTGAGGCCGTGGGTGGCGTAGGCGGTTCCGGCAGCAATAAAAGAGGCCATCGAACCGGCTTCCGTAATTCCTTCTTCGAGAATCTGACCATCTCTGGCTTCGCGGTAATACAGCAGGCTTTCGCGGTCCACCGGTTCGTACAGCTGGCCGACATGGGAGTAGATACCCACCTGGCGGAACAAAGCTTCCATTCCAAACGTCCGGGCTTCATCCGGCACAATAGGAACAATCAGCTTGCCAATCGCTTCATCCCGCAGCAGCTTGGTGAGGATGCGCACAAAAGCCATGGTGGTGGAGACTTCACGCGTGCCGGTACCCTGGTAAAATTCCTCGAACAATTTTTCGGATGGTGTTTTTAACGGCTCGACTGTAACAGTCCGCTTGGGCAGGTACCCGCCCAGTGCCCGGCGGCGCTCGTGCAGGTACTTCATCTCCGGACTATCCTCTGGTGGACGGTAAAACGGCGCTTTGGCCACATCTTCGTCGGAAATGGGAATACCAAAGCGGGTGCGAAATTCCCTCAGTTCCTCTTCGTTTAGCTTTTTCTGCTGGTGGGTAATATTTTTACCTTCACCGGCTTCGCCGAGGCCGTACCCCTTAATGGTTTTGGCCAAAATAACGGTGGGCGAGCCCTGGTGCTCCACTGCAGCTTTGTAAGCAGCGTATACCTTTTCGGGATCATGACCGCCGCGGCGCAATTTGCGGAGCTGTTCGTCGGAAAGATGCTTCACAAGCTCGAGAAGTTCAGGATATTTCCCAAAGAAATCCTTGCGGATGTATTCCCCACCTTCCACGGTGTATTTCTGGTACTGGCCATCTACCACTTCTTCCATGCGCTTGATGAGCAAACCGGTCTTATCCTTTTCCAGAAGTTCGTCCCAATCATCTCCCCAGATGACCTTAATAACATTCCAGCCGGCGCCGCGGAAGATGGCCTCCAGTTCCTGAATGATTTTGCCGTTTCCGCGGACAGGACCATCCAGACGCTGAAGGTTGCAGTTGACCACAAAGATCAGATTGTCCAGTTTTTCCCGTGCGGCAAGGGTGATAGCACCCAGCGCCTCCGGTTCGTCCAGCTCTCCATCCCCCAGAAAAGCCCACACTTTCGAATCGGACGGCTTCTTCAAGCCCCGGTCCTCCAGATACCGGTTGAATCGGGCCTGGTAGATGGCCAGAATGGGGCCCAATCCCATGGAAACGGTGGGAAACTGCCAGAAATTGGGCATTAGCCAGGGATGCGGGTAAGATGCAAGGCCGCCTTCTGGTTTCAGTTCCCGACGGAAATTCTCAAGATCCTTTTCGGAAAGTCGCCCTTCCAGAAAAGCACGGGCATAAATCCCGGGAGAAGCATGCCCCTGGAAATACACCAGATCGCCCTCAAAGTCTTTGGTGCGCGCCCGGAAGAAATGGTTGAATCCTACTTCATAAAGGGTAGCCGCCGAGGCATAGGTGGAAATATGCCCGCCAATGCCGCTTTCTTCCCGGTTAGCCCGGACAACCATAGCCATAGCATTCCAGCGGATGATGCTCTTAATACGGCGCTCAATCTCCCGGCTTCCCGGATATGGCGGCTGTTTCTCTTTCGGTATGGTGTTGATATAAGGTGTGTTGGCAGAAAAAGGAATCTGGACGCCCAGCTGCTGCGCCCGGACTTGAAGCTCTCGAAGAAGCTTCTTGACGCGCTCCGGCCCTTCCGCTTGAAATACATAATCCAGCGATTCCAGCCATTCCTGCAGCTCTATATCATAAGTTTCCGTCTGGTCAAAGCGTGCCGCCATGGCCACTCTCCATTTTTTCATACTACCTGTTTTCTTCGCGTCCAAAATGTTAGGCTTTTTTTGGACAAAATTCAAATATTTTTGAGATTCAATTTTGATATAATCCCTTTATTTTTGGATCCTTAAAGGGTTGCTTAAGTTACAGGAGAATCTCTCTCCGCGTCGCGAGAAAACGAACTGCTTTTCCCCTGTTTCCTTAAATTGGAAAAGATCGTTCGATATTTCTGAATACGTGCTCCGATCTCAGCTTACTAAAGGCTGGGGATTACGGGTCTTCAAGAAAACCAACCCTGGAAAATGGTTTGAGAAGAAAAATCCGGTCTCCGGATCATTCCACTACGTGGATAAGCAGGCCTTTCAGGTATTCCCCTTCCGGATGGTAGATGCTGATGGGATGATCAATACCGTGCCCGAGACGCCGGAGGATTTGAACAGGGCGTCCAACATCCGCTGCAGCGGCAAAAACAATCTGCTGAAAAAGTTTTGGATCGATAAAGTGGGAACACGAAAAGGTAAATAGAAAGCCGCCAGGACGCAGGCGTCTGAACGCCAGCATGTTTATATCTTTGTACCCCCGTGCCGCCTTTTTAACCGCTTTTTGCGAACGCGCAAACGAGGGTGGATCAAGTACAATCAGATCGTACTCTTCCGTATCTTCGCGCAGAAAATCGAATACATCCGCCCGCTCAAAACGCTTTGGCAGCCGAGGAAATTCATTTAGCTCAAAGTTCTCCTGCAGAAGTTCTATGGCACGCAGGGAGCTGTCCACCGCCGTAATGGAAGCGGCCCCCCCTTTAGCGGCAAACAGCGAAAACCCACCTGAATACGAAAAACAATCCAGCACCTTTTTGCCCTGGGAAAATTCGCGAACCAGCAGCCGGTTCTCTCGCTGATCTAGGTAAAAGCCGGTTTTTTGTCCCTGAAGAATATCCACTTTAAAATGGACACCGTATTCCGTAATGATCAATTCCTTTGGAAGCTTGCCGTAAAGAAGCCGTTTTACCTGCTGTAGCCCCTCCTCCTGGCGCGGCCCCGTATCCGAACGTTCAAATATGAACTCCGGCTCGAACATCTCGATAAGGAGCTGGAGAATAACTTCTTTCTGGCGTTCCATACCGGCTGTGAGGAACTGGCACACGAAACCGTTCCGGTAAACATCCACAATCAATCCCGGAAGAAAATCTCCCTCTGAATTGATCAGCCGGTAGGCGTTGGTATAGGCGGAAATCCACTGTTGCCGCAAGTGAAACGCCTTCTGAAAGCGCTCACGGAAAAATTCCCGATCAATTGCCTCCTTTTCTCGGGTCAGGATGCGACAGGTAATTTGTGAATATTCATTGACATAGCCCCTGGCCAGAAATTGTCCGTCACTGCTAAACACATCAGCAAGCTGGCCAGGCAGGGTGTAATTCTCCATTTTATCAATCGCACCTGAATAAATCCAGGGATGCCCCTGCAAAATCGGCTTTTCTCGTCCGGCCTTGAGAACAATCCGGGCGATGGTTTCTGCGACTTCCTGGTGTTCCTGCTTCTTTGCCATCGTCTGATCAAACCTTATCCATCCATAAACGCCGTGAATTTGAACTCATTAAATAAATTCGAAATTTTAACAGCTGCAAGGGAAAAATAACCGTCCCATGGCAATATCCAACAAAATCCACCCAATCAGAGAGCCCGCAAGGAAGGTCGATTCTGCGGTTGGATCATATCTATGGACAATTTTTTATCTCGCAGATATCCGTTCCCCGATACAAACGAGCCTGTTTGACAAAGATAGATCCATGAATCCCTTGTCTCCGGGTCCACTGGTGGATCTGTCGCAAGAAGAAAGGAAATCCGAAATACGGTCTAACGCCGGTGGCAGGTTAAACAAAGACTACCTTTTACGGTGGGTTTAACCAGAAGATAGGGCAATCCCGTTGTGCCGTGTACTTCATGACAGGAGGTACATTCCACACGGCCATTCACCAGAAGATCTTCTTCAATGGTACCTCCCAAGCCAGAATCGGTAATGGAAGGATCGAACAGATGTCCATCCCGAAAAGCTAATTCGGAATCATAGAGAAACGAAATGGGATGATCATTGCTCAGATCCGAGCCCAGTTTTGAGGGTGAGCCTGCGCCTCCATGAGTCGTCCGGAAACTATCGCGGCCGATCGTTCCATCATGGCAGCTCAAACACAGTTTGGAAACGCCGGAGGGCTGTCCCACCTCCGCATCCAGCGTAAAGCTGCTGTACACAACAAACAGCTGCGGCGACGCCGATTCTTTCCCCAATGCTTCCGTACGCAAGGAAAGTGAATCATCGAGGTGACAGTTGAAGCAATTTTTGTGGGCAGTATTTCTGGAAAATGCCCCCGGGCCGCGCTCTCGGGCAAGCGCAGGAAACATTGCCAGAAAAAAAGCCCCCAGAAAAAAGACGAACGGACATCTGAAACCAAAATTAGCGGACACGGTTCGTTTCCGTTTGATTTGATTTGCCAAGGTTCTCTCACAAAGAATCCGGAATGGATGCTTTCAAAGGAACCCAATAAAATATCGGCAGGCGGATTTGAAGGCTTTATGTGAGGGCCTGTTAAGAAAAAAGAAAAAGGGTGGCTTTTGACCACCCTTTGCAGAACCGCGGAATTTATTGGAGAAGTTTACTTCTTATGGCAGGTCAGGCAGAGTGCGCTTCCGGCATTGTCAATTCTTAAAGAAAGTGTCCGGGTCGTCATCTGGCCATGTACAAAATGACAACCGCTGCAGCCCTCAGTATTTCGTGAAACATGAACATCATGGCAGGTCGCACATTCTACCTTGCCCTCAAAAAGGAGATCTTCAGCGATTGTCCCGCCCAATCCGGATGGTTGAGTCGTGGGATCATAAAGCCCCCCATCCTGATTGGCCAGCTGAGAAGTATATTCAATGGAGATCGGATGATCATCGCTTAAATCCGTTCCGATCTTAAAATTTTCAAGAATATACCGGGTTCCGCCCGAGTATCCTCCGTGATTCTCAATGGCAACCGTGCCATCATGGCAGGAGAGACACAGTTTGGATACCCCTGTGGGTTGCCCGGGTGTAGCATCCAATGTTGCACTGGAATAGACCTGAAAGGTGGCCGTTGTAACTTCATGGTTCCAGAGAGGTGCTCCCTGGACGGTAGTGTTGGCATTGTGTGGCGTATGACAGGGACGGCAGATTTCGCCGCCGCTCCAGCTTGCGCTACTAAAATCATGATGGCTGTTCTTGATATCTGCATACCCCGTCAACCCGGCAGCAAAAATTCCCAGAAAAAGCCCTGCTACCAATGCCTTCTTTCTCATAGGACCCTCCCTGTCTTTCAATCTCTTGGAGCCCTGTTCGGGCTTAGTCTTTGAGCCTAAATAGCAATTTCCGTTCCAGAGGCTTCAATAATTGTGACTTTCTCCTCATTCGGAGAACTTTTCTTCCATCTACTTTCACATTGGGCCTCTTCCGTGAAACAAATACTCAGCCTGCCCCTGTCCTGGCCCATATAACTGGCACATATAAATAATTAAAAATCACAATATTTTTAGCAAACGAATTTTTCGTAAATGAAGAACATGCGAAAATTTTTCAGCACTATTTGTAGATTTTGTACTCTTTTCTCTCATGACATCCGGGAGAGCACGCGCCTCCACCTTCCATAGGCTGGTACCGGATCGGGAGCTCCCACTGACCAAAAAGTGTCTCACTTTGTAACAGGTGTTCATTCGGTGACCCGTGAACATCATGACAAAAAGTGCATCGCCGGCTTTTCTCCCGGTTTACATGCACATAATGCAAATTTCGCATTCCATCTCGAAAATTGGTTTCATCCACTACTTGCTCTTTCGTCATCAGTTGCGAATCGTGGCAGTTAAAACAGAGCTGGTAGGTCGCCTCCTCTCCAACCGGATACCTTTTACCGGGAAAAGCATCATTGAGTAAATTGGCCTGGTCCGAAAAATGAGGGCGGTGGCACACCAGACACCCCTCTGCCTCAACAGGGGCATGCACAATATTCCTTCCACGAATTTTTGCGGCGATATTGGGTATGGTACGCTTGCCTGCCTCGATCTTCCGATCATGGCAAGAAAGGCACAGCTCCGTCCCTTCGGTTCGCAGAAAGTGATCAAAATCGGAAACGTGAGGTCGGTGGCAGGCCACACAGGCTTTCCCCTCCTTCAGCGCACCATGAAGTGAGGTCACTTCGGAAGAATCGGGCAGCTGATCCGCGTGACAATCCACACACAGGTCCGGTGGTGTTTGTGTGAGCAAGCCCGGTACTTGAGAGGCATGCGGCTGGTGGCAGTTCAGACAATCTTCCGTCGGCGGATGTCGGTCCTCCACCAGTTTGTTCTCCACCACATCGCCGTGGCACTGTAGGCAAAGGAAAGGTGAATCCTGCAAAAGGCGGGCATAATGAGGCGAATGACAGCCGGTACATTCCATGGCATCGACGGGTGCGTGCACGGTTTTGGCATTCTTTAATGGCAAATCATGGCATTCCAGGCAGGCTTGCCCGATGCTCTCGGCACGGATAAGCGGTTCGGTATCAGCCGCATGAGGATCATGACAGGATAGGCACTCTCCGCCCTCAACCGGAGCATGAAGCGATCCATCTTCAAACGGATCATGGCAGCTAAAACATAGCTCTGGAACCTCGGCGGTTATCTGGAATTCCTCCCCTTCTTGCTCTGGATGGAGCTGACTGCTGCTTTCATGGCAGGTACTGCAATCCTCTTCCGCTGGAGGATGAACCTGAAATTTTTTTAAGAGACTGGCATGGCATCCCTGCGCTATACAACTCTTTTCCTGTGCCTTTGAAGTCGGCAAAAGAAATAAAGCCGACAGAAACAAAAATATGCTCGCAAAGGAGGTTTTGCGCATTGGCCCAAACCTACAGTTTTCGTTCTATTTCCAGTTTATAAGAGCGGTAATCGATCTTGTCGCCCAGAAAATTTCTCCGATACATTTCCACACTAAAGGTCAAATGCAGTTGCCGGATACGGCCCCTGATCGCTCCGCGGAGCATGTTTAAATCGAGATCAATCCCCCATCCCTTCTGAACGCGCGAACTCGCGTTTATTTCCATTGACCAGTTACGGCTAATCTGATGCGAAAACATCCCTGAAAAATCTATGAATTTCTGATGCTGGTCCTGATCGATCAGATAATAGTCCCGTTTGGCCCCATTGAAAGCCAGCAACGTGCTCCACCGCGGTCGGAGAGACAGATTCACCTCCCAGCTTTCTTGAAAATAAGGAAGAAGATTTGATGCATAATCGTCCACTTTGTATCCCAGGGAGAGCCCCTTAAACGTCAACTGAGCTCCATACAGCCTGCGGTCCACGGTACGGAGGATCGGTTGAAAACCGGATACAGGTTCAAAATTATTGGTAATCCGGTTATAGAAAACATACAGGAAATTCCGGAATAAAGAGAGGTTCCCACCACGTGCTTGCGTTCGGGCAATATACTTATAGGAAGGTTCCTGAATCGCGTTATAATCGATGTAAACGGTGCCTTTGGGAGGGATCAATCCGCCAGGAATCCGGTGTATTTCGGTAATTTGACCCCGCAAAACGATGAAATAATCCACATTCCATTGATATTCATTGCCTTCGGCATCTCTCACACGAATGGAATTAACATCAATATAGGGTTCGGTCAGCTGAATCTGATCCCATTCATCAAAACGCAGTTCCAGATTGCGGATTTCCAGCAAAGAGGATGCAGCATTTTTTTCCCTTCTGCGGACCTCAATCCGATAATTCAGACGAAACAGCCCCGTTGGAATTTTTTTGCGGTAATCCGCGCTAAAACTCCTAGAATAGTTCAATTCCGTAAACGAAGATTGGCGGATTCTCGAATATTCATAACCGCCCTGGAGGAAAAGACTTTCATAAATCTGATATCGCAAATAGCTGTTGATTAGATGCAAAGTGGTCCGAAAATTATTTTGCTCATAAGAAAAAAACTGGGCAGCACTACCCAAATTAACCCCCAGAGGTAAGCTCAAAGAAAGATTGGCCCCAGCCCGGCGTCGGTCATAAGGGAGGCGACCATACTGGTTATCCCACCCCCAATTCAAAAAAAGTGAATGCGCGTTGTCTTTCCCAAAAATGAAACGATTGCGCATCAAAAGAGAACGGATTTCGCTCACATAAATTTTCGGAACAAAATAACGCCGGCGGAAACGAAGGATAGAATAGGAAAGAGTATGGGAATCTTTTTCTGAAAAAGAAGCATTCAGCAGGGCCTGAAAATTTCTCCGGGCATCAAAAAAAACACGCTGTGTGGCGATTTCTTTCTGGTATGTCTCGTTTTTTGAGTAAGTTATCTGAAAAGGAGCAAAGCGATTTCTGAAGCGGAAGACCATTCCCCAGCTGGACCGTCGGCTGCTCAAACTGCTGAGATTTTCACGGTGAATCAAGCCCCGGTCATAAAAACGGAATAATTGCAGCGAAACGGGTTTTTTCTGAAAAAACGTTCCTGCAAGTCGATAGCGACCAAACGTGCGGGTTTCGGTACGATCGGGAATGACAAGGTAATTATAATCCTGTGTGCCTGGCCGGAACTGGATTTGCGTGTCCAGTTTAAAAAAATTGGGATGCAAAATATAGCTCTGTGACGCAAACTTTAACAGCGCCTGGAGAGAGGAATATTCCAGTACCTCGCGAAATCCCCGGCGGAGCTCTGTTTTCTGGTGGCGGTAAAGGCCTTCAAGCGCAATGCCCCCTTTCAGGCTCATCCAGCCCCAGATCTGCACTGGATATTGCTGACTGATTGCCTGTTCAGGATTCATGATGATTCCGATGATCCACCACCACAAAACCGCCGATCTTGCGAAGCGTCCCATCACCTCTATACAGCCGCTCTTCTCTAATTCAACAGAAACCGGTCTTCTCCGCCATGAGGATTGTGGCATTCCGTACAAACCGTTTCGCCGATTTCCTGATGAACTTCATTTTCCCGGATATCCCCCCATTCGTGGCAATATGTGCAGATCTCCTGCCCCTTCCTTATCAAAAGGCGTTCGAATTTCGTCCGGTGCGGATTATGACAGGCCGTGCAGAATCCGCCGGCTATCGGACCGTGCAGGATCGGGTATGTCTCGCTGAAATCATCATGGCACTGAAAGCAAAGAGATTTCTGGTCCTCCACGAGCCGCTGCGAAGATTGCACGCTATGGCAGGCATCGCACTGCCTTTCTCTATAGGGCGGGTGAAAAAACCACTTTTCCTTTGCCAGAACACGCTGACGCAGTTTTGCCAAGACCGAATCGGCATTGACTGCCCGGGTCGGTTGCTGCTCCTCCTTTTTTCGCGGGTCCGGTACCCCATCAAAAAAGAAAGAAAGAACACGGTAGCGGGTAACCGGCGAACAGGAAAGAAAAAAGAAAAAAACAAACAGCAACAAGGCAAATTGCCCGCTTATCTTCTTTTTTTTCCGTCCGATCTGCTGATTCTTATTTATATTCGACAAACCCGTACACATTGATCTTATCCGGCCCGTACTGATTGGTCACAAAAATCAGATATTTCAGGCGGAAATCTTTGTAAACATATTTCTCGAAATATTCCAGATTGTCATAATCAATGATCACCTTGGCCGGCAACCACATATCTCCCTTTTTTTTGTAAGGTCCACCAAAGAACATCAGCAGTTTGCCATCCGGATCAAAAATCTGAACATTCTCGAATGCTGCATCCACCACATAGATGTTACCTTCCCTGTCCACCGCCACACCCTTCGGACGAACAAACTGCCCCAACCCCCGGCCGTAGCTTCCGATGCTCAGCAGGTGTTTTCCATGGAGATCGTATACCTTGATACGAAAATCACCAAAGTCGCTCACATATATCTTTTTCCCACGCACGGTGAGATTCGTGGGTGAATACAGGAAATCCGGGTCACCTTTCTGAGATTCGTCCGGTGGAAACGAGAAAAATTCATTCCCTTCCAGGTCGTAAAAACGGATTTTCTGTCCCTTTAAATCACACACCCACACGGTGTCGTTCCGAACAAACACATCGGTGGGTTTCATGGTTTTGGGATCGCCGATGGCGCGCAAAAACGCGCGGTTGGCATCAAACACCACAATTTGCCGGCGGTCTGCATCGGCCACATAAAGGTAATTCCGCTCATCCACAAACACGTTCACGGGTTTTTTTACCGTTCCAAACCCACCGGGACGGAAATATTCGAAGGTTTTTTTCTTCAGATCGATAATCTCCACGGCACCAGCAATTGTATCGCCTATATACAAAACACCGTCCCGGATAGCGATTCCATATGGTTTGACAATCGGCTTTCCCTTGTCTTCTCCCAGAATAAACCGCCAGAATCCGGACCGCCTGCCGGTGATATCCACAGAAGTGCTGATACTGGTGAGGTACTGAATCCGGGCTGTATCCGGCGGTGGCGGATAAATGATTACCTCTTGCTGGTCCTTCTTTCCCTGAGCCAACAAGGATTGCGTCAGCAGCAATAGCGCCGCCCAAGCCAACCGCCATCCCTTCATTCTAACTCTCATCATCTTTTCCCTCTCAAAAGACTGCCCCATTATCCACTATCGGCCGCTTAGGCCGGAGTCCCAACCCAAATTGCAAAAAAAAGGGGCGAACTGCGCCGCCCCTTTCCTGAAAGGATATGCCATGTACAGCGTTCATTCAAAATTATTTGGCATGGCAGGTTAAGCAAAGTGCACTTCCAGAGTTGCTCTTAACCAACAGTTTGCTCTGGCCCGAACCATTGTGAACATCATGGCAAGAAGCGCACTCCAACTTATCACCAAAAAGCATATCATTTTGAATTGTACTGCCAAGGCCGGAATCCGTCGTACTGGGCGGATTAAGTCCACCATCTGCTGCAGCCAGGTTGTCATCATACGTAAATGAAACGGGGTGATCGTTGCTAAGATCGGTACCAATTAGCTCGTCGCCCGTCACATATACAGTACCATTGGTTCTGCCACCAAAATTATCAAGCGCTACCGTCCCATCATGGCAGCTGAGACAAAGCTTAGAAACGCCATCAGGCTGACCAACCTGAGCATCCAAGCTTGCAGAAGTGTATGGCGTAAAATTGGCAGTTGTAACTTCATGATTCCATAAAGGAGAATCGGTAACGGTCGCATTCGCATGGTGCGGGGTATGACAAACCACACAGATCTCACCAGTGTTATTCCAACTTTCCCCACTAAAATCATGTGCAGACCCCTCAATGGTCTGTGCATATCCGGCTCCGGCCAGGAACAACACGGCAATACCCAACGCTGCGATTTTCTTTAACATAACTCTTACCTCCTTTTTGGTTTTAAACCCCAACCATCACATTTCCAGGAAACTCTCCCAAGCTTCCCTTCTCCCTTTTTACCTGCTAACCCCCTTTCTCCATTTCCAAATTTTCATGGGTGATCACCCTTCTTTTTTCGACGCTCTGCCCATGTTAATAGCAACATACATGCCATTTATCAGCCATATCCGCCCTAAATTAGCATTATTAAAATTTTTTTACCACCTTGACACTCAATATAATCTATTTTTTCCTCTCTTAACCCTTTACTTTATGCCTTTTTACACCGTCCAACTTTTCAAAAAAGCGCGCGATTTCGCGCACCCACATTGTGAAATCGCTCACTTTTTCTCTCGCCGCTCTTCTTTGTATTGAAAATATTACAAATTTTTTATATTATGGAATAAAAACAGAAAAAACGTTACATCCTTAAAAAATTTTATGCTCCACATCTTCTGAAAGGCCCATAAAATTGTACACTTTTTCAACAGTATCGAGCTCCGTAACGGTTTAAATGGCAGTTCAAAAGGCAGCCGCCATCTCAGCACCCCAGGTTCGGGATGAATTTCCCGCAAGGATGCGTTAATATTTCAGCCCGGTAAGGACGAAAAAATAGAAAAGACCCTGGAAATTGAAGCCGATGATCTTCAGCCGGTTGCGCACACGCATGATAGCTCACATCGTATGGATTGTGACAACCGTCACATTCATCACCCTTCTTATCTCCATTATCATCCAGCAGCGTTCGCTCCAGCAACACCTCGAAGATGACGTGGAAGCCTTTTCCGGCGTAATCAAAAAAACCTTGATGAATGCAATGCTTCATAAACAGGGGCTGGAATCCATCAATTCTATCCTGCCCGATTTCGAATATGTCCACCACATCCGCCGGGTACGGATCCTCGACTTTAAGGGAAATATCAAGGCCTCCAGCCGTCCGGATGAACTTGGCAAGACAATCCGGGATTCTGTCTTTGTCCGTTTCCTCCATTCGACAAAAACGGTGGAAAAATTCTCCCGTATTAACGGAGAATTCACCGTTTTCACAGAATACTCGAGGATCGCAAACCGAAAACCCTGCCAGAGCTGCCATGATGCGCGCCAGCCGTATCTGGGAATTTTGTGGATGGAAACGTCCGAACATTTGTCCTCTGGGTGGTCTCAGGCCAGCTCGACACTGATCCTGGGAATTGGACTGGGTATTATCATTCTTTTATCCCTGGTAACTATTTCCCTTTTTGTCCGCGCTGTGGACCGCCCCATTCAGGAAATCGTCCAGGCAGTACGGCGGATGAGTGAAGGGGACTATTCCGCCCGGATCACCCGTGTATTTCACAATGAATTCGACCAGCTGGCCGATGGGATCAATGCCCTGGCCCACCGTTTACAGGCAGCCAAAAGCCGGCTTCTGGAGGTCCATGACCGGGAGATCCGGGAAGCGCAGGCCCGCGCCCGCATCGGCGATCGAGCCGCCAGTGTCGCCCATGAAATCAAGCACCCGATCTCGGGCATCATTTTCGCGGCCAATTCTCTGTTAAAAGACTTTCAAAACCACGATGAACGCAAAGAAATTCTGGCTGAAATCGTCCGCCAGGCTCACAATGTAGAACGAAACCTGGAAGAACTTCTGGGCTTTACGGACGAAACCCGCCTCGATTTCCATCCGGTTCAGCTAAATGACCTCATCGAACGCATCCTCTTGCTCCTAAAGGACAAACTGGAGGAAATGAAAATCGAGGTGGAGCGGCATCTTGACCCATCTCTTCCGCGCATTCTGGCAGACCCATCACAGATTGAACAGACCCTGTTTAACCTACTGATGAACGCCATGCAGGCCATCGAAGAGGACGGCCGGAAACAGGGGCGCATTGAAATACAAACGCTTTTCGATAAAGAAAAGGGAAACGTGGTTTTGACGATCGCGGATAATGGTCCGGGTATCCCGGAAGAATACCACGACAAAATCTTCCGGCCTTTCTTTACCACAAAAAAATCCGGTACGGGGCTTGGACTCAGCACCTGTCAGGAGATTATCCTCCGGCATGGTGGCTCCATCTCGTTTGAAAGTGAACCAGGCAAAGGAACTGTATTCCGCATCGAACTACCGGTGCAAAGGTTCCGCAGACTGACCAAAAAAGAAATGACCCGAGGTGCGGATGACAGGAATTAAGATTCTAATTATTGATGATGATAAGTTGACCAGCTGGGCACTAAGCCGCGATTTCCAGAGAGAAGGTAACGAAGTCATCCTCGCGGCCGATGGAAAAAGCGGCCTGAAATATGTTAAAGCGGAAAAACCTCAGCTTGTGCTTCTCGATCTGCGTTTACCGGACATTTCCGGTCTGGATCTTCTGAAAGAAATTAAAGCAGAGCACCCGGATGCCATTGTTATCCTGATGACAGCCTATGGCACAGTCCAGACGGCCGTAGAAGCCGTGAAACTGGGCGCTGAAAATTTCATCAAAAAGCCCTTCGACTATGAAGAGATTAAAGCTCTCATTGAAAAGGCATTAAAAAACAACCAGTTAAGCAGAGAAGTAACGGAACTGCGGGAGCAGTTAAGAGAAAAGTTCGGGATCCGCAATCTCGTGGGACAGTCCTATGCCATGAAGCGTATCTTCGAACTGATCCAGAAAATTTCCAAAAGCAATGCCACCACGGTACTGATCACCGGCGAGAGCGGTACGGGCAAAGATCTGGTGGCCAAAGCGATCCACTACGAAAGTAACCGGGCCCAGTATCCTTTCATGGCCATTAACTGTGGAACACTGCCAGACCCCCTGCTGGAGAGCGAGCTATTTGGCCACGAAAAAGGCGCCTTTACCGATGCTAAAGAAGCAAAAAAGGGCCTGTTCGAACTGGCCAATCACGGCACCGTTTTGCTGGACGAAATCGGTGATGCGTCCCTCAACCTGCAGGTAAAACTGCTGCGGTTTCTGGAGGAGAAAAAATTTAAACGCATCGGCGGAACCCGAGACATCGAGGTTGACATCCGGGTTATAGCCGCCACCAACCGGAATCTCAAGGCACTGGTGCGGGAAGGAAAATTTCGCGAAGATCTTTTCTATCGTCTGAACGTCATTCCTATTACCATTCCCCCGCTGCGTGAACGGCCCGAGGACATCGAACTACTGGTCAAATACTACATCAATCATTTCAACCGAGAATTCAACAAACAGGTCAAAGGAATTACCGACGAAGCAATGAAAATACTGCTGAATTACCACTGGCCCGGGAATGTCCGCGAGCTAAAAAACGTGATCGAGCGGATTATGATCCTCGAGAGCGGCGACATGATTACAGAGGACCACATCCCTCACGAAATCCGCAATCCAGCGGACTTTGCGGGCGGATATCAGGATCTTCCTTTCCCTGCCGGCGGTCTGTCTTTGGAAGAAGTAGAACGAACCCTGATCAAAAAGGCCCTGCATTACGCAAACTGGAACAAAGCAAAAGCTGCGCGGTTGCTGGGCATCAGCCGCCACGCGCTGAGATACAAAATTCAAAAGTACGAGCTGCAAAATTAGACGCAAACTGCTCCTGACCCCGATTCCAGACACGGCCCGCTCCAATTTCCTTTTTCAAATAGGAAACGTCCGTATCAAAAACGACTCCACCCAACGGCCACTGTCTCATGTCTGAATCATTGACTCATCATAATACACTTTTTGGACGCTTATTTGCGGAATAAAATCCCCAATCTTCGGCAAAGACCAGCCATTTAACCTCAACTGCAAGGGCACGAAAGATTTTGACATGTTGTGTATTCCCTTGTTGTGTTTTATAAATCATCACATGTGATGTATTATTAAACATAGGAAAATTTTGCCTTTCGCAATTCAGAGCAGTTCTTTCCCCTTGTTTTCCCTCCGTCAGGCAATTTTTCGATGGCCCATCCCGTTTGTTCCAAAAGTGCGCGAAATCGCTCAGTAGGATTTGGGACTGTGGTTTTCTCCGTGGCACCGAAGATAGCACCGGCCCGTGAAGTTGCCTTCATCGATATATTCCAGCCGGCCTGTCTTCGGATCCGGTTGAACAATACTGGTATTGAAATTGATCAGGTGAGAATTGTTGGTGCTATTCCCCTGCGTGGCACTGATACCATGTGGATCGTGGCAGGTATTGCAGGATGTATCCTCGCCAAGCACGTGCTTCCGGTGTACGCGCTTATAAAACCGTCCCATTCCATTCAGTATCTGATCCCGGCTGTGACATTCATAACAGAGCCGATAGTTCTGATAGGACTCCTTGATGTTGTCTCCTGTTTCGTACTGATATTTAAGGAGGTGCGGATACACGGAACCATGCGGCGCAGATCCATCTCCGTTGTCAGAAGCATGGCAATCAGTGCAGTAGATGATGCTGGATTCCGTGTAGGGCGAAATCAAACTTGGCACGTTATTGTTTTTCCCGGGCGCTTCGATGGGATGATATGAGGGATTTCCCGGATCAAACTCCAGCCGCACGTTGTCCTGCTCAATCTGGCGGGGCGTTGAACTTCCCGGTTTGTCAGCATTGTCTGAATGGCAGCGATAGCACAGCTCGTACTGATACTGAATGGATGGCACTTCGTTGCCCTGGGTATCAATCCCTTTGACCCCTTGAATAGGACCGGATGCATCCGGAGCTGTGGCCGAACCGCTGCTGGTGGTATGCGGGTTGTGACAGTCCACACATTCCACATGCCGAGTATCCACCAGAGCATTTTCATTGGGATCATGAATGCCGCTATAACCGTACACATCATGACGGTAGGTTTTGGCAAAATCCTGATCCACCGCCGAAGAAGCAACATTACCGTTGTGACAGGTTATGCAGTTTGACTCCTCGTCACTATAGTTCAGAAGCCGTGCATGACTCCCTGCCTGATGAGGATTGTGACAGTTTTCACATCCGTTTTCCGTTACTGTTCCGTATGGCGTGTGGAACCAGGGATCATTCCCATTACCATTCCAAGTGGCCGATGACGAAGCATGGATGGAGGAACTCCAGTCCTGTTTTTGATGACACTGCACACAGATTTGTGAATACTGATTGGTCAGGGTCAGAAAATTGCCTTTGGTATTATCATGCGGATCGTGACAGGTAGTACACTGCAGATGCTGATTCTCATCCAGCTGAAGCTCGGAAGGCAGTGAGGCAGGATCTGCCAGCTCCGGATTCAACACCGCCAGAGAAGAAGTGTAAGCAAACGAAATGGGGTGGTCATCCGACAGATCTTTCCCCAGATTCGACGACCCCGCCGGCATCGTCGTCACACCGTTCACAAATTCGATCTGGCTCGGACTGCTCAACAGGCTGCCAAGAGCTATGGTCCCATCATGACAGGATAGGCAGAGAATGGATGCTCCTGTGGGCTGCCCCGGCGATGCCGCCGCCGTGGAACTGCTATAGGGCGTATATGTCATACCGGGATCCGGCCTGTTCCACAGCGGCTTTCTCGGACTCTCCGAATGAGGAGTATGGCAAAACACGCAGATCCGCGTTTCGGATACCGCGCGGATTGGGTTCCCACTGGACGCCGAAAGATTGTGCGGTGTATCGGCTACAGACTGTGCCAGAGCCACTTGAACACCAAAAATTAACCACCCAGCAACCGCGAACTTACTGTTCATCGCTCCTCCTCCGTAACCGGAAGACCTGCACCCGAGAATTGTACGTATCGGCGACATAAATCCGGTTTGCTTCATCCACGTAAATGCCAGAGGGCATCCAGAACTGACCCAGTGAATGACCCTGATTGCCAAAGTTGTACAGAAATGAACCGTCCTCACCAAAGATCTGCACAGTATGAAAAAGCACATCGGTTACGTAAATGTGGCCATAGTGGTCCACGGCAATCCCTTTTGGACGGGAAAAATAGCCCGTGGCGTCTCCGGCCTCACCAAAAACACGGACGACGTTTCCCCGAGAATCAAGAATCTGAATGCGGAAATTCATGGCGTCGATGACATAAATGCGCCCGGCCGAATCCGTGGCCACCGCCATAGGATAATTGAACTCTCCCGGTTCCGTACCACGCCGTCCCACAGCGGCCAGAATTTTCCCATCGGGACTCAGCTTCACCAAGCGGTGCTTTTTCGTCTCCACCACCCACAGGCACTGTTCTTTTGCCGAAAAAGCGATGCCTGTAGGCTGGTGAAGAACACTGTCCTGATTTACAACTTCCAGTTTCAGCTTTCCTACCGAAAACCGGAAGATGCGCCCGAGATTGGAATCGGTAAAATACACATACCGTTTTCCATCCCAGGTTACGGCAATGAGAGATGGAAACCGTATCCCTTTAGGTCCAAGGATGATTTTCTGTCGCTTCCGTCTGTGGTCTACAAAAATAACTGCCTGCAACCCCTGGTCCAGCACAACCCAGCGTGTTGAATCCAGGGCGAGCACGGCAAATGGGACTTTTAACCGGAAAGAAGTACGCCCAAAAATGGTATCAAAAATACGGGTTACAATCCCATTCCTCATTCCGTCGCTCTCATAACCGGTAAACGCTCCGGCAGGTTCTACGACATAAAGACCATTGGCTTTCGCGGGCTGAGAGGTGCAAAAATCGGGCAAAAGCAGAACAAAAATTATGGCAAACCAGAAGTGCAAAAATTTTTTCATCTATCTACCGCATTTTTTTCGACTATCAAAATTTAGCAAGGTATCATGACAGAAACCATCAAAAGTCTTTTTGATTCACGCGCCTGCGCAAATCCCCCCTGCCCCGGATAAGCGCACAGACCTTCCCAGAATAAATATCGTCAACAGCGCGCTGCGCTTTAATGTTTGACCCGCTAATTTTTTGGCTGCGAAAAAAATGATCGCAACCCATTGGCGTAAGACGCCTGACCTGGGGAGGGGACGTCCGGAATGAATGGCGGCTCCGCTCGCTGTGTCTTTTCCCTCATTGCTGCAGAAACCCTTCCCGCGGAAGGCAGAAAAAAGGAATCTCCCCCCTCATGGGCTCAACTTCAGCCCCAATATTGCCCCTTTTTCCCCGCCCTGATGATATCCTCTCAACAACCGCAGGAGCACACCCAGAAGGCGCTTGTATCCTTCACCGCCCTATCCTGTATTGGCCGAAACGAATCTCGTCCTGTTTCGGCAGAATGATCAAAAGAAGTAAAGTTCCCTTAGAAACTCCGGTTGGAGGAAGTAGCT
>Ga0209426_1000613_pt1 | contig 32440 bp, 27 predicted proteins | sample Deesub1362B_J571_FD_187697 | JGI IMG/M metagenome (GOLD analysis project Ga0209426, IMG submission 187697) | Deep oceanic, basalt-hosted subsurface ecosystem from Juan de Fuca Ridge flank, Pacific Ocean, CORK Borehole 1362B_J2.571 (SPAdes)... ...
GGGCGGGCCCATGTTCTGTTAGGAACGCAAAGTTTCTGGGAAGGTGTAGATCTTCCGGGCGAAGCACTGGAGCTCCTTATAATTACGAAACTTCCGTTTGACGTGCCATCCGAACCCATCGTGGAGGCCCGTGCAGAACGGCTGGAAAAGCAGGGAAAGAGCAGCTTTTACGAGTACATCCTGCCCAACGCTGTACTGAAATTCCGCCAGGGCTTTGGTCGGCTGATCCGGTCCCGCTCGGACCGCGGTGTTGTGATTCTACTGGATTCGCGTATCCTGATGAGCCGCTACGGTTCGCTTTTTTATCATTCCCTCCCGGTTGAACCAGAAGTGATCTCCGACATGGAGGAACTGGAACAGAAAGTTGCCACATGGTTTCATCAGGACAATGGCGACCGTGTTCTCATCTATTCATATGAAGAGTAAAAACTTGCAAGAGGTGAGACAATGAGTGTGCAACTGGATGGCAAAAATCTCAATCTTGACGAATTGTGGCGTATTGCCGTTGAATCGGAACCTGTAGAAGTTTCGCCACAGGCCCTGGAGCGTGTGGAGGCTGCGCGCAAAATTGTGGAAAAAGCGGTGCAGGAAGGGCGGATCGTTTACGGCGTAACCACCGGTTTTGGCAAATTGAGTGATGTACAGATTTCCCCGGAAAAGGCCAGCCAGTTACAGGTGAATTTGTTGCGCAGCCACGCTTGCGGAACTGGCCCAGAAGCACCGCTCTCAGTCGTGCGTGCCATTATGGCGCTGAAAGTGAATAACTTGCTGCGCGGACATTCCGGAGTGCGTGTGCAGGTCATCAAATTACTTGTGGAGATGCTAAACCGCGGGATTCATCCGGTTATTCCGGCTAAGGGAAGCGTGGGCGCTTCGGGCGATCTGGCTCCCCTGGCACACATGTCCCTTGTTTTGATTGGAGAAGGCGAAGCGGTTGTAAACGGCGAGCGGTTACCGGGCCGAAAAGCGATGGAAAAGGCCGGTTTGGCCCCTCTCCAGCTGGCCGAAAAGGAGGGACTCTCTCTGATCAATGGAACGCAGTATATGACGGCCGTGGGAGCCCTCGGCGTCTACCGGGCAGAACGCCTGGCAAAGATCGCAGATATTATTGCGGCCATGACAACCGATGGCCTGAAAGGTACGCCCGTCGCCTTCGATCCACGGATTCAGGAAGTCAGAGGCCAGGAAGGTCAGAAAAAAGTGGCAAGAAACCTGGTGGCCCTTCTGGAACATAGCGAAATCCGCCGGTCCCATATGGAATGCAAAAAAGTACAGGATGCCTATTCCATCCGCTGTACCCCCCAGGTTCACGGAGCGGTGCGGGATGCAGTGGGTTTTGTGCGAACCATTTTTGAACGGGAGTTAAACGCCGTAACGGATAATCCCCTGATCTTCCCGGACGAGGGCGAGATACTCTCGGGCGGAAATTTTCACGGAGAACCTGTGGCCCTTGCCCTGGATTTTCTGGCCATCGCCATGGCAGAACTGGGCAACATTTCGGAACGGCGCATTGCCATGCTGATGGATTCCAATTTTAGCGAACTGCCCGATTTCCTGACACCGCGTCCGGGCCTGAATTCCGGTTTCATGATTGCCCAGGTAACAGCAGCAGCCCTTGCATCAGAAAACAAAGGGCTGGCACATCCCGCCAGTGTGGATTCCATTCCAACCTCTGCCAATAAAGAGGATTTTGTGAGCATGGGTCCCAATGCTGCCAACAAACTGTGGCAGGTACTGGAAAATCTGGAGCGGATTCTTGCCATTGAAGCGCTGGCAGCGGCACAAGCTCTGGATTTACGGGCTCCACTTCAGTCTGGAAAAGGCGTCAACCTGGCGCTCACTGCCCTCCGCAATAAGGTTCCTTTTCTGGATCACGACCGTTTCCTGGCGCCAGAAATCGAAAAAGCCGCAGAGTTGATCAGAAGTTTTGAGCTTCTGAAAAGCGTGGAAAAAGAGGTCCAATTATTGTAAATTTTGAATACCAGGTTTCTGGTGAAAGCGGGCCGCTTGGCCCATTTTTTCTATAGAAGGATCATTGATACAAAAAGAATCGGGAAAGAAAAGGAGTGGAAAGACAATGGATGTGGATCACAAAGTTATTGGTGAAGGGCTCACGTTTGATGATGTGTTGCTGGTTCCCGCCAAGTCCGATGTGCTGCCTAAGGAAGTATTGGTGCAGACCCTTCTGACGCGGCGGATTTCTTTGAACATTCCTCTCGTAAGCGCGGCCATGGACACGGTAACGGAGGCGGAGCTGGCTATTGCTTTAGCCCGGGAAGGTGGAATTGGCATATTACACCGCAACATGAGCATAGAACGCCAGGCGGCGGAAGTAGATAAGGTGAAACGGTCGGAAAGCGGGATGATCATTGATCCGGTAACCCTTCCGCCGGATGCCAAAGTGCGCGACGCCCTGGAGATCATGGCCCGCTACCGGATATCAGGAGTGCCCATTGTGCAAGGCGAAAAACTGGTAGGGATTCTCACCAACCGCGATTTGCGATTCGGGGTTCCCGAAGATACCCCCGTTTCTGAAGTGATGACCCGTGAAAATCTGATCACAGCTCCTGTCGGCACCACACTGGAAGAGGCAGAACGGCTCCTCCAGGAACACCGCATTGAAAAGCTGCTAATTGTGGACGATGAATTTCGGCTTCGCGGGCTGATCACGGTGAAAGACATCGAAAAACGGAAGACCTATCCCAATGCCTGTAAGGATGAGCACGGCCGGTTGAGGGTGGGAGCAGCGGTAGGAGTGAGCCCCGATACCATGGACCGCGTTGCGGCTCTTGTTGAAGAAGAGGTGGATGTTGTCGTGGTGGATACAGCGCACGGTCACTCCCGTGGAGTTCTGGAAACGGTCAAGGCCATCAAAAAACAATACCCGGAACTGGAACTGATCGCCGGCAATGTAGCGACAGCCGAAGGAACGGAGGATCTGATTAAAGCCGGTGTTGATGCAGTGAAAGTGGGAATCGGACCGGGGTCCATTTGCACCACCCGGGTGGTAGCGGGAGTTGGCGTTCCACAAATTACGGCCATCATGCAATGTGCGCGCGTAGCGGAGCGCTATAACATACCTGTTATTGCAGATGGTGGGATTAAACAGACGGGAGACATCGCCAAGGCTATTGCAGCGGGAGCCCATTCTGTCATGATCGGGAGCTTGTTTGCCGGGCTGGATGAGGCCCCTGGCGAAACCATTCTCTATGAAGGGCGGAGCTACAAAGTCTACCGCGCAATGGGATCACTTTCTGCCATGAGAGAAGGAAGCGCTGACCGCTATTTTCAGGAGGCTGCACAGAAAAAACTGGTCCCCGAAGGCATCGAAGGCATGGTACCCTACCGCGGTAAACTGTCGGATATGGTGTTCCAGATGGTTGGGGGACTGCGCAGCGCCATGGGTTACTGCGGCTGCCGCACAATTGAGGAGATGCGCCACAAAGCACGGTTTATCCGCATGACCCAGGCCGGTTTGCGTGAAAGTCATCCTCACGATGTGATTATTACAAAAGAAGCGCCCAATTATCAGATTTCTAAAACCGACTGAAAGCCGGAGCGGCTAACCTTTGGAAGGGTTTCTCTCGGGGCTTCCTGTGGGAAGCCCCTTTTTTGTTCGAGCCCACCGGGATATCTATTCCGGCAAAAAGGATCCGGATCTCGGATAAAAGCGGGGGGAGTAGATTGGATCGGCCACACATTGCTGGGGGACGGAGCTGCATCTGCGAACGGGCCGGCGCAAAATAAGAATGGCGGATGAAAAAAGTCCTTGACAAAGTGTGGATGAATCATTAGATTTTTGTTGGATTAACCAACAAAAAAGCCATGGGTTCAGACGAATATTTCTTCATCAGTGGCAACGCCAAGCTTGTCCGCAATATCAACCGGGGCGTTATTCTTAACGTAATACGAGAATTGCAGCCGATCTCTCGTTCGGAGATTGCCCGTCTAACTGGACTCAACAAAAGTACGGTTTCAAGCATTGTAAGCGAATTGCTGGAAGAAGAACTGATCTTTGAAGAGGAGTGGCAGGACAAAAAGATCGGCCGCAACCCGATCAACCTTAAACTTAAGTTGGGAAGGCACTTCGTTGGAGCCATCAATTTTGATGTTCCAGACAGCATTATTGCAATTGCTGATATTGATGGGAGTTTCGTTTCAACAGCCACGATATACGAATCGCCAGATTCCCCCGAAAAACTGGTCAAACGCTGTTTAGAAGAGCTGAAAGAGATTCAACAGAGTCATCAGATTCAGCAGCTGTGCGGGATCGGGATAACGATTGCGGGCATTGTAGACCAGAGAGAACAGCGGGTGCACTATGCGCCGCGGCTTGGCTGGGAGAATTTTCGTATTGGAAAAGTGGTTTCCGATATTTACGGAGACGGGGCGTTTCTGGCCATCAACAACGATGCGAAAGCCGCAACCCTGGCGGAACTGTGGTTCGCCCCAAAAGAGCGCAAATTCCGCAATTTCGTGTATGTATATGTGGGGGATGGTGTGGGGGCTGGGATTGTTCTGGACCGTGATCTGGTGGATGGCGAGCACAATGCTGCCGGCGAATTCGGCCACACCACGATCATCGAAGGGGGAGAACTCTGTTCCTGCGGCAATTACGGCTGTTGGGAAGCCTACGCTTCCAACCCCGCTACGATCAAACGGTATCTGGTGCTCAAGCGGCAGAGCCTGAGCTACGCCAGCGAACTAACCATTGGGGAGTTGATCCGTCGTGCCAGGGCTGGGGAAGAGGAAGCCCGGGAAACTCTGGTACAAACCGGACATTATCTGGGGCTGGGAATCGCCAATATTCTGAAAGCGGTCGATCCGCAAGCGGTTGTACTGGGAGGGGAGATTGCCCAGGCTTTCGATTTGATCTACCCGGAAATGAAAAAGACAATTTCACGCCGCACCTTTTTCGGGCTGGAAAAGAATGTGCAGCTATATCCGTCCAGTCTGAAAGGACGTCCTCAGCTGATCGGTGCGGCCACGCTGGCAATAAGTGAACTTTTCACAGATTACCGGATCATCCGTTAGAGGGTCCTGTAAGGTAGAGAATTCTTTGTTTTCATGGGATTGTTGGTCGATACAACAAAATAAACTTCAGCCCGTCTTTTCAAAAATTGTGCAATGGGAAAACCGGACTGTGCTAAAAGGGGAACGAGAAAGTGGAGTCGGAAAAGCCTCGGTTGTTGTGCGCCGTAGATATTGGTGGTACCAATATTTCCATGGCCATTATGGATGAGAAAGGTCAAATTGCAAATGTGGATACAACGGAAACAGGGCAATTCCCGGAACCGAAGCAGTTCGTGGAATTTCTGGGGAAATGGGTGAACAGGCATCTGCCGCGCGGGAAATCTGTAGCTGATTTGCGGGGAATAGGTGTCGCCGTTCCCAGTGTGGATCGTTCCGGCCGGCTGGTTGCACCCGCTAATCTTCCCTGGGGTGAGGTGGATCTTCACGCTTTGATTTCCCAGCATTTTCCCTGTCCCGTTTGTATCTTGAATGACGCCAACGCGGTTGCGCTTGGAGAATGGCGGGTCGGAGGTGCCCGGGGAATGGATGATTTTATTGTGGTTACCCTCGGTACCGGTGTCGGGGCGGGAATTGTAGCAGGAGGACAACTGCTTCTCGGGAATGGTGGATTTGCAGGAGAATTCGGTCATGTTACTGTTCTGCCGGACGGTCGGCGATGCAACTGCGGAAGATTTGGGTGCCTGGAAGCCTATGTGTCGGCAAATGGGATCCGTAGAACTGCACTGGAATGCCTCATTCGCTTTCAGATGGATACCCCTCTCTCCCAGATTCCTGCTGATAGAATCACTCCAGAAATAGTTAGCCAGCTTGCGGAGGAGAAAGATCCGGTTGCCATGGAAGTTTTTGAAATAACCGGCAAGATTCTTGGAGCAGCCCTGGCCAATCTTGCTGTATTATTTGATCCGGAAGCGATTATTCTTTTCGGTGGAATTACAGAGGCTGGCGATTTGTTGTTCACTCCGCTCCGCCGTCATTTTTCGGAAGCAGTTCTGCCAATTCACCGCTCGGGAGTGCGGCTAATGGCATCCCAGGTTCCCAATGGTCTGGCCGCTCTGCATGGAGCACGTACTTTTGTGGAATTCTGTCTGGCAGGCAAAGGGAGGTCCCCCCGGCGTTTCGGATTCAGACTGAATGATGAAGTGCACGCCCTGTGAATTTTGGAAGAGAAATTGGAGAGGCACATTGGTTGGAAAAATACCGAATCTGGTTTTGCTTACAGGAGTGTTTTTTATGATATCACAACCTGTGATGGCTCAGACGCCGTTGAATTTGATGCCCTATCCGCTTAAAGTACGGCAACAAAGCGGAACATTCCGGTTGAAAGAACTGAATCCTTTATCGGTTTTAGGGCCTCAGAGTCAACGCATTCGGACGGCAGCCCGGCGTTTTCTGGTGCGGTTGGCAGGACGCACGGGCCTTGATCGGCCAGTTCGGGATATTGCAGAAGAAAATCAACAGCCATTGGTGCAAATCCGCTTTCAGCACACTGTTCCCCGGGCCCATTTAGAGATGAATGAATCCTACAGGCTGGCCGTTACCCCCGCGGCTATCCGGCTGGAGGCCGAAACGGATGTCGGTATTTTACGGGGGCTGGAAACCCTGCTTCAGCTGCTCCAGTCCGATACCGCCTCCTTTTACTTTCCTTGTGTGGAGATAGAGGACCAGCCACGGTTTCTATGGCGCGGCCTCCTGATCGATGTGGCGCGGCATTTTCTCCCTCTCGAAGTATTGCTCCGCAACATCGATGGAATGGCAGCCGTGAAACTCAATGTGCTTCATCTGCATCTTACGGATGACCAAGGATTCCGTGTGGAAAGTAAAATTTTCCCGCGGCTGCACAAAATGGGATCCGATGGTTTGTATTACACGCAGGACCAGCTCCGTTTTCTTGTCCAGTATGCCGATGAGCGGGGGATCCGGGTGGTCCCGGAATTTGATGTGCCCGGCCATACCACTTCCTGGCTGGTAGGTTATCCGGAACTGGCTGCTGCTCCCGGCCCCTATGAAATCATCCGAAATTGGGGCATCCAGAATCCGGTTATGGATCCTTCCAAAGAAGAAGTGTACAACTTTTTGGACCGCTTTTTTGGAGAGATGGTTGCCATCTTTCCCGATCCCTATTTTCACATTGGCGGAGACGAAGTAGAACATAAGCATCACAAAGCGGAACACTGGAATCAGAGTGAACGGATCCAAAAATTCATGAAAGAGCACGGGATCCGCAACAATCATGAACTTCAGGCCTTTTTCAACCGGCGGATTTCCAGGATTCTGAAAAAGTACGGCCGGATTATGGTAGGATGGGATGAAATTCTGACGGATGGGATGCCGGACGACATGGTGATTCAATCATGGCGCGGCCGTGAGTCCATGGTAGCTGCGGCGAGAAAAGGGTACCGTTCCATCCTTTCCAGCGGCTACTATCTTGATTTGAACTATTCCGCTGAAGAACATTATTTGAACGATCCGGTTTCCGAGGAGGATTCGCTGACCCGGGAAGAGCGGGCTCGCATTCTCGGTGGCGAGGCCTGTATGTGGGGAGAGTTTGTATGGGAAGAAAATATCGATTCCAGGATCTGGCCGCGGCTGGCTGCCATTGCCGAGCGCTTCTGGTCTCCGCCTACGGTATGCGATGTTCAAGACATGTACCGGCGGCTTGAGAGGATTTCGTTTCAGCTGGAAGAACTGGGGCTCATGCATGAAAAGAACTATGGAATGATGCTCCGCCGTCTGGCCGGCTATCGTGATCCGGAAGCCCTGCGGGTTCTTCTGGATGTGGTTGAACCTGTGAAAGGCTACCGCAGGAACCAGCTGAAGCCCCATACTCAGCTGACGCCGCTCACGCGGATTGTGGACACAGCCAGGCCGGATGCCAAGGTGGCCCGGGAGTTCTGCTGGCTGGTAGAGGCCTATTTTCAGGCCGGCGAAGATGAGCAGAAAATGCTGGAGAAAGAAATCCGTTCACAGCTTTTGCTCTGGAAGGAAAATCACGCGAGGCTTCGGCCGCTGCTGGAAACATCACCGGTGTTGATAGAAATTGAGCCGCTTTCAAAGGTACTTTCTCGGCTGGCAGAAGCTGCTCTGGAAGCACTGGATGCGACGGCTGAAAAGACAAATATGGACGGGCGCTGGAAGAAGCATGTCGAGGCGTTGCTGGAGCAGGCCGAAAAACCTCATGCACTGGTGGAATTGGCTGTTTTACCCGCGTTTAAGTGGCTTTTTGGATCTTCAGACGTGATGGGGGAAAGCAGGTAACAAACGTTCTTTGAAATGAATGAAAATGCTCAAAGATTCCGGTAACTTACGTGCCGTCGCAGGAGGGAGGCCATTCTTCCAGAACGGAAGGGTGGGCTCCCTTTTTTGTTCAGATCCATTGAAATCCCGAAATTTCTTTAGCAATGGGGAATGGCGGTACAGCTAGCCGGCTTATTCGGTATGCGAAGGCAGCTCGGCCGGACAGGCATTACTGAGTGAGATGCCGTACAGTGGGCAGGAGATGCAAATGCAATTCGTATATTAACACATTGCGGCAAAAGGTTGCACGGATGGCAAAATGGACGAGACACTCTTGGTGGATGCTCATTCTGGTACTTGCCCTGCAAGCCAGAGGGCAGGCTGCGTGCAAGGTTGTCGGCTATTATCCAGCCTGGATGCGAACGGCACTACTCGCCTCGAGGATCGATTTCGCCATACTTCATGTGATCAATCACACTTTTGCCTGGTCTAACGAAAATGGCGAACTGCTTAGATACGATCAGTTTGAATATCCTGAATTAATCAGAAAGACACATGCGGCCGGTGTAAAAGTACTGCTGGCACTGGGAGAGTGGGGCCGGTCCAGCGGATTTGCGGCTGTGACCGCTGATACGGGCCTAATGAAAGTGTTTCTTAACAATCTTTTTGCTTATCTGGAATCCCAGGGGTATGGTGGGGTAGACGTTGACTGGGAGTTTCCTTCGTCGGCGGCAGAACGGCAAAATCTGACGCGGTTTATTCGGGCTCTGCGGGAGCGCTGCAATGCCTATAACCCACCGAAACTGATGACAATGGCCATCAGTTCCAGCGCTTATTGGGGACAGTGGATGGATTACCAATCACTTGTCCCGTTGGTGGATTGGTTCAATGTGATGCTATACGATTTTCACGGAACCTGGACGAGTCACGCAGGACACAACGCGCCGCTGCGAGTGGACTGGAACCGCTGTGATCACGGAGATATCGAAACGAGTCTGAAGTATTTGAACGGGACACGTGGAATTCCAAAACAAAAAATCCTTCTCGGAGTTCCGTTTTATGGTCGCAAATTCAGCGCTAGGGATCTGTATGAACCAAGCGGCGGATCTGGCCACCTAACGCTGAATTTCTCTGAGATCTGGAATCTCTTCCAGTAAGGAGAATGGGATTATTTTTGGGATGATGTTTCGCGTGTTCCCTATTTGTTGAATGCTGCTAGGACTGAATTTATTACGTTCGACGACTCCCTGTCAGTTTCCGAAAAAACAGAATATGCAGTAATAAATGGCTACCGGGGAATTATGATCTGGGCGCTGGGGCAGGACGTGGTAGAGAACCGCCAGGTTTTACTGGAGGCCATTTGGAACAAACTGCTGGCTGTTGCGGTTGTGGAAAATCCGGTCCAGCTTTCCTCGTGCATGTCCTTGAGCCAGAATTATCCCAATCCATTTAACTGGGCGACGGCGGTGTACCTGGATCTTCCGGAACCAACCACATTTTCTGCCGCCATTTTTGATATGCGCGGTAGAGAAGTGAGGATAGTTTTGAAGAGCCGCAGGCTTCAAGCGGGTCGGCACATGTTAAGAGTTCAGCTCGACAATGTACCGACCGGTATCTATTTTCTGTGCGTGAGTGCTGGTAAAAAGATCCTGTCCCTTAAGCTGACGTATATCCGTTGAAAATCGGGAGAGCGGGATATTTTGCGCGAACCGGATTGCGTTCGGAGAAAAATTCGAAAGCATCGGCGGGGCCTTTTTGAGCCTTGACGGGTTGAAAAGAGAGGGGAAGAGGTCATGAAAGGCAACTTAGTGCCGGACGGCCGGTTTTGGTTGAAAGCGTCGTATTTTTCCGATCAGAAATGGACCCACGCCGGCGGAAAAAGCAACGGACGCAGTTAAAGTTGCCCGCGGGAATCCGTTATAATTTGGAGAGAAAAGCATTTCGAAACCAAAGTTCGTTCAAAGGCGGGCGGAATCCTTCCGGCATGGTTTCGGCATCCGTTTTTGTCAGGCTGAGGGCCGGTGTGTTTCGGAAGTGTATTGGAACGACAGACGGTGAAGCAGCTCGAGGAGGCAGAATGGAATATCAGAAGGGTGGCTGGTTGGTGCTTGTACTGGTCATTCTGGCTGTTTTTTCCTGTCAGTTGAACGAAGAAAGACATCCCTTCCAGATAATCGGCTATTACCCGCTCTGGAAAATGGCTGAACGGGACACGCTGGTTGCTCCGGTGCGGCTTCCGTATGAAAAGCTTACCATAATCAATGTGGCTTTTTTCTACCCGACTCCGGAAGGACGGCTTGTGGTTGCAGATACCCTGGAAAAGTGGGTCGATCCTGTCCTCCGCGGAACGCTGCCGGATGGCAGGCCAGCAGGCGGGCACTTTGGCTCTGGACTTGTGCATTTGGCCCACCAGAATGGGGTTAGGGTTTTGCCGTCCATCGGTGGATGGGCCAATTCGGCGGATTTCCCGGCGCTTGCAGCATCGGATAGTGCGCGGAGACGGTTCGCGGCCGAATGCATGCGGCTCGTCCGGCGCTATGACCTGGATGGGATCGATATTGATTGGGAGTATCCCGGCTATATCCCTCATAACGGCACTCCTGCTGACCGTCAAAACTTCACCTTGCTGCTTCGGACGCTGCGGGACAGCCTGGATGCCCTGGAAAAGGAAACGGGCCGAAAGATGCTCCTTACGGCGGCCCTGCCCGCCGATACGGCTAATGTGAAAAACCTCGAGGTCAGGAAAATCGCAGCACTGCTCGATTTCCTGAACATCATGACCTATGACCTGTCTGGTGCGTGGATGCCGATGAGCAATCATCATGCTCCGCTTTATGCGCTACCCTGCGGCGATACAACAAGGTCTGTGGATGCTGCCTTCCGGCTCTATGTGCGGATGGGAGCGCCGCCCAAGAAGTTGAACCTAGGAGTGCCGTTTTATGGCCGTTCGTTTGCGGATGCTACCGGGCCCTGCCAGCCGCATCGGGGAAGTGCTGTGAAGGACGTTCCCTCCGGCGGGGTGCCCGAATACTGGCAAATCATGGAACTTCCTCCCGATTTCGTGGAGAGGTGGGATTCCGTCGCGTGTGTGCCTTTCCGGGTCAGTGAGCAACGGAGAATTTTTATTACATATGACAATCCTCAATCTGTGAGGCTCAAGGCAGAATATGTCCGCAAGCACGGAGCCGGAGGGCTGATCATCTGGCAGATCTGCGGCGATTATATGGAAGATGGCTCCACTCCGCTGCTGGAAACCATCGCCCGCACATTTGCAAAGGGGGAATAGGGGACCTGGACCGCCCGACACCCGCATGCAATTGGACCAGCCGGCGAATTTAGGCGCCCGCATTTTGGGAACCGCGAAAAAACTGAACCTGCACACGTGCCAAGATTGGTCCGTGTGCGGGCCATTCTGCCGATATGCTGGAACACAGTCTTTACCGGATATGCAGCGTGTCGCCATCCAGGACGGCATAATTCAGCTGAAGACTGAACCAGGCTGTCAGGATGCGAACTGGACCGACGTGAGGGGCGAAAATATAAGAGATCTCTTCATCGTTGGCCTGAGGCACATCAAAACCGAAAATGACACACCCGGAGAACATCCGCTTTCCGACCGTAACGGTTTGATTTCGTGATACGCTAACCTGATACGTCAGTGCGCCGTCAAATGGGAAGCTGTAGGTTTCACCGCTGTTTTTTGAGAAGGCCAGCCAGAGGTAGGGAATCCCCCTGAGTACTACATAAACGTCTCCATTTGGGAAAACCTGCAAGGTATCCGTGACCTCTTCCCTTTGCAGCAAAAAGACCGTATACGAGTGCTCTGAATTTGCGGGATCGTGCACCTGCTCGGATTCCTGCTGGCTTGGAAACGACCCGACGATCTTCCAGGTATGGGTTGTAGTGGAAGACTGATACGTGAAAACCCAGGTGTTACCCACGGTCATGGGAAAGTAAGTTTGCCATCCACCATCAAGATTGAGCGGATCCATTCTGGTTGTGCAGGAATTCAGAAAGAGCACTGATGTCCAGAGCAGCAGAATTGTTTTTGGCTTCATTGTTCGGTCCTTTCTTCATTGAAAATTGGCCGGACCATCTTTCCTGCAAAAAGGACGGACCGGGTGTAATGATCCCAGATGACGAAAAGAAAGGGACGGTTTACATTCATGGTAAACCGAATATCCGGTGTGGGGAAGGAGACGGTAGTGAGGGTGGTGGCTGTTACGGCTGCCGCTTCTGTGCCTTCTTCGTCTACGGCAACAAATGTTTTGTGCAGGACTTCGCTAATATAAAGCTCTTTCTGGGTAGTGATCCCGGAAAAATCTGCTTTCTGAGGCGTGAAGCAAATTTTCATGCCCAACTGGGCAAGGGGTTCAACCAGACTTTTCTTATAAGTCTCTTTGAATTTTGGCATTTTTACCCACCCGCGCATCTGCTTCATAGAGGCCTGCCATTGTTCCCACGCTGACGTGCTGAGCCGGGCGATCACGGAATCAACAGGAATGCCTTCTTTCGGCAGAAGGATGGTCATTCGGAAATGCCTGCTGCCATAAGGCAAATTTATTGCCTGGAAAAGGGCCGTTTCGGTGTATTCAAAATCATTGATGACAGACATCATTTTCACCGCGATTGACCGGCCCGGCTTGATGGTAAAGGTGTCGTTTTTCGTGTCCTGTTTGTCGAACTGGATGGTCCACATTGCTTTGAAATAGAGGGCGTTCATCAGGCACATCATGTCAACCCCATCGAACCGGTCAACAATCCGCTTGATTTTTCCGTGTGTCTTTTCTTCGACCCATCTATTCACAACACGGACGGCCAGAGGGTCGTCGAAGTTAAGTGCCTGGATTTCCGCCTGAAAGAAAGTATGAAGCCGGTTGATGAAGACCCGTTCTACATTTAACCCTTTCCGGTACCATACCGAATTGGCAATTTCCATCTGAACATTCGGGTCCATACTGACCAGTAGCTTGAACAGCCCGGAAAATGAAGAATTGATCTGTTCCATGGAAAGACCGCCCAGACCGAGGGTTTCGAGAATGGACTGCCTGGTTTCACCCTTTGCGCCGTTAAGCACCATGGCGACGGAAAAAGCCACGCTCAGGGGGGAGACGATGACATTCTGGTTTTCGCCAAGAGATATTGATTTAAAAAGCTTCCATGAAAAGTTGGTATGCCGTTTGGCCAGTTGTTTTTCTTCAGGTGTCAGGGGACGAAGGATGTGCCCGGGAGATACAGGACTGAAGTCCCGGTTGCAGCCCGCAAATGCCAGTGCCGACAGGATAAGCACCAACAAACAGATATCCCGTTTCATAACATGGCATCCTCGTTTGTGCATTTTCGTTTGTAGTTTTTGCTTTTTGGAGCAAATGGCAAAAGATATGCCATATCAGCCTTCCGCCAAAATATAGTGTGCCACATGCATAAAAATAAAAAGAACAGGGGGTTATTTGTCTGATTAATATCGTCTTGCTGGAAAAACCGGTTTGAAGCAAAGATGGGCCGGATACAGTGATTTCAAAAATTTGAACAGTTATTTCATTTTGTTGAATTACTGCCATTCTAGAAGAATTTCGAAAAGCCTTTTTTGGTAATAGCGGTTGCGAAATACCGATTCCAGGTGCAGGTTCTGGAAACGGAGCACCAGCGAAAGGGAGTTCCGGAGCAACCAGACTGCGTCGAGGGTGAAACGGTTGCCCTCACCCAGTTCAGGATCCGGCTGGAACGGCTCTGACCCGGTCTCGGCTGGAACAGAATAGCGTTTCGTGATATACTGAAAAAAGCTCCGGAGGTACCACCGGGGGCGAATTTTCCACACAGCCGTCAACTGACTGCTCCACTGTACGAAACTCAGTGCCGGGATGCTGGAGGTATTGTTGGCGAGCTGAACGGCAACCGTGAATAGCCCTGGAGATAGAATGCGCACTCCGGTCTCCGCAAGGACGGTACGGTTTTTCTGCCCGACTGTGACATGCCCGCTTGCGGCCCAGGCAAATGCCGGAAACCAACCGCGGCTGGCAGAAAAGCGAATCCACATCTTCCCGTAGGCGCCTACAGGTTTTAAAAGGACAAGACTGTATTCTGCTAGGTTAAAGTTGTATCTTGCGTTCTGTTCGAAGCGCCACAGGTCAAGCAGGATGGAGTGTTCAATCTGCCACTGGTGTGGCAGGCGGTGGAGGCTGAAGAGCGCCGCCTTTCCTTCCCGGTAGCCAGCCCGTGCGGCAAGAAAATATTTGGACCGCGCAAGAACGGTCAGGCGCGTGCTCCAGCGGTTGGTCCATTGTCGATCGATAGAGCCCGAGAGATGCAGAAAAATTTTGTTCTCCTGCGTATACTGGGGGTACAGGGAAGTCCAGACGCCGAGCTGGAAAGCGGGGGACAGGGATCGGATTTTTTTGTGCCAGCTGCGGTCGTATTGCAAGCGAAGAAAAGGCGCCGCGAAAGGGCTCTGGGGATCTTCGTAAAGATTGGAGTCGTATCCGACCGAAACTTGTATCCGGCCGTTTTGTTCGGACAGTGGCATGGAAATGGCCGGACGGAAAAAGACAAACATGGCCAGCAGGATGGCAGCAGATCTGGCCGACAGTTTGACCGCATACCGTCTTTCTATCTGGCTGGCATGTCCCATTTCCGGCTGTAATACCCTTCAGTTTTGTGGGTCGGACCGGGAAATCAACAGCTGAAGGCTATCGGCCAGTGCGCGCACCCGGCGGATCAGCTTTTGGATTTCGGGCAGCTGCCGGGGCAGTTTATCGGGGGGCAGAGCCAGAATGTACCCTGCATGGGCCGGCAGTGTGGAAAAATCGGGCGTGGTGAGATGTGGCCAGCCCACTGAGAGGCCGGATGCTGTTTGGTCCGGTGTCTGAAAAGAGAGTGTACGGCCACTTTCCGGCTGGCGCCACCGATTTGGTGCGATCATTTCATCAGTTTTTGCCATCGCTTCGTCCTGAATTTCCTGAAACTGCAGGTCCTTTAACAGATTGCCACTTAACCGGTAGAGCCGGGCCCATTCCCGTGCCTGCCTTTCTTTTTCCTGGAGCGCAGTTTCCAGCGAATGCAGGTAGTCGAGCTGGTCTTGCAGAATGCTCCGTTTTCGTTTCCGGTCCTCCGGGGTGTCCAGGGAATCAAAATGGACCGGCAGAAGACGTGCCAGGTGGAAAGACGGGCCGGCATAGCCCTGATAGGACATGCGCAGTTGATACAGCCGGCCAATCTGCTGGAGTGCCTGACGGTAGGCAGGAGAAGCTTTGCGGGCCGTCCGGAAATGGCGGAAAGATGCAATCAGTTCCTTATCGATCTGTCTCACCAGTGTCCGCGCAACAACTTGAATGGAATCGTCTAACCGCCGTAGGCGGGACTGAAGTTTTTGAAGTTCAGCGGAAAGCTGCTGGGTTTCCTGGAGCAGATGCTCCAGCTGCCGGGCCTGCAGCGGGTTTCTGGGCCTCTTCTTTTTCTGCTGGGTAATTTCGGCCGACTTCTGTTCCAAACGCTGGAGCCAGCGATCTCTCTGTTTTTCCAGAGATTTTTTGCGGCTAATTTTTTGCTCCAGGGTCTGAATGAGTGGGGCAAGGGAATCTTTTGTGGCGGCCAGCTCCTGGCTTCTGGCTACCGTGAACATCGCTACCAGCAGCAGGAATGAAGCAAAGACTCTTTGGGGCGGATGAAATTGCATGTTATATTTCCTTCTGGTCAGTTTGCGGACAATTATCGAGGCCGTATTTTTTCAGTTTGTAAAAGAACGTATTGCTGCGCAATCCGAGGGCTCGGGCGGCCGCTGCTTTGTTGCCCTTGCAAAGCCTCAGCGCCCGGCAGATGAGTTCCTTTTCGACCTGCTGGAGGGTTTCATTCAGGCGCCATACACCAGGGCGGATCTGGATTGCCGGTTTCTGCGACGGAGATGCGCTTTCGCTGGTATTCCGGAAGGGAAGCAGGTCTGGATGAATTTCATCCCCATCGGCCAGCACCAGAGCCCGCTCGATGGCGTTTTCCAGCTCGCGAACGTTGCCGGGCCAGCTGTAGTCCATGCAACGCCGCACGGTTTCCGGGTGAAAGCGCAGGCCTGTTTTGCCCAAGCGGCGGCTGATTTTAGTCAGGAAATGTTCCATGAGCAGGGGGATGTCGTCCCTGCGTTCCCTCAAGGGAGGAAGGTAAATGGGAACAATATGCAGCCGGTAGAAAAGGTCCTCGCGGAACCGGCCTTCCCGCACCAGTTCGTTCAGGTCTTTGTTGGTAGCGGCAATGACCCGAACATCCACACGGATGGTTTCTTCGCCACCAACCCGTTCAAATTCTTTTTCCTGCAGAACCCGCAGGAGTTTCAGCTGCATATTGAGCGAGAGGTCGCCAATTTCATCCAGGAAAATAGACCCGCCATGGGCCAGTTCAAATCGTCCTTTTTTGCGGCGGAAAGCTCCCGTGAAGGATCCTTTTTCGTGCCCAAACAGTTCGCTTTCCAGCAGGTTTTCGTTGAGAGCCCCACAGTTGACCCGGACCAGCGGCTTTTGAGCACGCGGGCTATGTTGGTGGATGGCCCGCGCCACCAGTTCTTTTCCCGTTCCGCTTTCTCCATAAATAATCACTGTGGTGTCCGCCGGTGCCACTTTCAAAATGGTCTGGTACACCGCCTTCATCTGGGGGGTACGGCCCACCAGCTCTCCAAAATTGTACTGATGGTCGATCTCCTCCCGCAGGTAGTTCAGCTCGTCAACCAATTCGGTGATCTTCCGTCGCTGGGCCAGAGTGTCCCGCATCCGGTCCAGTTTCAATTCCAGTTCTTCCATGGAGAAGGGTTTCTGCAGGAAATCAAAGGCACCTTTCTTGATGGCCTCCACGGCCAGCTCGATGGTACCGAAGGCAGTGATCATTAAAACCTGCGCTTCCGGATTCCGCTTCCTGATTGTAACCAGCAGATCCATCCCGGAGCCATCCGGCAGGCGGAAATCGCAGATGGCCAGATCGGGTGAATCCACCTGCAGGATGTTTTCAGCCTCGGCGGCTGATTTTGCACACCGGACCGCGAGACCCTTGCTTTCGGCGATGCTGGCAATGCCTTCGGCCAGCGTCGGATTGTCTTCCACAATGAGAAGGCGTTCGTTCATGGCGGTTACGCTCCTTTAAAAACCAGACGGAAATGGGCTCCTTTCCTGGACGGGAGCAGGTCAATCCGGCCTTTATTTTCCTCCAGGAGGATTTTCACGATAGCCAGACCCAGACCCGTGTGATTCGGTTCAGTGTTGTAAAACGGTTCGAAAATCAGTTCCGCACGGTCCGGAGGAATGCCCGGACCTTCATCCTGCAGATCAAGAATGACCTGGCTGCCGGATCGCCGGAGCTCGACGGTAATCTGCCCGTTTTCCGGTGAAAAATGAATAGCATTCCGCAGCAGGTTGGCCAGAACCTGCCTCAGGTGGGACTCGTCAAAATGTACCGCCACATTTTCAGTGGCTCCGCTGATGTTCAACTGCAGATGTTTCCGCTGCAGGGTATCCTGGAGAAGGTCGGCTGTTTCTTGCACCATTTGCCGCAGGTCGCAACGGGTCATCTGGGCCCTGGCGGGACGGCCAAACTCGTTGAACTCTGCCAGGATTTTCTGGATGTGGCGGCTTTCGCGGAGGATCTTTTCAGCGTGCTGGCGCACCTGCGGATCGGATGGGTTTCGTGCCAAGATGCCGGCAAACAGTTCAATACCGGCAAGCGGGTTTTTCAATTCATGAGCAATGCCTGCCAGCACCGCCTTCTGACGTTCATCCTTCCGCCGGAGAGCTTGACGCATGGTTTCGATGCTCTGCGCCAGGTGGCCAATTTCGTCCTCCCGTTGCAGATGCACCCGGGTGTGAAAATCGCCTTCACGTATTTTCTGCACACTCCGTTCCAGTTTGCGAATTGGTACGGAGATGGAGCGCGCAAAAAAGTAGGCCACCACAAACCCGCTGAGAAGAATAATCCCGGTAATGGTTAGGAACCACTGCCGGACGCTCTTCCAGGTAACCAGAGCCCGGCTTCCGGCCTCAATGCCCAGAAAGCACGTCCGTTCGCCTGCTTTGATCCGCGTATAGGCCCGTTTGACGAGTTCTCCTTGACTATTTTGGAAGAGCTTGGAAGATACGGCCGGAACCCATTTCAGCTTTTCCAGCTCCGCAAAATCCAGATAGAGTTCGTAAAAGATCTGCCCGGGAAGGAATTCCTGGCGGCTTCCAGCAATTACCGAAAGCGTAGAATCGAAGATGACAATCCGCTTAAGCCCATGTTTTTTACTCAGCAAATCCAGCTGCTTTTGAAGGTACATTGCGGAGCGGCTGCGGCTGCCGAACTGTATGGCGGCCTCCAGCAAAAGGGGGTCTACCGCTTCCCGGAAGCTGGTTACCTGCCAGGAAAGATTGCGGTCAAATTCCTGTTCAAGGGCGGCTTGGACTTTCCAGTATAGCAAAACGGCCACCAGAAACAGAGCCACGGCCAGGATGAAAAGTGTGAGCAGCGCCGTTTGCAAGTATAGCCGTGACCGCCAGGGTAGCCGGAGATCCGGTAAGTTCATCCAGTATTCCTTCGCTTTGCTCGGAACAAGCTTTGAACAACCCACGTGCGCCTTTCTGCCAACCTTTGTTGAGGTTGGGAAGTCGTGCCTGCATCGGAGGATTTGCAACTTCTGGACCAAAAGGGTATGCCGAATGGGCAAATTCCCGCCGTATAAAGTAGGTTATAAATGCAAGAATATCAAGAAATTGGATGCCCATGCTATGTTACCGGGAAAATGACAGAACAAAGAAAACCTGCAAAGGTGTCCGGAATATTCAAAAATTTGAATAACTGTTCTCCAATGGGGCAAAGGCCGTAGCGGACGGCTAGGGGGGGCCTTGCAGGCATTGCACCGCTTGTGCAGGACCGGGTTGCGTATGCACCATGTTCGGCAGCTGCCTCAAGTAATCTGACGCAGGTAAAAGGGAAAACCCATGCGGCGGCCTTCGCCACAGCGTTCCATTGTTGTTTTGAATGGGCAGACCGGAGATAACAGAGTTTCTCGGAAGCAGACAAAAAGAACCGGGATTCCGGTTGAATGGTGCAGTTTTGTGGGAGCTACCAAAAGATGGCGGATAAAAAAAATCCGGGATCCCACGCCACACCGGGATTAGGGGGAGTTACCGGTCATGACGTGTTCACCCGGAAAATCTACGAAGCCATGCTATTGACGAATTTTGCCAGTTTCGATTTGCGGTTGGCGGCGAAATTCCTGTGAATAATACCTTTGCACACCATCTGGTCCAGCAAGGCCGTTACCCGCCGGAACTGCAGTTCGGCCTCTTCCTTGGAAGAAGCCGCCAGAAGTTTCTTTATTTCCGTCTTCATCCGGCTCTTATAAGCGCGGTTGTACAGTCTTCGCTTTTCGTTCTGCCGAATCCTCTTCAGTGCCGACTTATGATGAGCCATCGTTTCCTTTCCTTTTTCCTTTCCAATTGCGGCTTTGAAGATATGAATTTTTTTTTCGCTTGTCAATAAAATTTTTTCGTTATAGCTTTTGCGGTGAGGAAATCCGCAATGTAGAGGGCCACCCAAATGCTGGAAGCCACCAATGTCTTTTGTGATGGTTTGGATGATTCTGGTTGGGCTGTTTCTCTGTAGTGCTTTTTACCTTTTTTTCGGAAAGGTGTTTTTGCAGCTTCGCGGAGATACCCGGGAGGGTTTCTTCTTTCACCTCCGGTGGCCGGCAGGTATTTTTTCTCTGACGGGTCGGTACAGCGGGAACACCCGGAAGCAGCTTGCGATTTGTTTCGTTCGAAAAATTTGCTGGCATGTTCCGATGCGGCAGGGCAAGCCTGCGAAAAGAGGAGGCGGCGGATTAGCCATGCGGGAATTTCCTGCCCGGATGAAAAAAGCAGGGAAGTTTATCAGAATATCCCGGCACCCGGATGTCAAAAAATACGGGCGCAAGTTGTTTCGTTCGTTAAAGATCCGCGGCTTACGCTCGGACGTGGGGCTGCCGCTTAGCCGGGCCTACGAATTTGGAATTCTCTCGGCCATCCGGGCCATGCTGATGGGGATCGATACACAGCTCGGGCGTGCCATCTCCATGACTCTTTTACCAGCAGGGGCGGATTGGCGTTTTGCCGCACGGGCTGAAGTGAGATTCCGGCCGGCCATTGTCGCATGGTGGGGGATGCTTCTCTGGTGGTCGGTTCGCAGAGCATAAACGTGGAAGGAGGAAGAATGAATATCACACAGGTAACCAGGGAGTTTTTGGAGGAACTGGCACAAATCATCCAGACCAAATCGGTGGTTGGCGAGCCGATTCAGGCTGGTGATGCGCTGGTGATTCCTGTCTCAAAAGTATCGTTCGGATTTGGGCTGGGGGGAGGTGAGCATTCAGGAGACAAGAAGGAACCTTCGGAAGGATCGCTGCTTGGGGCCGGGGCGAACATCGAGCCTGTGGCCTTTATTATTATTTCAGAAGGGAAGGCGCAGCTTCTCACCCTTAAAGGCAAAGAAGGGCTGTCTCTCGGAAAAGTGGTAGATCTTATTCCGGAGGTCATTTCTCAACTAAAGGGATTGCGGAAAAAGGAAGCACCAGAGAAAGAAGAAGGAGAACCTGCAGGAGAAGAGTAATTCCACAATTTTAAGCCGGTTGGTGGCGTAATTCAGCGAACGGACCGGTATGGCAAAAGTCGGGCTGGCGTTTTCCTTGAAAATCAGGCTGCTGGCCAAAATTGTGGTTGACGGAATAGATGGGAAACATTATATTTGCTTCAGATCGCGGGTAAGCAGCCGATATTAACCGTGGAACGGGTGAGGAAACTCAGGAGCAGGTACACTGATGCCGAGGCGCCGAAGGCGGAAAAGAGACACAAACCAGCTGGAGCTGTTTCCGCTGTACGATGTGAAATCAATGGACCATGAGATCCTCCGGCTGGAAGAAGAAATTATGGAAGCCATCCGCCGTGGTGATCTGCGGCGGGCGGAAGATCTAAACCGGGAACAGCAGCTGCTTCTCCGGGGAATGCTAAACAGGGAAGTTGTGAGCGGCCGCGAGTAATTGGACTTTCCTAAATTCGGCCAGAACCGGAAAGCTGCAACCCGCAGAGAAGATCAATTCCTTTTCTGCCCATCCTATTTGCAGCGGTTGGATTTTAGAATTTGCCTGCGCCATACTTCCGGTTTTTGATCGATCAGAGCTCCAGTGCTTTGAGTTCTTCCGATGTCGTGCGCAGCCGTGCGGATAGCTCGCGGGCGATGCCCAGTTGAATTTTCGATGCGATTTTGGGTTCCTCGTCCAGGAGCCGGAGAAAATCGGCACGGGTGAGAGAATAGAGTTCCGTTTCCTCATCAGCTACGGCTGTGGCAGAGCGCGGTTTTTCTTCCAGCAGGGCCATTTCGCCGAAAAAGATCCCTTCTCCAAAAGAAGCAATGCGTTTTTTATGAGCCCCCTCTTTCAGGTTGAAATAAATGCTAACGGTGCCTTTAGAGATGAAATACATGGTATCACCGGTATCGCCCTCGCGGAAAATAACCTCATTGGGCCGGTAGCGGTGAAAGCCGAGGATATTTGCCACCCTTTCCATCTCGCCATTGCTGAGGTACTGGAAGGTTTTCATCTTTCGCAGGTCGATGCGCCGTTTCTCTTTTTGGGAGAGGGCTCCTTCCTGCTCCAGTAGCCGGTTTTCGGCCCATTCCAGGGCCAGATCCGTATCCGGGAAGAACCGGTCTTCTCCAATTTCCCGCACAATGCCAATATCGGTCAAAAAAGCTGCTACCCGGTTGAGGCTGTAATCGCGAGTAGGAACCACATAGCTAATGAGCAAAATCTTTCCGGAATCGGTAAGCAGGTCATTAACCTGGCGGAGAATCTGGATGCCAGTCAGGTCAATATCGCGCACTAGGCGGAAATCCAGCAGGATGAAATCACGCTGTTGACTTTCTTTTTCGATGTCTTTCATCAGGCCGTCTGCCGTGCCGAAGAAAAGGGAACCGTCCAGCTGATACACCAGAATCCGGTGCCCTTCGCGGTCCAAGAAGAGCAGTTCTTCGGCCGTGCGGACTTTTTTCGAACGGACCTGTGCTCCCGTGAATTTTCCTTTGATCACGGAGCGGGTCACCTGATCCCGAATGAACAGAATCATGGTGATAAGGACGCCCAGACCCACGGCGACCATCAGGCTTACCAGTACGGTGACAGCGGCTACCAGCACCACGATGCCCATCTCACGCCAGGTGGATTTTCTTTTGACAAGCTGAAAACTCCAGGTGTCTACCATCTTGCTGGCGGTGACCATCAGAATGCCGGCCAGAACGGCATAGGGAATATAACGGGCATAGTTGGCAAAAAGCATAACAATCACGAAAACGGTCAGGCCGCAGATCATTCCCGAAAGGCGCGTCCGGCCACCGTTCTGGATGTTGGCCAGGGTGCGTACTGTGGAACCTGCTCCTGGCAGACCGCCAAAGACACTGGCGATCATGTTGCCAAGGCCCTGTCCGATCAATTCTTGATTGCTTTTGTGGCGCGTTTTGGTAACCACGTCGGCCACCAGGGATGTGAGCAGTGAGTCGATGGCACCCAGCAGGCCCAATGTAAAAGCAGGGGCGAGCAAGCTGAGCCAGACGGACCGGTCCATTTCCGGGATGAGGCCAAGAAAACGCTGACCCATGGTGGGCAAAGGAAGTTTTGCCGGGAGATTTCCGATGATGAAAGAATTGCCTTCCACCTGAAGAAGTTCGGGCCGCCCAAGAAAACCGATGACGAAGTACGTGGCCATCCCTACGACCAGACCAAGAAGTGCTCCCGGAACGTTTTTCAGCAGTTTGGGACCCAATACGACGGCCAGAACAGTGGAAAATCCCACGGTGACACTGATCCATGAGGGGGTGGCTCCGCCTGAGAAAAGGTCGAACACGCTCTGATCAGATCGGAGGCCCAGAAAAGGCTTTACCTGGCTGAGGAAGATGATAAGAGCCACACCGTTCATAAAGCCGGCAATAACCGGATAAGGGATGTATTTGATTAATTTTCCGCCACCGCTGAGCCCAATCAGGACCTGGACCAGTCCGCCCAGCAGTACAGCAAAGAACACCAGAGTGAGGATGGTCTGAATTTCCTCCGGCGAAGAGGAGGGCGTAAGATGTTTCATCTGCAGCTGAGCCGCAATCATGGAGGCGATCATTACGCTCATGGGGCCTGTTGGGCCGGTAATCTGTGTCGGAGTTCCACCGAACAGGGATGCGAAAAAGCTGGTGAAGATGGCTCCGTACAAACAGGCCAGTGCACCCATGCTGGCGTATGTGGGACCAAGCGGAGCGAATGCTACAATACCGAAAGCCAGAGCAAGGGGCAACGCAATGATAGAGGAGGACATCCCACCAAAAAGATCCCCCTTCCAGTTCCAGAAAATCTTTTTAAACATAACCGGTTTCCTCATTTGTTGTGATCAGGTATTCGCCGTGAGCGAGAGGTGCAGGTTTTGTTTTCAAATTAATATGCCAAACAGGTTGGGTCAATAAAAGAATTTGCACCTGTCAATTTTTTGCAGGGAATGGCGCAAAAATTCCCTAAAAGCAATGCTGAGAGTGGTAGGAACAGGATACAAATGAAATATTTTCGCCTGCGTTCTATTCGGGAAACGCGCCAGAGCGGAACGAAGTTAGAATTCTGTACCTGGATTTTGTGAAAAAGATGCGGGATTTTGGGCCGTATGGAAAAAGTACGGAATTGTCAGCAAGATGGTGGGCGGGGGAGGGGCGCTCCACCCGCCAGTTTTCCATCACCTGCAATCGCAGCGCTGGGAGATCTTTTTCAAGAACGAGCTCCAAAATGGAAAACCGATTCACCTGCAGATAAAACCTCTGTGGGCTTTTCCGCCGCTTTTTCCTTTTGTTCCTCCGGGGCCGCTTTCGATTTTTCGGACAGCAAGATAAACAGGACAAATGTCAGCAATACCAGAACCGCAACCATAATGCTCTCCTTTCGGCCGCTCGATTTTTCCAATGTATTTATTTCAAAAGCCGTGCCAGAAATCCTGTAGTGGCGGCTCAAGATGAAATTTAACTGATTGAATATCAAAGGGATCCGGATAGATCGGGAGGAGAAAAGGCAGAGGCGCAGTTTGCTGGAAAGAAAATCGATGAAAATTTAGACAGAATATTTAGGGGGCCTGTAAAATAAGAATAATCATTGGCTTATGGCGATGAATAATTTTACAGTCGGTTTGTGCCTCTTCCACAAATACAGGCCGTGTTGTTGGCAGCTTACAATTTTGCAAACCAAACCGGCCGGATGTACGGCTGGTAAATGGCAAAATGGTCCAGTTAGGGGGACCACGCTAACGAAAAATATCCGGCAGGGAGAAGGGAGATCAGGCGCGTTTTTTCAGGCCGTAGCGCTTGATTTTATTGTAGAGAGTAACACGGTCAATTTCGAGGAGCTCTGCAGCCCGGGTGATATTCCAGCCGGTCTGGTTAAGCACGTCCAGAATATGGTTCTTCTCCACTTCCCGCAAGGCGATGATTTTTTTTCTTTCTTTTGCAGACCTCACCGGGAGATCTTCCAGCACAATACGGGGTGGTTTTCCCACCACCATGGCCCGTTCGATGGCATTTTCCAGTTCGCGGACGTTTCCCGGCCAGTGGTAAGAGCACAAGTACGCCATGGCAGCTTCATCGATGCCCGTAATTTCCTTACGGATGGTTGCCCGGTATTTATTGATAAAATGGTGAACCAGCAAGGGGATATCTTCTTTTCGCTCTCTCAAGGGGGGGACTTCGATGGTGAATACGTTAATGCGGTAAAAAAGATCTTCGCGGAAGTTGCCTTTTTCCACCTCCTCTTCGAGATTTTTGTTGGTGGCACAGATGAGGCGAAAGTCGGAGTGGATCGTCTGGTTGCCTCCAAGGCGGGTGAACTGTTTGGTTTCAATGACCCGGAGGAGGTCGATTTGGGCTTTGGGGCTGATGTCGGCGATTTCGTCCAAAAACAGCGTTCCGCCGTCAGCCAGTTCAATTTTTCCGATCCGGCGGCAGTGGGCTCCTGTGAAGGCACCACGTTCGTGGCCGAACAGCTCGCTTTCCAGCAGGGTTTCGGGCAGCGCTGCGCAGTTGACGGTAATCATTGGCATATTGCGACGGGGGCTGCGTGCATGAATGGCCCGCGCGATGAGCTCCTTGCCCGTTCCGCTTTCGCCGCAGATGAGCACGCTGGAATCGGTGGGCGCTACGGTGTTCACCAGCTCCAAGACTCGGGCCATCGCCGGACTGGAGGCGATGATTTCTTCGGTTTTTACCAGCTCACCGATCTTTTTCTTCAGCTGCCGGTTTTCCACTTTCAGACGGCGCTGTTCCACCGCATTGCGGATTAGATGTTCCAGGTTCTGCAGATCGAAAGGTTTGGTAATATAGTCGAAGGCACCCTGTTTCAAAGCCCGGATGGCAGTGTCCACAGAGGCATAAGCGGTAATGATCACAATAATGGTGTCAGGATCCTTTTTTTGAATTTTGGCCTGCAGTTCCAAGCCGTCCATTCCCGGCATCCGGATATCCAGCAGAACCACGTCCCAGGTGTTTTTTTCAAACATTTCCAGGGCTTCCCGGGCGTTTTTTGCGGTACCCACCTGAAATCCGCTTTCAAGGAACCACTTGCCCAGCGATTCCCGAACCGATGGCTCATCATCCACCACAAGAATGCGGATCGGCCGGGAGGATATGGGAGAATTATTTTTGGAAGATGAGCTCATTTATAAATTAGATCTTAGATTCTTAATATTCGTTTATATATATAACAGATGGTATAATCAATTTCAACAATTAATTAAAATAATCATCATTTCTGATTATAATCAGAATTTTTTGCTTTGCAGATTTTGAGAATATTTTGAAAAATGAATCTTCAATTATTAGACTCATGGTGTTCATGAGTTTAGAGAAATAAAAGTTACTGTCTTTGATATTCTTCTATAAAATTTTGCAAAAAAAATCCCCCTACGTTGAGTAGGGGGATTATGATTTACTTTATGATACTTTTCCTATTTATCTGACGAGAATTAATCTGTTTGAAAATTGCTTATTGCCCATTTTTATTACGCAGATGTAAACTCCTGAAGGCATTGTGTATCCATAATCGTTCGTTCCTTTCCAAACTACTCTATGATAACCCGCTGTTAATTTTTGATCCAGAATTGTAGACACCTTTTTTCCTGTAATGGAATATATTTCGACTGTTACGTGTGTATTTTCAGGAATACCAAACTGTATAGTTGTTTCCGAATTAAATGGATTGGGATAATTTTGTTTTAGGATATATTCTTTTGGGATTGGTGAAACAATTTTTTGTTCATTTTCGATAAGCATCTGTTTCGGTAAGCTTGTCCCTCCAAATGGAATTGTTGTTACTTGGGCAACTTTTACTGTTACCCATTCCGTCGTTCCTTGACCGGGATCTGGGGTATAAACGAATTTATAAATACCTGGAAATAGCTCTGCACTTGATCCAGGAGATGGCCAGTAATATCTCCAACTTCCTCCGATTGATGCTTTGACTGACCCGGTATATACATTGTCTCTTTTTACCAGTCCAGTTTGAAAAACGATTGCACCTGGGACATAGAACCATTTGATTTCATAACTTCCATTAAGGCTCGCTTTGAATTTATAATTTTTTCCGGGAAAGAGTTCTAAGTAGAGCTCCCCTTTACTATTGGTTGTGCCGTGGTATTGCCAATATCTCCCTCCTTGAGAAATAGGTACCCCAGGAATTCCTTGTGCTATATGATTTATAACTTTTATGGTTGCTCTAACCGTCTTAAATATGTAAATCGAATTTGTAGGCTGATACTGCACTTTTTCAACTGAAGCTTGATTATAAGTCATCCTTACTTTTACGTATTCCAATTTGCCATCAAAATCTTTACATACTTTACCGTTTGTCCCAGTAGTGCCTAAAGAACCTAACCATTTGCCGCCAATTGCATAACTAGTATATCCGCCTTTTAAACCGCGTTTGCGATGGTCTTGGAGATATGCTACGATGATACTTTTTTCAATATTATCTCCAGAGCTAATGTTATATTTGAGTACACATCCGAAGAATCTCACCCTGAGATTCTTGACGGGTAATAATTCCATTGAAGGCTTTTTAAATTTTCTCCAAGCTCCCGCTGCATAAACAATATCTCCGCTAAAATGAAGCGTTAGCCTTCCTGTTTGAAATGTAAGAGTGTTCATCTCTTCTGATATTGTAACGTATTTGATCTGGGAGATATAATTATAAGTCATTTTAAATTTATATGGCGATTTTCTCGGAAAAAGTTCTACATCAACAAATCCCCTTATTCCTGTGTAACCATGATGTTGCCAAAACCATCCTCCTTGGTCAACTCGTCCACCTGGATTTTCTTTAATTAGTTCATTTGAATGATTTCTCAATTCTATTCTTAGCAATGCTGTACGCCAAGTGTAGTTCGTTGATTCGAGGTCATTTCTATATTGCTGAACTGTGCCTTGATTGTATGTCATAGCAATTTTTACAAAGTTTGGATTGCTCACAGTGAACCATAAACGACCATTTTCATCCGTTTGACCTGGTATAGAATGCCATGATCCATCTGCCCATTTTGCTTTCCCCCCGGCCAAACCATTTCCATTGTGGTCTAATAAAGTCAGTATGCCTCCGATAAGATTTTTTCCATTAATATCTATCTGAATAATTGCACCGTTGATGTTAAAAGTATATGTACCGGGCATCATGTCCATAAATGGCTTGTGGTACGTGAACCATGTACCAGTGCTAATTCTACCTTTGTATTTTATAATTCCTTTATTAAGAATAGTTACTTTTGTTGTATGGAATGAGACGATTGAACCGTTGTTGACAAATTGCTGTTTTACAGAATATCCTTGATTATACTCAACCCTGAACCACCAGTTTCCGGGAAAAAGTTCCTTAGAAACTTTTCCATCCGATCCAGTCCATCCAAATAAAAACCACGTTCCTGAACTTATTGATCCCCTGTATTTTACTTTAGCACCGCTTATGCCAACGCCCTCAGATGATTTTAATTCGACAGTAATTTTTGAAGTTTGAAATCTAAGCTTCATCGGACTTGAACCAATGAATTCAGATTTAACATCGTGTGTCATATTATATTCTACTCGGAAAAAGTAGTCATATCCGGAAACTAATTCTCTTGACACACTTCCAGTTCCAGATCCATCATTTCCTGTGTATCCGAAAAGAAACCATGTACCTGGACTTATCGGCCCACCTTTATACATTACTTTTGCGCCGTCAATCGGATTTCCATAACTATCGACAAGTTCAATTGTTACCACAGTCGTGCTTTGGGAATAACCTGTTTGATAATATCCCGCCAAAATGAAAAATATGGCCATAATAGCCATGCTTTTGGTAATAAAATTTTGGCATTTCATGGCTAAATCCCTCCCAAATTTTTTACAAATGATTGTATTTATTTGAAAGGAATACTTTTCCCCCGAATTTATTCTTAAAATTGCAAAATGGGAATAAAATTAGAATCCCCTATCCCCTGTATTGTGAAAATAAATTATTTGAATAAATTTGAAAAATGGAGTAGACGGCTGTCCTTATGTTTATTTGCGTTTTTTGCCCCAAATACCCCAAATACCTATGCCAAATAAACCCGAACTGAGGAGAATTAGTGTTGAAGGCTCCGGTATAATCCCATAAGTTCCACTAGGAATATTGAGGATTTGCCCCGCTAAAACTTCGAATTTTTTTATTGATCCATCATTAAATTTAAATTTGTATGATCCTGGCAATAATTCCATCGGATTGCGAAAAGTTATCCAGGAACCAGAGGCATATTGAATGGCAGTTGGTCCATTTACGAGGCCTGTTTGAAAAATTATTGGACTATCTATATCGCCCCATAGAATTTGAGAGGTGTAATTATATTTCATTCTAAATTTATATATTCCTGGAAACATTTGCAAATAAAAATTTCCATTTTTATCTGTATAACCATGCTTTACCCATGGATATGTGCCACCTTGCCAAATTTCACCATTTTGTAAACCTCTACCTCGGTGATCAATTAATCTTATTGTTGCTTCCTGCGTATAAAACATAAAGTTCGGGTTGTTTTTTATATTTTGAACTCTAATTTGATAGCCTTTATTGTATATAATTTTTATTTTTACATTTTCTTTTTCAGAAACATCACCTTGTACCTTACCAGGGCCATTATCCCCAGTATGACCTAAAAAATACCATGTTCCTCCCGGAGCATAGTATACTTTTGCTCCATTGATTGGATTTCCGTAGCTACTGTAAAGAAAAACATTAAATGGAAAAGCATACGATTTTTTAACAAATAAAAATTCCAAAAATATAAGAAGTATCAATAGATTTGATAATTTCCTCATTGTTATATTACCTCCATTTTTTGAGATTTTTTGCTCTAAGAATTGCAAAGATTATGCCAGGTAATTAATGTAATGAATGCATAATTCTTTATTTATTAATGAATTAAATCACGCATGTGTGTTCTAGGAATGAATTTATATTTAGTAATGTCGTCTTTTTTTTCATTTCCGGATTATACGTAATTAATATTTGTTTTTTAATTTCTTACGAATGTCAATAAAATAGACACATTTTATATATTTTGTTTTATAAGGGGACATCGTATCTCCTTATTGCTAAAGATTTGTTTCTTTTTATAGAAATAAGCCTTACCATTTCGTCTTGATTTTACGGCCATTTTTGGCTATATTTGAGCTTGAATTTGAGATGAGGAAGGAGGATGAAACGAGAACCGGTCGAATCGCAGGAAACGAGAGTAGACGATAGAGATCCGTTTCTCTGATAAGTGCACTCATTGTGGGTGCACTTTTTTTGTATCAAACCGAGGGAGGATACCGTTGCAACAGAAACTTGCTACATTGCTGGAACTTCAAAAGATCGATCTCCGCCTCAAGGAGCTGGAGGCGACCCGCGGAGATCTGCCTCAGAAAGTGGAAGAAACGCGCAGCGAGCTGGAAACGGTAGAAAGTACCCTTCAGTCCAAAAAACAGGAGCTGAAAGATACGCGCCTGGAGCGGGAAAAGGTCAAAGTAGATCGTAGTGAGGCCGAAGCCCGGCTGAACAAATACCAGGATCAGCTTCTTAAGGTTCAGACCAACCGCGAATACGATGCCCTCACTCTGGAAATCGACATGGTGAAATCGCGCATCGACCAGCTGGAACTGCAGGATTTGGAGCTGGAGGAAAAGGAAGAAGTCCTACAGAAAGAGATTGAAGAGTTGGAATCGAGGCGGAATGTACTGGCTGCCAATCTGGACGCCTATGAGAAGGAGCTACAGGAAAAGCTGAACGTCACCAACCGTGAAGAGGAAAGTCTTCGCCTGCAGCGTCAACAGCTGGTGGCGAAGATTGATCGGCCGATGTACAGCACCTATGAACGCGTTCGCAAAGCGAAAAACGGGCTGGCGGTGGTAGCTGTTCAGCGGAATGCCTGCGGCGGGTGCTATTCTGCCATTCCTCCTCAACGTGTGCTGGAACTGCGCCAGAAAAATAAGTTCATCACCTGTGAGGTGTGCGGCCGCATCCTCATCTGGGATGACAATCAGTCTCCTCAATAACCTGGACGGATGATGCATTTGAAGGCGATTATTGATGGGGCTTCTCGGGGGAATCCCGGTCCCGCCGCAATTGGCATTGTGCTGATGGATGATCATGGTAAAGAGATTCAGCGGTTTTCAAAATTTCTTGGAAAAACTACCAATAATGTTGCAGAATATGAAGCGCTGAAGCACTGTATTCAACTGGTGCGAAGGCTCGGCGGTACTTCTGTAACTATCTGGTCGGACAGTGAACTGCTGGTGAAACAGTTTTTGGGCCAGTACCGGATCAAAAATGAACGGCTGCGCAAACTGGCGGTGGAAATTCGCCGGCAAATCGAAGAGGGAAAACTGGATGTGACAGTTCAGCATGTTCCGCGGACGGAAACCCGGGAAGCGGACCGGCTGGCCAACGAGGCACTGAACCTTGCAGATGTTTCATCGTTGAAAAAATAGAACTGTTCTTTGACTTGATCCAAAGTAAACCAGGCGGTCGCCTCGTCCCGGCAGGGGACGGGGAGGAAAGTCCGAACTCCACAGGGCGGGGTGCTCCCGAAAGGGGAGTTCCCGGTGACGGGAAGGACCCTGCAACAGAAAATACACAGCCAGCTTTCCCGCGGGGAAAGCGGCGAAGGTGAAATGGTGGGGTAAGAGCCCACCGGTCCGGCGGCGACGTCGGGCGTCCGGCACTCCCACCCGGAGCAAGGCCAAGTAGGAGGGGAATCCCGCAAAAGCGGGAGGGAAGTGGCCCGCTTCCCTTGACCCTCGGGTAGGCCGCGTCAGATAAATGACCGCCTCGTCCCGCACCGGCGGGATCAGACAGAATTCGGCTTATCGGTTTACTTTGGATCAATCTTTTCTTTTTTCTTTTCATCTGGAGGCTTATGGACGCTCAGTGGGTTTTGATTAACGACGTTCATCCGGCACGGGTTACCGAATTTGCCCGGGAATTAAGCATCCCACCATCCATTGCCCGTATCCTGCTTAACCGTGGCATCGATTCCTATCAGAAAGCCAAACGTTTTTTCCGTCCCAGTCTGGAAAATCTCTACGATCCTTTCCAGATGGCTGACATGGAAAAAGCCGTTCAGCGGCTGGTTCGGGCCATCCGCAACCGGGAAAGAATCGTCATCTATGGCGATTACGATGTGGATGGAACCACATCCGTTTCCATGCTGTACCTCTTCCTGAAGCAGCTGGGGAACCCACCGCGTTTTTACATTCCGGATCGGCTTCGGGATGGCTATGGGCTGTCGGAACGGGGCATCCGCGAGGTGGCTTCCTGGGGAACAGACCTGGTAATTACGGTGGATTGCGGCATCACCGGAGTGGAAGAGGTGGGTCTGGCCAATCAGCTGGGGATGGATGTGATCATCAGCGACCACCACGAGCCGCCACCTTCTCTGCCGCCGGCCCTGGCGGTGCTGAATCCCAAGCGCGAAGACTGCGGCTACCCGTTTCCGGAACTGGCGGGGGTTGGAGTGGCGTTTAAACTGGTGCAGGCCCTGTGCGATGCCCTGGACCTGGATCCGTTCTGGTACGAAAGGTTTTTGGATCTGGTGGCCATCGGCAGTGCGGCCGATATTGTCCCTCTAGTGGA
>Ga0209426_1000615_pt1 | contig 32378 bp, 28 predicted proteins | sample Deesub1362B_J571_FD_187697 | JGI IMG/M metagenome (GOLD analysis project Ga0209426, IMG submission 187697) | Deep oceanic, basalt-hosted subsurface ecosystem from Juan de Fuca Ridge flank, Pacific Ocean, CORK Borehole 1362B_J2.571 (SPAdes)... ...
GCGGTGGGGGTGGCGGTGCCACCCGCGGTCCGGGAGGCGGGGCATGGTGCCAAGACAGTTGTCCAGGAGTCATAGTGCCCTACAGGACTCAACTTTTTATCCACAACTGTAGAAGATGGGTCAGGATGCACGTGGTATAGCCGGCTGTTCAGCGCCCGCTGGGGGCAATTTATGAGGTCAATATAGCAGGGCTTGCTGGTGCGAGGGGAAACCACACTCTGACGGCGGCGTAACGCTGAGCGGGTGAGCCCAAAGCTCGGGCAAGCTGTTTTGCGCGCCGGGCACTCACGAGGCCTCAGGGTGGATGAGCTTGCGCAGGGCAGCCAACCGGGCCTCGTCCTGGGCCACCACCACCAATACGTCCTCTGCCCGCAGGGTGGTGCCGGGATCGGGGACCAGTGCCTTGCCCTGCCGCAGGAGCACTGGGACTGCTACCCCTTTTGGTAGCTCCAGGTCCCCGAATTTTTCCCCTGTCCACGGGCCTGGGGAAAGCTCCGCCACCCGCGCCCCCCCGCTCACCGCCACCGAGAAGTCCAGCGCCCCCTCCCCCAAGAGGAAGGCCCTGATCTCGCTGGCCGCTGCCCACACCGGGGACACCACCCGATCCACCCCCACTGCCTGACAGGCCGTCCGCAGGGCCAAGTCGTCCAGCACCACCACCACTTGTTTGGTGCCGGCCTGCTTGGCCAGCAACCCCACCACCGTGTTCAGGGCATCGGAACCGGTGGCGGCCACCAAGGCCTGGGCTTCAGCCGCCCCGGCTTTGGCCAAAAGCTCGGGGTCGGTTCCGTCTCCCTGGAGCACCAGGGCGTCGTAGCGATCTGCTGCCCCCTGGCAGGTGGCCTCGTCCTGATCGATCAATACCAACTCCACCCCTTTGCGGCCTGAGAGCTCGTCGGCCAACCGCCGCCCCAAGGGGCTCAATCCCACCACGATGATCTTCACCCCTGCTCACCACCTTTCAGGGAGAGTATAGTGGGAAGGATGCTGGGCTGGGATCTCTCCCAAAAAGAGAGAATGGTGAGGGCGTTTAAGCCTTGAACAGGCGGGAGACGAATCGCTGCTCCCCCACCACCCCCCGGGGCCGCAGGAGCAGCACCCCAATAAGCAGCAGCCCCACCAACACTACCCGCAGCGCACTCGCCTGCACATCCGACAGAGGCAAGTACTCGGTGAGGAAGTCGGTGCCTGCCCATAGCCCCCATACCAAAAAGGCCCCCAGGATGGCACCTCGGTTGTTGCCCGACCCCCCGGCCACCAACATCACCCAGACGATGAACGTGCCGTAGAAGGGCTCGAACTTCTCCACGCTGAGATAGCGGGCGTAGTGGGCGTAGAGGCTCCCGGCCAGCCCCATGATCCCCGAGCCGAGCACGAACGCCTGCAACTTGAAGGCGGCCACGTTCTTCCCTTGGGCCGCGGCCGCCCGCTCGTCGTCCCGAATTGCCCGCAGCACACGCCCCCATGGGGAGCGCAACCCCCGCTCCAACACCCAGTACAGCATCCCCACCACCGCCAGCAGCCCGGCCAGGTAAACCCAGTTGTAGGCCCCCCGGGCCAGTTGGGCTAACCAGGGGGGAAGCTGGGGATGAGCGGCCAAAAAAACCTCTACCCCAGACTGCACCGGGTGGAAGAGGGGTGAGGGGATGTTCTTGAGGCCCCACACGCCGTTGGTGAGCCAAGCCTCGTTCTTGATCAGAAGGCGAATCACCTCGGCGATCCCGATGGAGGCAATGGCCAGGTAGTCCTCTTTGAGGCGGATGGTGATCCAGCCCAAAAGCAGGGCCAAAAGCGCGGCCACCACCCCGGCCGACAGGAACCCAATTGGGAACGGAAGGCCCCAGCCGCCGAACATCCGCCAGTCCAAGGTTCCCGGCGGGGGGCCGGAGACCAAGGCCGAGGTATAGGCCCCCACCGCGTAGAAGCCCGCCACGCCGATGTTGAACAGGCCCGTGTACCCCCACTGCACATTGAGTCCCAAGGTGAGCACGCTGTACACACAGGCGGTGATGGCGAAAAACACGAGATAGTTGAGGATACCAACCACGGTCTCCATTCAGCGCCTCCCCAAAAGCCCCTGGGGTCGCACCAGCAGCATCACAACCAACACCCCGAAGGCCACCGCCGGCTTGTAGGAAGTGGAGATGAAGGCAGTGGATACCTCCTCTGCCAGGCCGATGGTCATGCCCCCCAGCATGGCCCCATAGGGGCTGCCGATCCCCCCCAAGATGACGGCGGCAAACAGGGGGAGCAGGGTTTGCCAGCCAAGTTCCGGGGTGATGAGCTTGTTTTCGATTCCGGACAGGATGCCGGCCAAAGCGGCCAGGGCCGCCCCCAGGGCCCAGGTCCAGATCACCACCCGCTCGGTGTTGATCCCACTCACCTGGGCCAAATCGGGGTTGTCGGCCATAGCCCGCATGGCCTTGCCGGTCTTGGTATACCGGAGGAACAGGTGAAGGGCCAGCACTGCCAGCAGCGCCACTCCGATCACGAACAATTGGTCGGCCTTGATGCGGATGCCCCCCAGAACCAGGGCCCGCTGGATGCGGCGCGAATAGTAAAGGGGGTCTGACTGAGCCCCGAACAGCACCAAATTCCTCAACACGAACGCCACCCCCACCGCCGCCATCAGCAGCAGCACCGGCTTGGCCCGCCGGAGGCGCCGGAACACCAACCGATCCACCACGATGGCCAACCCGGCGTTGCCCACCATGGCCAGGGCCAAGGCGGGCAGCAGGGCGGGGCCGAACGAGAGCGGCGCCCAGCGGCCCGGCAACAGCCCCTGAAACAGCCACAAGAAGCCCAGGCCCATATAGGCCCCGGTGGTCATCAGGTCACCGTGGGAGAAGTTGGAAAACCGGAGGATGCTGTAGGTGAGGGACAATCCCACCGCCCCCAGGGTGATAATGCTCCCGGACACCACCCCATACACCGCCAGCTGAGGCAACTGCTCCAGGGCGCCCACGGTCAGCCTCCCAAGAACATGCGACCGATCTCTTCGTCCTGGAGGAGCTGTTGGCCGGTTCCGTGGCAGCGATTGCGACCATCCACCAACACGTAACCTCGGTCGGAGATAGAGAGGGAATGGCGGGCGTTCTGCTCCACCATCAGGATGGCCACCCCGGAGTCCTTGATGGCCAAAATGCTTTGGAAGACTTGCTCCACCAAGTTGGGGGCCAGGGCGGCGGTGGGCTCGTCCAGCAGCAGCACCTTAGGGTCCAGCATCAGGGCCCGGCCCATGGCCACCATCTGCCTTTCCCCGCCCGACATCTTCCCCACCCGCTGCCGGCGTCGGGCCGCCAAAGCCGGGAACAGGGAGTACACCCGCTCCAACCGGGGGGCCAGCCGACCTCTCAGGATGAACGCCCCCATCTCCAGGTTCTCCTCCACGGTCAGCGACGGGAACACGTTGTCCACTTGGGGCACGTAGCACATCCCCCAGTGGACGATGCGGTGGGGTGGGGTCCCGGTGATGTCCCGTCCTGCCAGCCGCACCACCCCAGCGTGGGCCTTGAGGAGCCCGAAGATGGTCTTGAGCAGGGTGGACTTGCCGGCGCCATTGGGGCCGATGATGGTCACCAGTTCCCCGGCCTCCAGATGAACATCCACGCCATGGAGCACCTCCATGTCGCCGTAGCCAGACCGGATGCCCGTGGCTTCAAGCAACGGCATACTGTCCGCCCAGATAAGCGTCGATCACCCGGGGATCGGCCCGCACCTGTTCAGGGCTTCCTTGAGTCAGCACCCGCCCTTCACTCATCACGATCACCGGGTCGCACAGCCCCATCACCAGGTCCATGTCGTGCTCGATGAGGAACACGGTGACCCCGAAGGTGAGGGCCAGCTCGCGGATTCGGGCTGCCAGCCGCTTCATCAGGGTGGGGTTCACCCCGGCCCCGGGTTCGTCCAGCAACACCAACTTGGGGGAAGCCATGAGGGCGCGGGCCAGCTCCAGCAGTTTCTTCTGCCCTCCGGAAAGGGCACCGGCCGGGGAAGTGGCCACCTCGGACAAGCCAGTGAAGTCCAGCACCTCCTCAGCGCGGGCCCGCAGGGCCCTCTCCTGGCGGGACACCAGCCGGGGCCGCAACAGGGTAGTCCACAGCCTCTCCCCCGCCTGGCCAGCCGGGACCAGCATCAGGTTCTCCACCACCGTCATCTCCGGAAACACCCGTGGGATTTGGAAGGTGCGATAGAGGCCCAGGTGGAACAGCCGGTGGGGGGGGAGGCCGGTGATGTCACGGCCGGCGAACTCCACCCGCCCTCTGTCCGGCCGGTAAAACCCGCTGATGAGGTGGAAGAGGGTGGTTTTCCCAGCCCCGTTGGGACCGATGAGACCGGTGATGGAGCCCTGGGCTACGGTGAGAGAACAATCCCGTACCGCCCATAGCCCCCCGAACCTCTTGCTGAGCCCGTGCACCGCGAGCATCTGCCGCCTCCTAAAGTAAAAAAACGGCCCTTTGGCCGCTTTCTCACTCCCACTGGCAAAGACCAATGGGAGCGATCACCAAGTCACAAAGAGCAGATACCAGTTGGTACCTCGAGACAACACCTCCCCGACAAGTAGTTTCCTCTCCATGGCTCTGGCCTTTATATACGGCGGGGGCCGGGGCCTGTCAACCCCCCCGATATCGCCTGAAAAATAGGAGCCTCCCCCGCCGAAAGTCGAGAAGGCGCAGGGCGGCCCAAGTGGCCCGCGACTCCCCGCTCGAGGCGGGCGGGAAGTGGAGGCGAAGAAGGAGGGCTTTGAGCAAAGGCGACTTGCTCGCTGAGAAGGCTGGGTAGCGGGGAGGCTGAGGCCAAGCCCTCAGCTGCGCGACTGAGCTTATGGCAGCCGGCGGCAGCCCTAGCACCCAGCTCCTGCCCCCAGAACCGCTCCAAGGCCGCAGCCCCCCTTCCTTCGCAGAACTGGGGGAAGGGGAAAGCGGCTACTGCTTAAGCGCGCGAACGCGGCTCTGGATGGTCAAAGCGTGCTCTACATCTTCGCTGGAGACGATGCCCTTCTCCACTAAAATCTCCCCCAACGGACGCCCGCCCATCTTCCTCTGGATCTTCAGTCCCTGTTCGATGTCCTCCGGGGTGGCCCCGCCGATGTCCACCAGGATCTCCCCCAACCGCTTCCCCCGCTGGAAGTACTCTTCCAGAATGGAGAGCAGTACGGCGGAACGGGAACGCCGCTGCCGTTTGGCCAGTTCGTCAAGCATGCGGACCAAGTACATGTCCTCATCCCGAAAGTAGAAAGTTACCTGCATCCCTGCCTCCTTTCCTACCCCTTAGGCTCGCCGGGGCTCAGGTGGCAGAACAAGCGCTTCCTCAGCTCCTCTTCTGGCCACCCCTCCCCAGCGAGCCTCCCTTGGGCCTCTTCCCGGAACTGCCCGCTGGGTGCTCCCTAACTGAAAAAGCCGGGTTGCCATCCCTGGCAACCCGGCTACCTGCCAAGCAGGCCCGTGGCTTTGCGCCCCCGCCTCGCGACGGGTTTGCCCTTTTCAGGTGCCTCGCTCTCTATTTTAATAACCTTGTCTCTGATGTGCAATAGGGCAACCCCCTGGGCCTTTGGAAATGTTTGCACAATCGCCCACTACAGGGGAACATCCAGGCCAAGGAGTCGAGATGAGCCACCAAAAACCTAATAACGTGTTGATCTCAATGGGCGGGGGGCCCACCCCGGTGATCAACAACTCCCTCCGGGGGATCGTGGAGGCGGCCCGGGACTTCCCCGATGTGTTCGGGACCGTCTACGGGGCCTACCACGGGGTCCTGGGGATCCTGCGGGAGGAGCTCCTGGACCTCTCGGCCCAGCCCGGGGAGGAGATCGCGCTCCTCAGGACCACCCCCGCCGCCGGGGCCATCGGCACCGCCCGCTACAAGCTCGAGCACGAGGAGGACCTCCGCCGCGTCATCGAGGTCTTCCGCGCCCACGACGTGGGGTACTTCTTCGGGATCGGGGGGAACGACACCCAGCTAGTTTGCCTCAAGATCGCCCAGGCCGCCGAGAGGGAGGGGTACGAGCTCACCGTGGTGGGGGTCCCCAAGACCATCGACAACGACCTGGGCGACCCCGGGATGGAGTTCGTGGACCACACCCCCGGCTACGGCTCCGTGGCCCGGTACTGGGCGTGGACGATCCAGTGCCTGGAGGAGGAGAACCGGGGCTCGTCCCCGGCGGACCCGGTGCTGGTGGTCCAGGCCATGGGGAGGCGCGTTGGCTTCGTCCCCGCCGCCGCCAGGCTCGCCGACCCCGAGCGGGAGTTCCCCCTCCTCATCTTCCTCGCCGAGTGCGGGCTGTCGCTGGAGGAGATCACCGACTCCATCGCCGATACGGTCCGGAGGCGGGGCCGGGCGCTGGTGGTGGTGTCGGAGGGCCTGAAGCTCGGGGAGCTGGGGGAGAGGAAGGACGCCTTCGGCCACGCGGCCTTCTCCTCCTCCCGGGCCACCGTGGCCCAGAACCTGGTCAACCACCTGAACGACGTGGGGCTTCCGGCCCGGGGCCTCGCCCGGGGCCAGGTCCCCGGCACCGAGCAGCGGGACGCCATCCTCTACGCCTCCCCGGTGGACCTGGAGGACGCCTATGCGGTGGGGGCGAAGGCGGTGGAGCTCGCCGCGGCCGGGGAGTCGGGCCTCATGGTCACCATCCGGAGGGCCAAGGGCGAAGTCTACCGCGCCGAGTACGGGGCGATCCCCCTGGGGGAGGTGGCCGGCAAAGATCGGCCCTTCCCCGCCCACTGGATCGCGGAGACCAAGACGGACGTGACCGATGGTTTCGTCGATTACGCCGCACCCCTCTTGGGGGAAGACCGGGTGAGCGTGCCCATAGTCGGCGGGAGGCTCCGGTTCGCGCGCCTGAAGAAGGCATTCGCCCCGAAGCGGCTCCCCGACTACGTCCCCGCCGCATACCGGTGATGGGTGATGAGTGACGCGTGACGCGGGGTGAAGCGGACCGGGGCAACCCGTCACGCGTTACGCATCGCGCGTCACGGCAGTGAAGGAGGGAGGATGGACTACAGGGAAAAGCTCGAGGGGTTCAGGCCCACCAAGGACTACCTCGTGTGCATCGACTCCGACGGGTGCGTGTTCGACAACATGGGGATAAAGCAGCGGGAGTGCTTCACCCCGTGGATGATCGCCTACTTCGGGCTGCAACCGGTGGCCCAGGCCGCCCGGGAGTGCAAGGAGTTCGCGGACCTCTTCTCCAAGACCCGGGGGGCCAACCGCCACATCACCATCAAGCGGATCCTCACCGAGCTCCTCCCGGGGCACCCGCTGGTGAAGCGCCGTAATTTCCAGGTGCCCCAGTTCCCCCACTACTTCGCCTGGGTGGACGATCCCGATAGCGTCCTCTCCAACGACGGCCTCAGGGAGGCCATAAGGAACGCCCCGAACGAGGAGGCGCGCAGGGAGTTCGAACTCGTCCTGGAGTGGTCCGAGCGGGTGAACTGGGCCATAAGGGAGATCGTGAGGGGGATCCCCCCCTTTCCCGGGGTGCGGGAGGCCCTGGAGAGGATCGCGGACCGGGCGGACATCGTGGTGGTGTCCCAGACCCCCCTGGAGGCCATCGAGAGGGAGTGGAGGGAGCACGGGATCTACGAGTACGCCGCCCTCATCTGCGGCCAGGAGATGGGGACCAAGTCCCAGCACATCGCCGCCACCGCCAAGCACTATCCCAAGGACCGCGTCCTCATGGTGGGCGACGCCCCGGGGGACCTCCGGGCAGCCCGGGCCAACGGGGTCCTCTTCTACCCCGTGATCCCCGGGGAGGAGGAGGAATCCTGGAGGAGGTTCAACGGCGAGGCCCTGGAGCGCTTCTTCTCCGGGACCTACGCCGGCGATTACGAGCGGGAGCTCATCGAGAGGTTCGAGGCGGCCCTCCCGGAGCGGCCGCCGTGGGAGAGGGGAGGTGAGGGGGAGTGAGGGCCCAGATCGGCGTCATCGGCATGGCGGTGATGGGCCAGAACCTGGCCCTGAACATCGAGGGGAAGGGGTTCCCGGTGGCCGTCTACAACAGGACGGCCGAGCGCACCCGGGAGTTCGCGGAGGGCCGCGCCAAGGGCAGGCGGATCATCTCGACCTACACCCTGGAGGAGTTCGTGGACGCGCTCGCGCGGCCCCGGAGGATCCTGATCATGGTGAAGGCCGGCGCCCCGGTGGACGCGATGCTGGAGGGGCTCTTCCCGCTCCTCGAGCGGGGGGACCTGGTGATGGACGGCGGCAACTCCCACTACGCCGACACCGAAAGGAGGCTGGGGGAGGCGGAGGAGCGGGGCCTCCTCTACCTGGGTGTGGGGATATCCGGGGGCGAGTACGGGGCGCTGTGCGGCCCCTCCATCATGGCCGGGGGCCACCGGGAGGGGTACGAACTCGTCCGGGAGGTGTTCGAGCGGATCGCCGCCCCGGGCCCCGAGGGCCCCTGCTGCGGCTACTTCGGGCCGGGATCCGCCGGCCACTACGTGAAGATGGTCCACAACGGGATCGAGTACGCCATCATGGAGACCATCGCCGAGGCCTACGACCTCATGAAGCGGGGCCTGGGGATGTCCCCGGACGAGATGGCCGGGGTCTTCTCCGACTGGAACAAAAGGGAGCTCGGGGGGTATCTGTTCGAGATCACCGAGCGGATCCTGCGCTACCGGGACCCGGGTACGGGGGAGCCGCTGGTGGAGCTGATTTTAGACACGGCGAAGCAGAAGGGAACGGGGAAGTGGTCGACCCAGGCGGCCCTGGACCTGGGGACCCCGGCCCCCACCATCGCCATGGCGGTGTTCGCCCGGATCATCTCCGCGTTCAAGGACGAGCGCGCCGCGGCGAGCGGGGTCCTTTCCGGGCTGGATCCCGCGCTGGGGGTGGACCGCGGCGAGTTCATCGGGAGGCTCTTCGGGGCGGTGTACCTCTCGGTGATCGCGGCCTACGCCCAGGGGCTGAGGCAGCTCCGGGACGCCTCGGCGGAGAGGGGATACGGACTGGAGCTCGCCGAGGTGGCCCGGGTGTGGATGGCCGGGTGCATCATCCGCTCGGTGCTCCTCGTCCCCATCCGCAAGGCCCTCCTCGATGAGCCCGATCTCCCGCTGCTTTTCCTGGCGGAGCCGTTCAGGTCCGCGTGGGAGGAGTACCACGGCGATCTCCGCTGGGTGACGTGCATCGCCCGCGAGCACGGGATCCCCACCCCGGCCATGGACTCGGCCCTGGCCTTCGTGGACGCCTATCGCACCGAGCGGCTCCCGGCCAACCTGATCCAGGCACAGCGGGACTTCTTCGGCGCCCACACCTACCAGCGGATCGACAGGGAGGGCACCTTCCACACCGATTGGGAGGCGGTGGCATGATCCTCTCCCACGCCCCGGAGCGCCCGATCCCCGGGGCCGAGCTCGGGGAGAAGCTGCGGGAGGCCCTGGCGGGGATCGGGGGGAAGGGCGAGCGGTGGCTCGTGATCGTGCCCGACGACACCCGCACCCTCCCCATGCCGGAGATCTTCGCGGTACTGGTGGAGGAGCTCGCCCCGGAGGTGAAGGAGCTCGCGTTCCTGGTGGCCCTGGGCACCCATCCCCCCATGACCGAGGCCCAGCTGGACGCCCACTTCGGCCCCACGTGGCGCGAGCGCCCCGGGGTAAAGATCTTCCAGCACCGCTGGGACGACCCCACCGCCCTCGTCAAGGTGGGCGAGATCGCCCCGGACGAGATGGAGGAAATCTCGCGGGGGCTCCTGCGGGTGGGGGTGGACGTGGAGATAAACCGGCTGGTGCTGGAGTACGATCGGGTCTTCATCGTGAACCCGGTCTTCCCCCACGAGGTGATCGGTTTCTCCGGGGGGCACAAGTACTTCTTCCCCGGGGTCTCGGGGCCGCGGATGTTGCACGTATCGCACTGGCTGGGGGCGCTGATCACCAACCCCAAGATCAACGGCCACAAGTTGACCCCGGTGCGGGAGATGGTGGAGCGGGCGGCCTCCTTCGTCCCCACCCCGAGGCTGGGGCTCTCCCTCGTGCTGCGGGGCCACGACCTCGTGGGGATCTTCCTCGGGGAGGTGGTCGAGGCGTGGGAGGCGGCCGCGGACCTCTCGGCCCAAGTGAACATCGTCTGGGTGGAACGGCCCTATGACCTGGTGATCTCGGTGGCCCCCCCGATGTACCGGGAGCTCTGGACGGCGGGCAAATGCATGTACAAGCTGGAGCCGGTGGTGGCCGACGGGGGCACCCTGATCATCTATGCCCCCCACATCCGGGAGATCTCCCCCACCCACGGGAGGTGGCTCCTGGAGGTGGGGTACCACGTGCGGGACTACTTCCTCGCCCAGTGGGAGGCGTTCGAGCGGTACCCCTGGGCGGTGCTCGCCCACTCCACCCACGTGAAGGGGATCGGGACCTTCCGGGATGGGGTGGAGCGTCCCCGGATCGAGGTCGTTCTGGCCACGGGGCTCCCCGAGGGGGTGTGCCGGAAGATCAACCTGGGCTACCGGGATCCGGGGTCCGTGGATCCCGAGGGGTACATAGGGAGGGAGGAGGAGGGGATCCTGGTGGTCCCCCGGGCCGGGGAATCGCTCTACCGCCTCGCCGACGGCACCGTCCCGGACATCGATAAATTGTAGAGGGGTTGCATAGACATACAGCAGGGTTCCACGGCAGCGTCCCACGAAGTGGGGCCGACTTGAAGGCAAGGAAGCCTTATTAGCCCCGAGGCCGCCTGAGCCTGGCTTCACCCACCCAACCCCCTGGAGCGGCTGATGAAAGAACTGAAACAGATGACAAGCTGTCGTGCCTCCGGGACATACTAACCGGGGCGCTCCCCCCACCTCCTAGGAGAAGATGGGCCAACTGGGTTCTGCAAACAGAGGTCTCGGGTGGAGGGCAAAGAAAGCCCGGCTAGCTCCTTCGGGACATAGCGGAAGTCATCGCTCGGCAGATTGGTTCAATATCCAGTTCAAGATCCCCTGGAACACCGGGTAGGGGTAGGCCCCGGGCACCGCCCAGCCCTGGAGGAAGAAGGTGGGTGTGCCCCTCACCCCCAGCTCCTTGCCCAGGGCGATGCTTTCCTCCACTGCTTGCGCCCACCGAGCTGTCTCCAAACAGCGACGTAACTCGTTTTCGTCCCCACCTACCTCGGCCATGATCTCCGCCAGTTCATCCTGCCCCAAGGTGGGGAAGCCATGTTCCTCGGCGTATTGGAAGGCTGCCTCGGCGAATTCCCAAAACAGTCCCTGCTCCAGGGCGCAGAACGCGGCCTCCGCCCCCAGCCGAGCCTCTGCCCCATGCACCGGATAGGGGAAGAAAAACAGCTTCACTAGCCCCGTGTCTATGTACTCCTCTTCAAGCTGAGGCAATATTTCCAAGGTGAACCTAGCGCAGTAAGGACATGAGAAATCCGAGAACTCTAGGATTGCGATGGGGGCCTGAGGGGAACCCAGTGGGGGGAGGGGCAGGGGCAGGCGAGCCAGCAGGGCCTCCGGGTCAGGCGGGGGGAAGATCCCCCCTAACCTGAAGCTGAGGAAGGCGAGCTCCCGGGGACAGAACGGGGCCACCCCGTTGGCATTCGGTTGGCCGGATTCGGGGATAGCGTTGTCTTCCCCCCGGACCAAGCCGAAGAAACCACGTTGGGTCCTGTAACACCCCGGCAGGTCAACGCACACTCCCACCCGGCCGTTTTGAGTGATCTCGTTTCCCCATAGGTAAACCCGGCCCGCCTCGGCCACCAATACTCCGTCACGTTGGTTTTGCGAGATGACGCTCTCCCTCACCACCAGCTCGCCGGACCCGGTGACGATCAGCCCATAGTAGTTCCCCCACACCTGGGAGTCCTGCAGCTTGACTTGGGCTTCGCCGTGCACCCAAACGCCGGTTTGGTTCTCTGAGAAGATAGTTTGGCTGGCGCTTACCTCCACTGCGCCGTTGGCGAACAGGCCACAAGTGGCGTTGCCCCTGACCTCACAGGAAACCACCGTCAGCTTGGCCGAACCGGTCACCCAGATCCCGTGGGGACACCGGGTGTCGCGGCATTCCCCCGCCCCGCCCACCACGGTGAGTGACTCCAAGGTCACGGAGATGGTCTGAGCACTGGCGATGGATATCACCGGGAGCCCCTCTTCAGCAGCGGAAATCACGCTCTCCCCTCCGCTTGTCCCCCTCAGCACCAGGTCCTTCGTGATGGTGATGTGCTCCTGCCACAGGCCTGAAGAAAGCACGATCACGCTGCCGGCCGCGGCAGCGTCAATGGCGGCTTGAATCGACTCCCCCGGGCTCAAGAAAACCTCTGGGCCAGCGAGGCAACTTATTCCCAGGGCTAAGACCAACCACCCCACAATCCGCCATCTCATGGGCCTATTTTAGCGAAGTGGGCCAGGGAGGCCCCGGGGTTGAGCCGCCCACCCGGAGGAGCTAAAGTGCTACTATGGCAGACATGATCGTGACTTTAGCGGCGGTGGCCGAGTTGGCCCAGGACTGTCAGCGGTGTCAGCTCGCCCAAAGCCGCACCAACTTGGTGTTCGGTGAGGGGGACCCCCACGCCCAGCTCATGTTCGTGGGGGAAGGGCCAGGGGAGGTTGAAGACCAGACGGGCCGGCCGTTCGTCGGCAAAGCAGGTCAGCTCCTCACCCAGATCCTGCAAGCGGTGGGGATCCGGCGGGAGGACGTGTACATCACAAACGTGGTCAAGTGTCGGCCCCCGGGCAACCGCGTCCCCACCAAGGCTGAGATGGATGCCTGTTGGGATTGGCTGGAAGCCCAGATCGCCCTGATCAACCCCCGCATAATCGTGACCTTGGGCAACGCGGCCACCCAGCGCCTGCTGGGGAGAAGCGAGGGCATCGGCCAATTGCGAGGGAAGTTCTACCGCTGGCAAGGGGGGATCGAGGTGTTCCCCATGTTCCACCCGAGTTTCTTGCTCCGCAACCCCAGTCGCAAGAAAGGGAGTCCGAAGTATTTGACATGGTTGGACATCCAAGCGGTGAAGGAAAGGCTGGCGCTCCTCTGCTCCCAGACCCCCAAGGGCTGAGCCTGAGGGAGCGGGAGGAGATCTGTGCCCAGGCACTGGCCAGGGCGGAGGAATTGCGCCGGGCCGGGCGGTACCAAGAGGGCATTTCCCTATTGGTGGAGGCCCTGCGGTACCGGGTGAGCCAGGCTCAGATCTACTTCCGCTTGGGTAACCTCTATTTCGACTCGGGAGATCTGGCCCGGGCGGAGTACGCCTACCGGCGCGCGATAGAGGAAGACCCCCAGCACCCGGCCGCCCACCACAACCTGGGGGTGGTCTACCGGAGACAGGGGAAGATCGCGCAGTCAGTGAAATTGCTGAAAAAAGCGCGCAAGCTGGACCTCCGCCGCCCCCCGCAAGTCCAACTCACCCCCCAGCAGCGCCGGAAATTGTGGAAATTGGTCCTGCCCCTACTGCTCGTTCCCCTCACCGTGCTAGTGGGCCTTCTCCTCCTGTTGCTCCTGATTAGTCGGTTGCGGTGAGGATTGGGGGCAGCTCAGCTTCAGTCCCCCCTGTGAAGTGAGGAAACCTTACCGCGGCAGGTGAGTATATACTTGTGGGGGTGAGCGGGATGCACCCTCCGACCTAGGCCATTCGCAGGTGGAAACTCACCGGATTTGCCGCCGTGTGCTCTCTTTTCGGCTCGCCCCCTCACAAACCGAACCGGAGGTGAGTGGAGATGTTCGCTGGTGGCAGCTGGAAGCGGGTGGTTGGGGTTCTCTTCGGGTTGGCCTTGGTGGCCACGGCAGCCCTGGCCCAACACTCCGGCAACACCGACATCCGGGGCTACTTCGAGATCCTGGTCGCCCCGGGCAAGGCCATCACGGGTACGGTGAGCGATTGCTCCACCGGCCAACCCCTGCGATTGAAGAGGGTCACGGTTACCCCATTGGGCCCCCTGGATATTGGCACCAGGGTGCGGGTAGAGGTTTCTGGGTATCAACCCGGGACCTTCCCCATCAGGCACATGGCCTCTTCTTGGGTCCCTGGGAGGGGCAGCTACACCACTTATGATTTGGGGGACATCTGTCTGAACCCCAGCGGGGCTGGGGCTTGGCAACTAGTGCAGCTCCCGGGGGTGGATTTCGGCCAGGTACAGGTGGGCACTACAAAAACCGTCACCTACACCTTCCAGAATCCTCTATTGGAGCAAATAACTATCAACACCATGGGATTTCATGACGGAAGCACTTTTTGGGAGCAGGATCCTCCCCATCCGGCGGCGGCTGTGTTCGCCATCTCCGGGCATGTGCTGCCGGCGACGTTGAACCCGGGAGAGAGCTACCAATTCCAGATAAGCTTTACTCCGCCGGTCCTCGGAGCCCAGCAGCCGGGGAACCCGCTCACCTTGTGCGTGACCACCGCCTTCACCGGCCAGCACATCCACTACCTGATCCCCCTCACCGGGACCGGAATCAGCGGAATCGCCCCCACCGGGGTGGTCTACGGCTTGGTGCACGTGCCCAACCGAGGGGTGGTGGTGATCTTCGAGGTCCCTTCCGGACGTCTCATCGGGGAAGTTGACCTGCAAGCCCTCTCCATGGAGGGCCCGTGGCCGATTACCATCACCCCTAACGGCGCTTATGGCCTGATCAACGTGCCCAGTCGGGGCGTGGTGGTCATCTTTGAAATCGCAACCGCGAATCTGCTGGCCGAGGTGAACCTGGGCTTCCAGATGACCGGGCCCTCCCCCATCGCCGTCACCCCCGACGGCCAGCATGGGCTGATCTACATGTTCAACCGAGGCACGGTGGTGGTGTTCGCCATCCCCACCGGGACAGTGGAACAGGAAGTGAATCTGGGGGTGATGGCCACTGGTTTGCCCTTGCACACAGTGCCCCTGCATAGGTTCTGGACTGGACTCTCTCCGCTGGTTCTGACCCCGGACGGCCGCTATGCGCTGATCCACGTCCCCAACGCTATGGTAGTGAAGATCTTCGAGGTCTCCTCCGGCACGGTGACGGGTGAGGTGCCCCTGCAGGCCTATGCCACCGAACCGGCTCCCATCACCGTTACTTCCGATGGCCGCCATGGTCTGATCCACGTGCCGAACCGGGGGGTGGTGACCATCTTTGAGATCCCTTCGGGGAACGTGGTGGCTGAGGTCGATCTTCAGGCATTGCTCCTAGCACCATGTCCGGTGGTGCTCATCCGGTAGGGCCACCTCGGTCAGCCCTGCTTGGGGGGCGGAAGTGGAGCGCACCCTGGCCCCAGGTGGGCTTTCATTTGGGGCAACTTGAGGACGGGGGGACGCAGCCCGGCAGAAGACTTTGGAGCCGGCGAGAGGGATCGAACCTCCGACCTGCGGTTTACGAAACCGCCGCTCTGCCAACTGAGCTACGCCGGCTTGCCTGCGAGCTTAGCCTGGGAACCCCGGCTCCTCAACCCACTTTAGTACCCCATCGGCCGGTGGCCTCCAAGTTCGGGCCGGGGTTGCCCGGGTGAGACCCCAGGGTTTACCATGGTTTGCCATGCGGGAAGCCATGCTTTGGGAGCCGGTAGGGGACGGGCGGGTGCGCTGTCAGCTGTGTGCCCACCGGTGCCTAATCCCCCCGGGAGGTCGGGGCATCTGTCAGGTGCGGGAAAACCAGGGCGGGACCCTCTACACCCACACCTACGGGCGGCTCGTCTCCCAAGCCCTCGATCCCATCGAGAAAAAACCCCTGTTTCACTTCCTCCCCGGCGCCCCGGCCCTGTCCATCGCCACCGTGGGCTGCAACTTCCGCTGCCAGTTTTGCCAAAACTGGGAAATTTCCCAGTACCCCAGGGAACACGGGGGGAGCGTGCTGGGGGAACTGGTGGAACCGCGAGAGGTGGTGGCCCAGGCCCAGGCCGCCGGGGCCCCCATCATCGCCTACACCTACACCGAACCTACGGTCTTCTTCGAGTTCGCCTATGAAACTTCCCGACTGGCCCACCAAGCGGGCATAAAAAACGTGTTCGTCTCCAACGGCTACCTGACCCGGGAGGCGGCCCAAGAAATCGCCCCTTATCTTGATGGGATAAACATCGACCTCAAGAGCTTTCGAGACGGGTTCTATCGCCGGTACTGCGGGGCATCCCTCCAGCCAGTGCTAGACACCATCGAGCTCATGGTGAAGTTAGGGGTGTGGGTGGAGGTAACCACCCTCATCATCCCCGGGTGGAACGACTCCCCGGAGGAGCTGCGCTGGCTGGCCCAGTTCCTGCGGGGGATCTCCCCCGCCATTCCCTGGCATATATCCCGGTTCCTACCGGCCTATCAGGTGTTCGACCGCCCACCCACCCCGGTGAGCACCCTGCTCGCCGCCCGGGACATCGGCCGCCAGGCCGGGCTCCAGTACGTGTATCTGGGCAACGTGCCCGGCCAGGGGGAGGACACCCTGTGCCCTGACTGCCGGGCCCCCTTGATCCGCCGCCACGGCTTTCAGGTGGTGGAAAACCACCTCACTGAAGGCCGCTGCCCAGCTTGCGGGCGAGAGATCCCCGGTCGCTGGGGGTGAGGCGCCCCCGCGGCCATCACCCCCACCCCGCTAGGGAGTGAAATCCACCTCGGCCGAGAGACGGGCGCAGGTATGGGCGATCAGCCGGGCCGCATGTTCTAGGTCGGCTAGGGAAATCACCTCACAGGGGGAGTGCATATACCGGTTGGGGATGGACACCAAGGCGGTGGCCACCCCGGCCCGGGTGAGCTGGATGGCGTTGGCGTCGGTGCCCGTGGCCCGGGGGGCGGGTTCCACTTGGTAGGGGATCTTTTCCTGCTCGGCTACCTCCACCAGGAGTTCGAACAGCTTGGGGTTGACGTTTGGTCCCCGGGCCAACACCGGTCCCGCCCCCAGCTTGGCCTCTCCCACCCGCTTCTTCTCCCCTTCGGTGCCCGGGGTATCGGTGGTGAAGGTGACATCCACCGCGATGCCCACTTGAGGATCGAGCCCGAAGGCACTGGTCCGGGCCCCCCGCAGGCCCACCTCTTCCTGCACTGTGGCCACGGCAAAGGCAGCACAACTTGGGCGGAGGGCCCGCAGCAGGCGGAGGGCTTCCAGCACCACGTAAGCCCCGATGCGGTCGTCTATTCCCCTGGCCACAAGCAGCTCTTCGTTCAGCTTCTCCGGGGAATAAGCGAGCACCACTGGGTCCCCCACCGCCACCCGCTGTTCCGCCTCTTGCTTGGAGGAGGCCCCGATGTCGATCCACAAGTCCTCCAGCTTAACCACCTTCTTGCGCTCCTCATCCTGCAGCAGGTGGATGGGTTTCCGGCCGATGACCCCCAACACGCGGCCGGCGCGGCCTTGTATCCACACCCGCTGGCCAGGGAGGATCTGGGGGTCCCACCCGCCGATCCCCCGCACGTAGAGGAACCCCTTCTCGTCGATGTAGGAGACCATGAGGCCGATTTCGTCCATGTGCCCGGCCAGCATCACCCGCGGCCGGCCGGATTCGTTCAAGGCAGCGAAGGCATTGCCGTGCACGTCCTTCCAAGTCCTGTCCGCGAAGGTATTGGCCTGCCGCAGCCACACCTCCGCAGCCGGCTGCTCGAACCCCGATGGGCTTGGGGTGGCGAGAAACTCCACTAGAAACTCGAACTTTTCGCTCTCCATCCGGCAACCTCCCTGGTGGTTATGGGATTGACCATTTTAGCCGGTCCAGGGGCGCTGGGCCCATCGCCGGGCGTGTTTTCCCCTGTCTCCTGAGGCCCTACTACCACGAATTTCGTGCGAGGACACCTTGGGGGAAATCGTTGCCTTGGCCGCCCTTCCCTGGGCGAAGGCCGCGATTCGGCGCTGCGAGCTAACGAAAGCGGGCAGGCCCCAAGGGCGGGGGTGTTATTCGGGCTCTTGACTACCCGAGGCCTGGGCCCTGAGCCGCCGAAGCACTTTCCCCCTCTCGAAGAGCACGACCCCCTCGGCCAGCGCCACTTTCGCAATCCCCCACCCCTCCCGCAAGCTCCGCTCCGTCTCGGCCAGGGTATAGGGAAACACGTCCACTCCCAGGCCCACCCCCGTGGGGATGAAATGGGGGATGCGGTCTTCAAATGGGCTCGCTGAGTCCTGCAAGATGATCAACACGTCGGCATCACTGGCTGGAGTCTGATCACCCCGGGCCAGGGAACCGAACAGTACTACCGCAAGCACGTTCTCATCTTCGCCCAGCCTGTGTGCCCAACTGAGCAAGCGTGCTAAGACCGCTTCCCGGTCAATCCGCCAGACTCTGACGCTCACAGTACTCCAATGCCTCCTTGGCCAAGGCGATGGCTTCTTCGGCTTCTTTTTCGGTGTAGTAGCGATGGGCGGGCCCTCTCGGGTGAGCGTTGGGGTAGCGGGTAGGGATGTAGTATTTGTCCAATATTTTCATCTTCTCCAGGAAGCCCTTATCAGGCCTTACTTGCGCGGGCAAGGCCTCGAAGAGGTCGACCACTGAGTGCCCCCAGGCAATTTGGCCAATTTTCATGTGAAGCCCCTTGGCGGCCATCTCAGCCGCTTGCTGGGCAGCGAAGCAGGCCCAAGCGTAATCCCCGGCCTCAACGCTATGGACGGCATGTTCCAAGTTAGCCTTAGCTTGATCCAGCCAGTCCCGATAGCGATTCATCGCCGTCCATTATAGCGGGGCCGTGGGGCCGGGCCCTCAGCCGGTGCAGGCGGGGAAGCTATTCTTCCAGGGCGGTGTATCTGTGGCTGGGGAGTAGCTGTGGTTCCTTGCTGTGCCGAGAGAGGCTTCAAGCCGGATTTTGCCTATCGGGTGCGGTGCCCAAAACCTCTCTCCACCCGCTTCCACTCCCTGCACGACGTGGCGGTGGGGGCAGGGGAGTCCGTATACTTGCAGTATGGAAGTTGGCCCGGTAGTTGCCTCCTCTTGTGTGTTCCTCCTCACTTACGGCCTCATCTTCTCAGAACGAGTGCACCGCACCATAGCGGCCCTGGCCGGGGCGGTGACCATGATGGTGCTGGGCACACTCCTCGGCTTCTACCCCCAGGAGGCCATCGCCGCCGCTGTGGATGTGGACAGCTTGTGGTTGCTGTTCGGGATGATGGTGATTGTGGGGCTCCTGCAACACACCGGTTTCTTCGCCTACTTGGCGATCCGGGCGGCTCAATTGGCCCGGGGCAGGCCCGGGGTGTTGCTCCTCTCCCTGGCCGCCACCACTGCCCTGGCCTCTACCCTCCTCGATAACCTCACCACCATGATCACCATCGCCCCGGTCACCCTGTCCATCGCCGACGTGCTGGGCTTGAGCCCGGTGCCGTTCCTGCTGGCAGAGGTCCTGGCGGCCAATATCGGCGGGGTGGCCACCTTGGTGGGGGACCCCCCCAACGTGCTCATCGGCTCCACCGCCGGGTTCACTTTCCTGGATTTCCTGGGCCATACCGCGCCGGTGGCCCTGATCGCTTTGCTTTCCTCCCTCCTTTTCCTCCTGGCTCGCTTCCACCGCCACCTGCGGGTGGCCCCGGAGAGGGTGGAAAGCTTGCTCACCATGAACCCCCGGGAGGCTCTGGCCCAGCCCCAGGGGTTGAAACGGCTGCTCATCTCTCTGGGACTCGTGGTGATCTTGTTCTTGCTGCACGGGGAGATCGGCCTTTCACCGGGATTGGTGGCCCTGGTGGGGGCAGCGGGGGTGGGGTTGCTCCTCCGACCCCCCTTGGACAGGTTTCTCTCGGGGGTGGAGTGGGGAGTGCTGGTGTTCTTGCTATCGTTGTTCGTGGTGGTGGGAGGAGTGGAGGCGGCCGGGGTGCTGGAGGTGGTGTCCCGGGGCATCTTCTCCCTGGCCGCGGCCTCCCCGCTGGTATTGGCCTTGTTTTTGTTGTGGGTGGGGGCCGGGCTGGGAGCGGTGATGAGCGCCATCCCCACCACCGTGATGTTGATCCCCGTGGTGCAGGGGCTGGGCCAGCTGGGGGTCTCCCTCACCCCGTTGTGGTGGTCCCTCGCCTTGGGCATCGGACTGGGGGCCAACGCCACCCCCATCGGCACCGCCGCCAATCTCACCACCCTGGCGGTAGCGGAACGCTCCGGTACCCAGATCGGAGCCCGATTGTGGTTTTCAACCGGTCTGCCGGTGGCTGTCCTGAGCTGCCTCATTGCGAGCATGCTCCTGTGGTTGGCTTGGGGGTGGTTCTCGTGATCGAAGTAGCCCCTTCTCTGAACCTGGTGGATACGTGGCAGTTCGGTCGCCCCAAGTTGGGTGGGGTGTACCTGTTTTCCGGAGAGGAAGCTGCCCTGGTGGAGGCTGGCACCTCCCTGGCTGCCCCTAGGATCTTGGCCGCCCTGGGGGAACTTGGAATCTCCCGGGAAAAGGTGCGCTGGATTTTCGTGACCCATGTGCACCTGGATCACGCCGGTGGGGCCGGGGCCCTGGTGCGGGCACTCCCCCACGCCCAGGTGGTGGTCCACCGCCGGGGGGCGAGACACCTGGCCGACCCCAGTCGCCTGGTAGCCTCGGTGCGCCAGGCAGTGGGGGAGAGGTTCCCCCTCTACGGGGAGGCGATCCCCATCCCCCAGGACCGGTTGTACGTGCCGGAAGACGGGGAGGTGTTCTCCCTGGGCAGTCACCGCCTGCGGGTGGTGGACGCCCCCGGCCATGCTCCCCACCACCTGTGCTTCTTTGAGGAGACGAAGGGGCTCCTTTTCACCGGCGACGCCGCCGGCCTGTACCTGAATGGGAAACTGGTTCCGGCCACCGTGCCCCCCAGCTTCGACCTGGAGCTCTCCCTGGCTACCTTGGAACACCTCTCCTCCCTGGCTCCCAAGGCCCTCTGCTACACCCACTTCGGTCCCCGCCCCGGAGCCGCGGGACTGAGGGAGTATGCGGAACTTCTGCCCCGGTGGCTGGAGCTGGTACGGAAGGCGTGGGAGTCAGGGGGGCGGGATGAAGAGGCGACAGTGAAGGCCCTCCTGGAGAGGCTGGCCCAGGAGGACTGGCCGGTGGACGACCCGCTCCTGCGGGAAGACATCGCCATGTCCGCCCGGGGAGCGCTCCTTTACCTCCGGCGGCAGGAGGCGGAACGGGCGTGATCGCCAGGGTAGCCCTCCCCATCCCCCGGGCCGAGCCGTTCGATTACCAGGTGCCCCTGGGGATGTCAGTGGAGATAGGGCATAGGGTGCGGGTGCCGCTCGGCAAGCGCCGCCTGTGGGGGGTGGTGGTGGAGCTGGTGCCCGAAGATAGGGCGGGGTTGCTGCCCCTGGAGGAAGTGGGGGAGGCCTTGGTCCCGGCGGCCGCCCTGCCCCTATTCCGGCAAGTGGCGGACGGGGCATTCGTGTCCCTGGGCTTCGCCCTCCACCGGCTAGTACCGCCCCCGGCTCGGTCCCGGGCCAGGGTGTATCGGCTCACGGTGCCACCCAGTCGGGCCCAGGCGCTGGCAGAGGAGCTCTCCCCCCGTGCCCCGGCCCAGGCCCGGGCCCTGCGGGCGCTCCTCGCCGGGGACACAAGGGAGCTAGAGGGAAAGGGAGCAGCCCTGTCTGCCTTGGCTCAAAAAGGCTTGGTGCGCCCGGAGGCTCTTCCCTTCTCCTTCTCCCTGCGGGAGCCCCGCCGGGAAGTGTGCCTCACCCCCCATCAGGAAGAGGCCCTCCGGCGGCTGGCCGGGGCCGAGCCCGGACAGGCTTTCCTCTTGTTTGGCCCTCCGGGGGCGGGGAAGACCGTGGTTTTCCTCCGGGCGGCCCAGGCCACCCTGGCCGCCGGCCGGGCGGTGCTATTTCTGGAGCCGGAGGTCTCTCTGCTCCCCCAGCTTTGGGCCCGGGCCGCCGCCGCCTTGGACGAGGAGGTGGCCCTTTATTTCGGGGAGCTGCCGCCGGGGGAACGGTGGCGGGTTTGGGATGGGGCCCGGGCTGGCAGGTTGCGGGTGGCCTGTGGCACCCGCTCGGCCGTGTTCCTCCCCTTCCCCTCCCTGGGGCTGGTGGTGCTCGACGAAGAAGGGGAACCAGCCTACAAACAAGAGGAGATGGCCCCCCACTATCACGCCCGCCAAGTGGCCGAATTCCGGGCCCGCCGGGAGGGGGCAGTGGTGCTCTTGGGAGCCGCTGCCCCCCAGGTGGAGACCTTCTATCGAGCCCAGCAAGGCTCCCTGGAACTCCTCTCCCTGCCGGAGCGGGTGGCGGGGACGCCTCCTCAAGTGCAGGTGGTGCCCCAGGGGGAAGAGGTGTTGTCACCCGAGCTACAAGCGGCCCTGGACCGGCACCTGGCCCGAGGGGGGCAGGCGCTTCTCTTCATCAATCGGCGGGGCTTTTTCACCGGCGCCGCCTGCCGCAGCTGCGGCACTCTGCTGCGCTGCCCCGGCTGCGGGGTGCCCTTGGTGTTCCACCTCCCCCGCCAGGCTTTCCTGTGCCACGTATGCGGCCGCGCCTTCCCCCGGCCCAGCTGCCCCACCTGCGGGGGCGATGGACTCCGCCTGTTCGGCCTGGGCAGCCAACGGGTGGAGTTCGAAGTCCAGCGGCTCTTTCCCAGCCTGTCCGTGGCCAGGTTGGACACCGACACTGCCCGGCAACGGGGGGAGATCCTGGCTGCCCTGGCCCGGGGGGAGATCGACGTGTTGGTGGGCACCCAGATGGTGGGGAAAGGTCTCGACTTCCCCCGCATCACCCTGGTGGGGGTGATCGACGCCGACGCGCTGCTGGCCATCCCGGATTTCCGCACCGGGGAGCGAGCGTTTCAGCTCCTGTTGGCGGCGGCGGGGCGGGCCGGCCGCGGCCCCTGGCCCGGCGAGGTGATCGTGCAGACCAATCAACCCCAGCACTACGCCATCCAACATGCCCTGGCCGGCGATTACCTCGCCTTTTACGAACAAGAACTTACCTTCCGGCAGGCCCTTTCTTATCCCCCCTTCTCCCGGTTGGTGCAGCTGGTGGCGGTGGGAAAACGGGCCCGAGAACGGGCAGAGGCCTTGCTCCCCCGCCTGGAGAAACTGGCGGCAGAGGTGTTGGGCCCAAGTGAGCTCTACCCCCGGGGCGGGGTGCCCCGCTGGCAGCTGGTGGTGAAAGGGGATCAGGAGGTGGTGGCCCGGCTCAGAGAGGTGCTCCTGCCCCTCCCTCCATGGCTGCAAGTGAACCCCGATCCCTACCACTTGCTCTGAGCCGCGGGGGCTGCGTCCTCCTCAAGTGCCCGTTGCATAAACATGCAACGGGTTCAACCCTCAATGCCGACTTCCAAGTAAATTTTTCAGAATGCACCATCATAAGCCCTGAGGCCTTCCGAGCCCCGCTTGGCACGACGGACCAGCTCTGACGGCTGATGAAAGAACTGAAACAGGTGGGAAGCTTCCATTCCTCCGAGACACATTAGCTGAGGCGCTGCAGGAGGCCTCGCCCAGCTTACTGAATTTTCGACGCTGGAGCCAGTTTCCAGTTTTCTAAGATCAACACACCACGGCTTGCCTGGTGCGCGGGTAAACCTCACTCAGACGGCTTCATAACTAGCTGAGTGAGTGAGCCCCCTTCCCGGGCGGGCTGATTTGCGCCCCAGGCGCTCAGCCCACTTCAAGTCGGTAGTACTTCACGGTATCTCCTTCCTTCCACATCACCAGCAGGGTCACGTCCTCCGGCGGGGTCAGCCTGCCGGTTATGAAGTCCAGGAAGGAGCCGAGTTGGGCGATATCCTGAGGGCGGCGGGTGCGGGCATCGGAAACTAGGAGCAATGCCAGCCTGCGAGCCCAGAATATCCGGGCCCGGTCTACTTCTTGGGCCCCGGAAAGCCGCTCTCCAGCGGCCTCCAGCCAGCGCAGCAGTTCGTACCTGCGGGCCAAGATGCTCCCCTCCTGGAAGTAAAAGACCAGCACGATGTCCACCAAGGTAGCGAACTCCCTCTTCACCACCCGGCTTCCTCCCTCGAGGTATACCAAGGTGGCTTGCTGGCGCCTCCGATTCCGCTCTCCGATCAGCTGCTCGGCGCGCCCGTCCTCTTCCACCACCGCCGCCAGCAGCCGCAGGTCCTCCACCTGGGCCAGGTAGAGGAGGATGTGGGCGAACCTCCGAACGCGGGACTGCCACTGGCTTTGGGGGGGAGAGCCCGCCGCCTCCCCCAGGATGTAGGTCCGATAGATGTAAACCAACGACACGTAACTCAGGAAACCCGCGTCCCGGGCTAAGACCAGCAGCCTGTCCAGGGCTGCCTGACACTCCTCGGGGTCCAAGCCCAGCTCCGGGGCCTGGGCGGCCAGCAGCTCCCCCGCCCACTGCCAAAGGGACCTCCAATCCACGGTCAGTTCCCCTTCCCCGGAGATGACCAGGCCACATTCCCCGCCCCAGCCCAGCCACTTGGCCTCCACCACCAGGAATTCCTCCGGATAGGGGAAGTAGTGGGCGTACACATCTGCCAGGAGTTGGTGGGCGGTATTGCGGGCCCACTGGGCGGCCAAGTACACCCGGGGTGCGGCCACCCCTGCCAGAGACAGCAGCGAGCACACCAGGAGAAAGACGGTGCCCTTCCTCATCCTCTCCCTCCTTGCAATTGCTCGTCAGCCGCGGTGGCCCCCGCGCCGAAGGCGAGGGTTGAACACCTCCTCCAGGACATACCCCAAGCTTATGAAGGAAAAAGAGAGCAAGAACACAACCAGTCCCGGGAACAGCACCCACCACCAAGCCCCGAACAGCAGCGCCCCCTGGGATTGGGCTTCCGAGAGGATCTTGCCCCAGCTGATGGCCTGGGGGTCGCCGAACCCCAGGAAACTGAGCCCCGCTTCGGCCAACACCGAGCCGGCGGCGGTGCGGGCCGCGGTTAGGGCGAGCAGGGGGTAAGTGCTGGGGATGAGGTGGCGGACGATGAGCCGCCAGCGGGGGGCGCCGAAACTCCGGGCCGCCTCCACGTACAAAGCTTCCTTCTCCGAGAGGATCCTCCCCCGCACCATGCGGCACACCCCGGCCCAACCCAGGAAGGTGAACAACACCACCACGATCCAGTAGCTGCCACCCACGTAGCTGGCCACCAGGATCATCAGGGGCAGCCCAGGCAGCACCATGACCACGTCCACCAAGAACATCACCCCTCGGTCCACCCCGCCCCCGAAGAAGGCGGCCACTCCCCCGAGAAGTGCCCCCAACAGGGGCACCGTCACCCCGGTGGTCAGCCCGACGATCAGGGCCACCCGGGTGCCGTAGATGAGGGCGCTCAAGAGGTCCGTGCCGAAGGCATCCGTGCCCAAGGGGTGGGCAGGACAAGGCCCGCTCAGCGCCGCCTCCAGCGCCCGCTGGCCCGGGTCGTAGGGGTCATAGGGGGCCACGGACTCAGCGAGCAGGGCCAAGGCCACACACAAGCCGAGAAAGGCCACCGCAAACAGCCCGCTGGGGCGGCTCAGCAGCACCAGCCACCGCGGCACCCTCTCCCTAGCCATAACGCACCCGGGGGTCGATCCAGGCTTGCACCAGGTCGGCCACGAAGTTGGCCTCGATGGTGAGGACGATGGAGATCAGGGCAGCTGCCTGCACCAAGGGGAAGTCCCGGGCCTGAGCGGCCCGGATCATAAGTAGCCCCATTCCGTACCAGGAGAACACCTGCTCCACCAACACCGCCCCGCCCAGCACCCCCACCAGCGACAGGGAGAACATGCTGATCAGGGGAAGGACGGCGTTCTTCAGCACGTGCCGGAGAAGCAGCCGCCTCACCGATACGCCCTTCCCCTGGGCGGCCAGGATGTAGTACTCCCCCAACACGCAGATCACCGCGTTCCGCATGGCCAGGGCATAGCCGGGCAGGGAGATCAGAAACAAGGTGAACATGGGCAGGAAGGCGTGATGGGCCAGGCTCCCCAAGAAGGCCCACGGAGACTCGGCGAACGACAGCCCCGGCTTCACCATCCCCATCAGCGGGAACAGCCGCCACCAGAAGGCAAACAGCATCACAAGCAACATCGCCAGCCAGAAGGAGGGCACCGAGGAGGCGGCGATGCCCAGGCTCCTTAGCAGGAAGTCCACCACCCCGCCCCGGCGCCAAGCCGCCCACAGGCCCAGATAGATGCCGAGCAACATGCTTAGCAGGGTGGGGATCACCGTGATGGCCAACGTCCAGGGGATGCGCTCGGCGATCACCTGAAGCACTGGCCGCTGGAAGGAGTAGGAAACCCCCAGGTCACCCCGGAACAGGTTCCGCAGATAAAGGACGAACTGATACCACAACGGGCGGTCGAGGCCGAAGTTGCGGATGATCTCCTGCTTGACCTCCGGGGGCACCCGGGGGTCGGCGTAGAAGCGATGGGCCGGGTCCCCAGGCATGAGGTGGATGAGCAAGAAGTTGAGCAGCACGGCCACCCACACCGCCAGCAACGCGGTGGCCAATCGGCGGGCGAAGTAGGCCCGGTTCATCCCTCTACCCTCCCCCGGCCGGGATGGCAGGAGGCCAGCGGGCCAGTGGCCTGGCTACCCATGAGAAATCTGCTCAGACCATGCGGGTGCCGGCCCGGGGGCCAGGGGTCTTGTTGTGGACCTGGCTCACCCAGATCCGGTACACCGCCGGTGGGGCCTTGCGCTCCCCCCGGGGCAGGTGGAACAGGTCGTGCAAGGCCACCACGAAGCGATACACCTCTGCCTCCGGGCCCAGGATCTGACACACCCCGTTCACCAGGAAGCTAGTGTTGCGGTACGAGGAGAACAGCACCCCGCAGCGGGGGTCGGAGAGCACGTTCCGCCAGGTGGTCTTCCCGTAAAGCTCGATGGTGGTGAGGCACCGGTCGGAGAATTTCTCCTGTTGATAGAGGGAGAGCAGGAACTGGAGGCGTTCGGCGCGGGTCTCCTTCTCCCCCCGCTGCAAGCTTTCCTGGATCAAGGCCTCGATCTTTCGGGTCAGGGCAGGCAAGTCCCCCTGGGGCAGCAATCCCACCCCCTTGGCGGCCACGTTCAGCGGCCAGTCCGACTCCGGAGCCCCGGTGGCCATGTACCCCACGTGGACGGCGAAGTCGTGCTGTCCTTGGCCTGAGAGGAAGAATTTCAAGTTCTGGATACGAGTCTTGAGCTGCCATTCCAACACCGAGGGAGGGAGGGAGGCCAGGGGGACGGAGGTGGTTCCCCCGTCCCCCCACTCGATCACGGCCTGGGTGGGATCCCGGTCGTCAGGCGTCAATGTGAGCCGGTAGTTCACCCCGCCCCCCCTCTCGCCACCAGGTTGAACAGGGTCTCGTCCGAGAGCACCCCTTCCTCGGGGGTGGGGGCCCAACCCACCAGCTCGTCGTCCCGGTACACCTCCAACACGTCGGCGATGTAAAGCGGGATGCGGGGGAGCTTCTGGGCGATGAGGGCTTGAACGCGGTGGGCCAGGGCGCGCTTTGCTTCCCCTTGGGCCATGAGCAACCCGGCCAACACCTCGTCCAGCTCAGGGTCAGAGAACCCGCCCCGGTTGAACCCCACCACCTCCCCCTCCTCGATCACCCCCCGGGAGGAGTGGAAGTAGTAGTAGAACATGTCCACCACCATGAAGGCGGCGATGGAGTGGAGCGCAATGGTGAACTCGGCCTTCTTCAGGGTCACGTCGAAGGCGTCTGGGGACAGGGGTTCTACCGTGATCTTGATCCCCACCTCCCGCAAGTAGTAGGCGACGAGCCCGGCCGCCTCCACCGCGGTCTTGGTGACGTCGCAGATCAGGTTGAACTGCAGGGGGGTGCCATCGGGAAGCTCTCTGATCCCATCCCCATCGCTGTCCAGGTAGCCCAGCTCGTCCAGGAGGGCCTGGGCCCGGGCCGGGTCGTACTCCGGATACCCGGGCTGGGGGTTGAACCATTCCCCCATGCGCGGGGTCATGAGCCCCAACGGGGCCACAATGCCGAACCCCCTAAGAAGCCGGGTCAGCATGTCCTCCCGGTCGATGGCGTATAGCAGCGCCTGGCGGAATTCCAGCTGATCAAGCGGGGCCTGCCGCACGTTGAGGAGCAGGGTGGTCACCGTCTCGCCCGGGGAGCGATAGAGGTGCACGTTGGGGTAGCGGTGGGGGGCCAGGGTGATCTGGTCGGCGAGCAGCGGGCTGATGCTCCAGTTGAGGAAGTCGAAGTCCCCCCGCAGGAAGCCCATCACCCCCACCGTGTCGGAGGCCACCATGTGCAGGACCAACTGGGAGAGCTTGGGCACTCCCCGCCAGTAGAAGCCGGTGTTCTCCAGGCGCAGGTAGCGGCCGGGGGCGAACTCCACGAGCTTGAACGGCCCGGTGCCGATGGCGGCCTCGGTGTTGGGATAGGCCATGGGGTTCTCGATCTGGCTCCAGACGTGCTTAGGGATGATGGGGATGGCCGGGGCCATCATGGCCACCACCATGGGGCTGTAGCGGGTCAAGTTCACGATGACCTGGGAGCCGGTGGCCACCGCATCCCGGACGAAGGCCATGACAACCCACATGGGGAGGCGTTTTTCGCGCACGTAGTTGAAGGTGAAGGCCACGTCTTCCGCCGTGAGGGGGGCGCCGTCGTGCCATTTGATCCCCTCCCGGATGTGGAAGATCACCCGAGCCCCCCGCGGGTCCACCTCCCAGCTTTCCGCCAGCCAGGGCTGCTGGGTCCCCTCCCGATACACGGCCAAGGATTCGTAGAGCCAGCCCACGGCGGTGCGCTCGGCCCCAGTGGTGGCCAGGAAGGGATTCAGGGTGTCGATGGTGCCCAGGACCCCGATGTCCAGTGTCCCCTGAGCCAGGCCGAGGAAGGCCCCGCAGGCGACCGCCAAACCGACGACCACAGTCCGCATTCTTCCACCTCCTTGTCCTGTTCAGGGCAGGACTGAGGGCAGTATAGCGAGGAAGGAGAGGGGTGAGAAGCCGGCGTTGTCAAGCGGCAAGGCTGATGGTAAACTAAGGGGTGCCGGCGGGGGTTGAATCCCCGTCGGGGGGGGCGTATACTACGCCCGGCAATTCCAAGCCGGTCTTTGAAAAGTGAATAGGGCGTCTGCTACGCAAGTATGGTAAGGGCGGACGGTGGATCCCTCGGCAGCCGGAGGCGATGAAGGGCGTGGCCAGCTGCGATAAGCCTCGGGGAGCCGCTGAGCAGGCTATGATCCGGGGATTCCCGAATGGGGCAACCCACCGTGCCGACAAGGTGCGGTATCCGCCGCCGAATACATAAGCGGCGGAGGCGAACCCCGCGAAGGGAAACATCCCAGTAGCGGGAGGAGGAGAAATCAAAATGGCTTCGCCATTTTCGCAAAGGGATGTCATCCCTTTGGAACCCTTCGGGGTTTCAAAGGGGCGCAGCCCCTTTGTGATCGACGGCGAAGCCGTGAGATTCCCCTAGTAGCGGCGAGCGAACGGGGAACAGCCCAAACCTCACGGGTGTCAAAGCCCGCAGGCGTTGCCCGTGGGGGGTTGTGGGACGATGGTGGGGGCCGCTGCGGAGGCCCCGGGGAGTTACAAAGGCCTTCTCTAGCCGAACGGCCAGCAAAGTCACTGGAAAGGGCGACCGGAGAGGGTGAAAGTCCCGTAGGCGAAAGGGAAGGCCCTCCCTGGCCATCGTTCCCGAGTAGCGTCGGACACGTGGAATCCGGCGCGAAGCTGGGGGGACCACCCTCCAAGGCTAAATACTCCCGGCTGACCGATAGTGCACCAGTACCGTGAGGGAAAGGTGAAAAGGACCCCGGGAGGGGAGTGAAATAGAACGTGAAACCGTCCGCCTACAGTGCAGTGGGAGCCCAGCTCGCCTTGGCCTCCGGGCCCTGGCGAGGGGGTGACCGCGTGCCTTTTGCAGTATGAGCCGGCGAGTTACGCTCCGTGGCGAGGTTAAGCCCCTCTGGGGCGGAGCCGTAGCGAAAGCGAGTCCGAACAGGGCGTCTAGTCACGGGGCGTAGACCCGAAGCCAGGTGATCTACCCATGGGCAGGGTGAAGTGCGTTTAACCGCGCACGGAGGCCCGAACCCGTTGGCTGTGCAACGCCATGGGATGACCTGTGGGTAGCGGTGAAAAGCCAATCGCACCTGGTGATATCTGGCTCTCCCCGAAATGGCTCTAGGGTCAGCCTCACGTGATAGGCGGCCGGGGGTAGAGCACTGGCTGGGGAAGGGGGGAAACTCCCGACTCCAATCAAACTCCGAATACCGGCCTGCCGTTTCGTGGGAGTGAGACTGCGGGTGATAACGTCCGTAGTCGAGAGGGAAACAACCCAGACCGCCAGCTAAGGCCCCCAAATCCAGGCTAAGTGGGAAAGGCGGTGTGGTTGCTGAAACAGCTGGGAGGTTGGCTTAGAAGCAGCCATCCTTTAAAGAGTGCGTAATAGCTCACCAGTCTAGCGACCGCGCGCCGAAAATGTAACGGGGCTAAGCCTGGTGCCGAAGCTGCGGGGCGTCCGCTCCGGCGGGCGTCGGTAGGGGAGCGTTCCCAGCGGGGCGAAGCCGCGTCGCGAGGCGCGGTGGACTGCTGGGAAGTGAGAATGCCGGCATGAGTAGCGAGAGACGGGTGAGAATCCCGTCCACCGAATGCCCAAGGTTTCCTGGGGAAGGCTGATCCACCCAGGGTTAGGCGGCCCTAAGCCGAACCCGAAAGGGGGTAGGCGATGGACAGCCGGTTAATATTCCGGCCCCTCCGGACCTGCGCTACGAGCGAAGGGGGGACGCCGCGCGAGCTCCTCCGCAGGCTCACGGCTATGCCTGTCCAAGCACCGAGTCAGAGGGGGTAGGCAAATCCGCCCCCTCGCAACCGCCCTGTCCTCGCCCTTCGGGGCGGGGGCGGGACGGCCAGGCGAGGTGTGATGGCGAGCCCCGTAAGGGGCGAAGGGGGGCGGCTTGAGCGGCCAAGAAAAGCCTCTAGCCAGTAGGTCCGGAGTCCGTACCGCAAACCGACACAGGTGGGCGAGGTGAGTATCCACAGGTGGACGAGCCAACTCCGGTCAAGGAACTCGGCAAAATGGCCCCGTAACCTCGGGAGAAGGGGCGCCTCTTGGGCTGCTGGGGGAACCCAGTGGTCTGGGAGGCCGCAGAGAATCGGCCCGGGCGACTGTTTACCAAAAACACAGGTCCCTGCTAACCCGAAAGGGGATGTATAGGGACTGAAACCTGGCCACTGCCGGTAGGTCAAGGGGAGGGGTGCAAGCCCCGAACTGAAGCCCCGGTGAAGGCCGGCCGTAACTATAACGGTCCTAAGGTAGCGAAGTTCCTTGTCGGGTAAGTCACGAACTTGCCCTGCCGCCCCGCGAGGGGCGGTGAAAACCCGGCTCATATCGGGGAAGCCCTCCTGCCCCCACAGGGGCGTGGGGTAATCCCGAGGGAAGTCGGCCCGCAAGGGCTTGACCCCGTAACGACTGACCCGAAAGGGGAGGCGCGCTTTACCCCAAGCGCGCAATACGCCGGGCCTCATCCGGAGAAGGCGCCTATGGAGGCTTCCTTCATAAAGAAAAGGGGAAGCACGATGGAGAGACTGCATCCGTGGTACGTCACGGGACTTGTGGAGGGAGAGGGCTCATTCGTGGTGAGCTTCTCCCTGCGACGGAGACTGAAGGTTGGGGTGGAGACCCGCCCTTCCTTCTCCGTCTCCCAAAGTGAGGGCAACCTGGAGCTCCTGAAGCGGCTGCACCGCTACTTCCGGTGCGGCGGCATCCGCTATTCCCGGGGGGATCGGACCTATAAATACGAGGTGCGGTCCATCGACGACCTGGTGAGGCGGATCCTGCCGCACTTCGAGCGGTACCCGCTCCAGGGAGAGAAGGCCCAGGACTTCAGCAAGTTCGCGCGGATCTGCAGGATGGTGCACGCCAACCTCCATCTCAATCGTGACCGATTGCGGGAGATCATCGAGCTGTCTTACTCGATGAACCCTGCTGGGAAGCGAAGGCACAAGAAGGAAGTGCTCCTAAGGGCGCTGGGTGAGGATAAGGGATAGTCTGCCTCCCGTGGAAACACGGGGAAAGGTGAAGTTCCGACCCGCATGAAAGGTCCAACGACCTGGGCGCTGTCTTGACCGGAGGCTCGGTGAACTCGAGGCACGGGTGAAAACGCCCGTGACCCGCGGTGGGACAGAAAGACCCCGTGGAGCTTTACTGCAACCTGGTGTTGGGTCTTGGCATCCGTTGTCTAGGATAGGTGGGAGGCTGTGAAGCCCGGGCGCCAGCTCGGGTGGAGCCGTCCTTGGAATACCACCCTTCGGCTGCTGAGGCTCTAACCGGAGGCCGTTAGCAGCGGCCTTGGGACAGCGCCAGGCGGGCAGTTTTGCTGGGGCGGCAGCCTCCTAAAGCGTAACGGAGGCGCACAAAGGTCCCCTCAGGCTGGTTAGCGATCAGCCGTTGAGTGCAAGGGCAGAAGGGGGCTTGACTGCGAGGCCTACAAGCCGAGCAGAGGCGAAAGCCGGTCCTAGTGACCCACTGGCTCCGTGTGGAAGGGCCAGTGATCAGCGGATAAAAGTTACCCCGGGGATAACAGGCTAGTCTCCCCCGAGAGTCCACATCGACGGGGAGGATCGGCACCTCGATGTCGGCTCACCCCATCCTGGGGCTGCACCAGGTCCCAAGGGTTGGGCTGTTCGCCCATTAAAGGGGTTCATGAGCTGGGTTCAGACCGTCGTGAGACAGGTCGGTCCCTATCTA